>Ga0194063_10001495_pt1 | contig 15105 bp, 16 predicted proteins | sample SepL3720m_MetaG_FD_155459 | JGI IMG/M metagenome (GOLD analysis project Ga0194063, IMG submission 155459) | Anoxic zone freshwater microbial communities from boreal shield lake in IISD Experimental Lakes Area, Ontario, Canada - Sep2016-L373-20m | ecosystem: Environmental > Aquatic > Freshwater... | reverse complement strand
GCGCAAACCGTGAAGTCCTGAAACGCATCAAGGAAACCGGCGGAATCTTTTGGGCGGAAAGTGACCGCCCGTGGGTTCTCGCCGGAGCGAATGTGCATGTCAGCATGGTTGGCTTTGATGACGGGGCAGAGACAATGCGGACACTTGACGGCAACGATGTCCGCACGATCAACGCAAACCTGACAGCCGCCACCGATACTGTTGCGGCTGCGAAGCTGCCTTCAAATGTGAGGCTTTGCTTTGTTGGAACCACCAAGAAGGCACCTTTGGATATTGACGAGAAAACCGCCCTCGCCCTGCTATTGGAACCGACTCCGACCGGACGGCCATCCAGCGATGTGATTGTCCCCTACTTGAACGCCGATGCCGTTGCGTCCAGAGATCCTCACACTTGGATCATCGACTTTCCCGTCGATTTGGCGGAACAGGAATGCCAAGGATATGGGGCCGCGTTCGAGCATGTTCGCGAACACGTTTTTCCTCTGCGGGCAAACCATCGCGAGCCGGTCCAGAAAACCTATTGGTGGCGTCTTGCACGGCCATGCCCGGATATGTTTTTGGCTTTGCGCAAACTGGATCGGTTTCTTGTAACAACCATTGTGTCGAAACACCGTCTCTTTGCATGGCGTCAAGTGCCAACCAATCCCGACCACGCGCTGGCTGTCTTCGCCCGAGCCGACGACTATTTCTTTGGCATCCTTCACTCGCGCTTCCACGAGATTTGGTCGCTGCGCATGGGGACGCGATTGGAGACGCGCCCCCGCTACACCCCGACCACCTGCTTCGAAACCTTCCCGTTCCCATTTGCAGAGGACACGGATGAGCAAGATCCCCTGCAAATCGTCGCCCGTTTCCGCGCGGCGCACCACCATTTCGAGCAGGACAACGTCTTGCGCGAGGAGCCTCGGCCTTCCTTCCCGCAGGAAGGCCCGCGGCCCGTAGAAGCGGCGTCGCGCCGCTTGGGAGAAGGAGCCAAGCGGCAAGATGCCGCTTCTACGGGCACTCTCACCGCCGACCAGCAAGCCCACCGCGCCGCGATTGCCGTCGCCGCTCAGGAACTGGACGCACTCCGCGAAAATTGGTTGAACCCGCCCGAATGGACCCGCGAGGAAATTCTGGAATTTCCCGGAACGGTCGGCGGCCCATGGGACCGCTACATCGATCCGGCGACGGCAGTGGAGCGCGGAGGGAGCCGGGTCGGAACCGTGCGCTATCCGCGCCTTGTGCCGCGGGACGCCAAATGCGCCGCCCTCCTCAAAGACCGCACGTTGACCAAACTCTACAACGCGCGCCCCGCCTGGCTCGCCGCATGCCACGCAAAACTTGATGCCGCCGTGGCCACCGCCTACGGCTGGCCCGCAGACCTGCGCGACAAAGACATCTTGGAACGCCTCCTGGCCCTGAACCAAGCGGTGGGCGACTGACGCTGGGAATCCCGTGGAAGCGGCGTCCCGCCGCTTTTCCCTCGGAAATCCAAGCGGCAAGATGACGCTTCCACGTTGGCTATTTCGCGTTGCCGACACCTCAGCGCCCCCTTGACGCGGGCAAACATGAGGGATACATTGCTCGTATCACACTATGGCAACCGCGACGCAAGACCCAAGAACCGCAACCGTCCGCGACCTTCGCAACCGCTTTGCCGACGTGGCGAAGTGGATTGAGGACGGCGAGCAAGTGACCATTACCCGGCACGGCGCGACTTTCGCCACACTGACCCCCGCGCGGCCCGAGAAACCCCGCAAGCCGGACTGGGCGGCATGGTTGAAGTTACATCCGCCGATTCCCGCAAAGCGGAAATTGACCAAGGAGGAAACGCAAGCCTTTTACGATGACATGAGGGGCGAGCTATGACCCAAGCGGAAGACTACGCGGATTCCTCTTTCCTCATGTCCTTGTTCATGGAGGACGGGAACACGGGCACGGCAGAGCAGTTCATTGCCCGGCATCCCGCCGTCCTTGCCTTCAATCCTCTTCATCGGTTGGAAGTCCGCAACGGCCTGCGGCTTCGCGTTCATCGGGGAGAGATTGACAAGCCCGCACGGGCTGCGGCGTTGCGCCACCTTGATGATGCCCTGGAAAGCGGGAAGCTGGCCCATATCCCCTTGCCGTGGACGGATGCCCTTCGCAAAGCCGAGCAACTGAGCGCGGACCATGCCGAGCGGATCGGGAGCAGGGCGGCGGACACTCTTCACGTTGCGGCAGCGATGCTGGCGGGAACGCGGCGGTTCCTCTCATTCGACAAACGGCAGCGCGAGCTTGCCAAGGCGGCGGGCCTGGAGGTGAAGCCGTGAGGGCGATGCGGGCGGATTCGGAGCCGGGTCGAAGATCGACAGTTTATCGTGCTCCCTGCTTGAAAAAAGGCGCGAGCGCCTCGGCCACCGTGGAGTTGATTCGTGCCTGCCGGGCCGCGTCGGAGATTCCCGCTGCCACGGCTTTCTTGGCATAGTTCCGATAAACCAGCTTGTTCATCCTGGCGTCAAGAAGATCGATCACGATGGCACCGTCATCGAAAGCATCCGGACGGCTCTTTTTCAGAACTCCGCGTTCATGCGCCACTTCCATGATCGCAATCGCATCGCGCCCGTATCCGAAATAATCCTAAATCCGGCAGAAGGGTTAGCCGCAGATTAACAGAATTAGCGCAGATGGAATGAAAGACATGCCGAACAACGCTCCAAAAGCATTCGCCTCCAGGGTGAATGGCGCATTTGTCATAACTTGCTTTCTGACAGTTTTTAATCTGCGAAAATCTGCGTTCATCTGCGGCTTATAGGATAATCCTGGTTTCCCGTGGCGGAAACATTTTCCTGACGCAAGAGCATATACGCGATGATCAGGTCGGCGTCTCCTTTCACGACCGGGAGTCCATGGGCCTGGAAATTTCTTTTTTTCCACCGAGTTTTTCGATGAGGTAGTAGAAGACTGGGATCAGGAAGATGGCGATGAAGCTGGCGGCGAGCATGCCGCCGATGACGGTGAAGCCCATGACCTGCCGCGAGAGCGCGCCGGCACCGCTCGCCTTGGCCAGCGGGACGCACCCGAGGATGAAGGCGAAACTGGTCATCAGGATCGGTCGCAGACGAAGCTTGGCACCCTCGAGCGCGGCGTCCATGAGCGGCAGGCCTTCCTCCACTTTCATCTTGGCAAACTCGACGATGAGGATGGCGTTTTTCGCGGCCAGGCCGATGAGCATGACGAGCCCGATCTGCGCGTAGATGTTGTTCTCGTAGCGTCCGACCATGAGCGCCGCGAAGGCGCCGCAGACCGCGATGGGCGTGCAGAGAAGCACGCTGAACGGCAGCGTCCAGCTCTCATACTGCGCCGCGAGGATCAGGAACACGAAGAGCAGGGAGATGCCGAAGATGATCATCGGCGAGATGCCTTCGCTGGCTTTCTTTTCCTGAAAGCTCATCCCGAGATAGGAAAAGCCCATTTCTTTCGGCATGGTCTTCGCAAAGACTTCTTCCATCGCCGCCATGGCCTGGCCGGAAGAGAATCCCGGGGCGACGGCGGCGTTGATCTGCGCGCTGCGGTAGAGATTGTAGCGCATGGTGAATTCCGGGCCGCTGATCGGCTTCGCGCTGGTGAGGGCATCGAGAGGAACCATGGCTCCGTCTTTGTTTTTGACAAAGAACTGACCGACCTGGTCGGCGTTCATGCGGAAGCCTCCCTCGGACTGCACGAAGACCTGCCACTGGCGGCCGAAGCGGTTGAAGTAGTTCACGAAATAGCCGCCCATGAACGTCTGGAGGGTCTGGAAAACCGAACTCAGGGCGACATTTTGCTTGAGGGTTTTGTCGCGGTCCACATCCATGAAGACCTGCGGCACGCGCGGGGCAAAGGTCGTGCTTACGCCTGCGAGTTCGGGCCGTTCGCGGGCGGCGGCCATGAATTTCGAAGTGTTGTCGGCGAGAAATTGAAGATCCCGTCCCGCGCGGTCCTGCAAAACGAAGGTGACTCCGCCGCTGGTTCCGATGCCGGGAATCGCGGGCGGCGAGAAGGCAAATGCCACCGCGCCCGCAATCTTGGAAAAGGCACCGTTCACATGCTTCATGATCGCCCCGTATTGTTCGTCGGGGGCGGTGCGCTCCGCCCAATCCTTGAGCGTCACGAAAAATGCGCCGGTGTAGGTCGTGTTGACGCCGCTGAGGAAATTGTAGCCGTCAATCGCCGTCACATATTTCACGCCGGGCGTGCCCTGGAGGATTTTTTCGGCGCGTTTCGACAGCTCGGTCGTGCGCTCGAGCGACGCGGCATCGGGCAGCACGGTCTGCGCGAAAAAGTAGCCCTGATCTTCCTCGGGCAGGAAGCTGCCGGGGATGGCTTTGCCCAGAAATCCCGTGGCCACGGTGAGCCCGATCAGGAGGAAGACGGCCACGAAGGATTTGTGGAGAAGAAACCGGCACACGCCGACATAGCCGTTCGTCGAGGCTCCGAAGCCCCTGTTGAAGGCATCGAAGAATCTTTGGAGCGGACCGGTTCCCTTTTTCTTGTGTTTGAGCAGCAGGGCGCAAAGCGCGGGGGAGAGGGTGAGGGCGTTGAACGCCGAGATGAGGACCGAGACCGCGATGGTCACGGCGAATTGCTGATACAACTGTCCGGTGATGCCGGGAATGAACGCGGTGGGAACAAAGACCGCTGCGAGGATCAGGGCGATGGCGATGACCGGTCCCGTGACCTCTTGCATCGCCTTGAGGGTCGCGTCCTTTGGCGACAGGCCGCGCTCGATATGGTGTTCGACCGCCTCCACCACGACGATGGCGTCGTCCACGACGAGGCCGATCGCCAGCACGAGGCCGAACAGCGAGAGCGTGTTCACGGAAAACCCGAACATCGGGAACAGCGCGAACGTGCCGATGAGCGAGACCGGCACAGCCAGCAGCGGGATGACGGTCGCACGCCAACCTTGCAGGAAAAGAAACACCACGATGATGACCAGCACGAGCGCCTCGAACAGTGTCTTCTTGATCTCCTTCATGCCCTCGGTCACCGCGAGCGTCGTGTCCAGCGACACGACATACTCGAGGTCGTTCGGGAATTTTTCCGACAGCCTGCGCATCAGGTTTTTTGCCGCGTCGGCAGCGGCGACGGCATTCGAGCCGGGCAGTTGGTAGAGGGCGAGTGTCGCGGACGGCTTGCCGTTGAGCCTCGCGGTGGTGGCATAGTTTTGCGCGCCGAGTTCGATGCGGCCGATATCCTTGATGCGCAGCATCGACCCGTCGGGATTCGCGCGCACAACGATCTCGCCGAATTCCTCCGCGCTTTCCAGCCGTCCCTGGGCGCGCACCGCGTAGGTGAATTCCTGACCCTTCGGCACCGGCTCACCCGCGATTTTCCCGGCGGGGTTCACCTTGTTCTGATCGGTGACCGCCTGCAGGATCTCCGGGATCGTGACGCCGAGCTTGGCGAGTTTGTCGGGCTGGACCCAGATGCGCATGGCGTATTGCCCTGCTCCGAAGACAGACACGCTCGCAATCCCCGCCACGCGTGTGAACTCGTCGTTGAGATTGATGTAGGCGTAGTTCGCGAGAAAGACGTCGTCGTAGGTGCCCTTCGGCGAGAAGAGCGAGAACATGATCAGCGGCGAGGAGGTGGATTTCTGCACGGTCACACCGGCCTTGTTCACATCCTCGGGGAGCTGTGATGTCGCCTGGTTGCTCCGCATCTGCGCGAGGATCTGGTCGGTATTCGGGTCGGTCGAGACATCGAAGTTCACCGTCAACTTCATGCTGCCGTCGTTGGCATTGACGGAATACATGTAGTTCATGTTGTCCACCCCGCTCATCTGCTGCTCGATCGGCGTGGCGACCGACTGCTCGACGGTGAGAGCGTCGGCTCCGGTGAAGGTGGCTTTCACCTGGATCTCCGGCGGGACGATATTGGGAAATTGGGCGACCGGCAGACTCAGATAGGCGACGGCACCCACGATGGTCATGATGATCGCGATGACGATCGCCACGATCGGACGGTTGATAAAAAATGCGGACATGACGGATTATTTCGAGGGCTCCGCAGCGGGGGTGGCTTCAGCGGCGGTCGGCTGCCACGGCTTGGCCGCGACAGGGATGCCGTTCTTGATTTTCTGGAACCCTTCGACCACGACTTTTTCTCCGGCCTTCAGCCCCGACGTGATGACCCAATCCTTGCCGCTGCGCGGCCCGGTTTGCACCGCGCGAATCTCGGCTTTGCCGTCGGGGCCGACGACGCCGATTTGGTAGCTGCCCTGCACTTCGGACAGTGCCCGCTGGGGCACGACGACCGCCGCCGGGAGCGTCTGCGCGACGACTTTGGCCCGCGCAAACTGGCCCGGACGCAGGATGCTGCCGGGATTTTGCAGCATGGCAGTCACGAGGATTGTTCCGGTGGACTGGTTCACTTGTCGGTCCACCGAGAAGAGACGGGCCTTGTGGGGAAAGGTTTTCCCGCCGGCGAGAATCAATTCGATGGTTTCCGGCCGATCATCCAGCGGCCCGGCCATATTTTCCTGCACCCGCTCGCTGACCTCCATGTATTCCTCCTCGCTGACCGGGAAGACAATCTTCAACGGGTTCAGGGTGGAAACCGAGGTCAGCACCGAAGCGCTCGGCCCGCCCACAAGGTCGCCAACCTGCGCTTTAGCGATGCCCGCGATGCCAGCGACCGGCGACACGACCTTGCAGAATTCGACATTCAATTGCGCCTGCTCCACGGCCGCCTCGAGGGCTTTAACTTTTGCGAGATTCGATTCGTTGAGCTGGGCTTTGTTCGTGTATTCATTTTCCGCGATGACCTTTTTATCGAAGAGCTGCTTGCTGCGGTCGGCCTCCGCCTGGGAGGCGAGTTGCATCGCCTTGGCCTGGTTGAGCTGGCTCTTCGCCTCGGCCAACGCCGCATCGAACGGGCGGGCGTCGATCTCAAAAAGAACATCTCCCTTTTTCACGAGCGAGCCTTCCTGGTAGTTGCGCTTGAGCAGATGCCCCGTGACCCGCGCGCGGATGTCCGCGTTCTCCGAGCCGTCAAGCGTGCCGATCCACTCGCGGGTGACCGGCACGTCCCGTGTCGCAGCTTCCATCACGAGCACCTCGGGTGCCGGCAGGGGAGTCTTTCCGGCGGAGCCGTCCTTGCATGCAGGAAGCGTGCAAAGCGCGAGCGTCGTGAGGATCAGTTTTGGAATTTGCGAATGGGTATGCATGGGAATTGCGGAAATGAGACAACGATCTGCGATAATGTCAACACTTCAGCCCTTCACTTCAGCCCTTCACCTATGCCGCGGAAAACTGGGCGTCCTTCGCCACATCGCCCTCAACGCGCTGAAAAATGACACCAGAAAATGCGCGGCATCAGAGGCAAACAGAAAAAGGCTTCATGGGATCACCCTCCTCGGATTTTGATGCGTTTTCCCTGAGATCGAAGCACGAAAGATGTGACAAACAGCCGGGATCGAAGTTCTCTGAATCGCCATTATCATGAAAACCAAACAGGTCATCAAGGCAGCCCACAAGTTTTCCCAACCCTACCGCGTCACGGATGGGAAGGGATTCCGTCTCAAGCATGTGATGTCCGGCATCAACCCGCAGGGCTGCTAGGTCACGTCGTTCAAGGGGCCGAGCAGCGAGGATATCGATCACGATTATCTTTGGCGCTGCCAGAAGCACCTGCCCGAGCGCGGGCGGATCGGGATTTTCAACCGCAGCTACTATGAGGAGACGCTGGTGGTTCGCGTGCATCCGGAGTTTCTCGCGGCGCAGAAGCTTCCGGAGAAGTGCGTGACGAAACACATTTGGGAAGAGCGCTTCCAGGACATCCGCGCTTTTGAGCGCCACCTCAAGCGGAATGGAACGATCGTGCTGAAATTTTTCCTCCACGTCTCGAAGGAGGAGCAGCAGAAGCGGTTCCTTGAACGGATCGATCTGCCGGAGAAGAACTGGAAATTCTCATCTGCCGACATGAAGGAGCGCGGGTTCTGGAATGAGTATCAGACCGCCTACGAGGAGACGATCCGCGAGACGGCGAGCAAGGAGGCTCCTTGGTATGTGGTGCTGGCGGATAACAAGTGGTTCACTCGTCTGGTGGTGGCCGCGGCGGTCATCGACGCCCTCGACTCGCTGGATCTTCACTACCCGAAAGTCAACGACGCGAAGCTCGCGGATCTCGCCGTCGCGAAGAAGGCACTGCTCGCGGGCAAATGAGCGCGGCGGTCGCGGCCGGGCGCCGGCGCGGAAGCGTTCCCGCGCTGAGCTGGCTGCGGAGCTACGAGCCGGGCTGGTTTCGAGCGGACCTTGCGGCGGGCGTGACGCTTGCGGCCTATCTTCTGCCGGCGGCTCTCGGCGATTCGTCGCTGGCGGGGCTGCCGCCGGAGGCCGGACTTTACGCGTGTCTTTTTGGGGGGCTGGTGTTCTGGCTGTTTTGCTCCCGTCACTTGCGCTCGGCATCGTCGCGCTGGCTGTGCTGATCCTCGGAAAAAAGCTGCTGCCGAACAAGCCGGTCGCCTTGCTCGTGGTGATCGGCGGCATCGCTGTGGCGTCGCTTTTCGATTTCGGCGGTCATGGTGTGAAGCTGCTTGGCGAAGTGCCGCGCGGCATCCCGGCCCCGTCGCTGCCCGCCGTTGATTGGAGCGATCTTCGCGATCTGCTGCCGCTTGCGCTGGCGTGCTTTCTCCTCGGTGCGGTCGAGACCGCCGCCATCGGACGCATGTTTGCCGCGAAGCACGGCTACCGGCTCGACAGCAACCAGGAGTTCCTCGCGCTCGCCGGCGCGAACCTTGCCTCGGGCCTCGGCCACGGCTTCCCGGTCAGCGGAGGCATGTCCCAATCGCTGGTCAATGAAAGCGGCGGAGCGCGGACTCCGCTCTCCGGCTTGATGGCCTCCGGCATCATCCTGCTCGTCGCCCTGTTTTTCACCGGCCTGCTGCGCAATCTGCCGCAGCCGGTGCTCGCCGCGGTCGTGCTCATGGCCGTCGCGAGCCTCGTGAAGGTCAAGGTCCTTCAGCGGCTCTGGCAGGTGCATCGCGGCGAGTTCCTCGTTGCCGCGACAGCGCTGCTCGGCGTTCTCTGTTTCGGCCTGCTGAAGGGGGTTCTCGTCGGCGCAATCATCTCGCTCGTGCTGCTTATCCGGCGAGCCTCGACTCCGCACGTCGCCTTCCTCGGACGCATCCCCGGCGCCCGCCGCTACTCCGATCTTTCCCGCCACGCCGACAACGAGCCAACGCCCGGTGTCATCGCCTTCCGCGTCGAGTCCGGCATCGTCTATTTCAACGCCGAGCACGTCTTCGACAGCGTGCTCGCCCGCATCGACGCCGTGCCCGCGCCGATCCGGTTCGTCATCTGCGATCTCTCGACCTCGCCCCTCCTCGACGTGGCCGGCGCGGAAATGCTCCGGACGCTGCACGCGGAACTGGCAAAGCGCGGCATGCCCTTCTGTCTCGTCGAAGCGCGCTCGTCCGTGCGCGACATGCTGCGCGTCGAAGGCGTCGAGGAAAAGGTCGGCCGCATTGACCGCTTCACGACGCTTGCCGACGCGATCGAGGGATTTCAAAGCTCCGGCCCGAGCAAGCCGTAAGCTCCGCATTCGTGGCCAACCAGGTCGGCGCAGTTCCCGGGCCATCCAGTATCGCGCTGCTGCTCATTGGACCCGTTGTGGGAGGAACGTCTTGGCGGCGAAATGAAGCCGCGCCTGCATGTCCAGCGCGTAACCGGGACCTCTTCTTGTTCCTTCGAACCGGGATGGGTGAACCCTCCTCCGCGGCGAGGTGTTTCATTGAAAGAATTGACGCAAAAAAGCATCGCCCCCCCCGCGGAGGCGCTTGATACATTCGTTGGATTACTTCTCTACGAGCCTCGACCCTATGGAACTCAAACAAGTCAGCGATAGTTGTTACGCAGTCCTCAATGAAAAGAACCGCGTGTGTGATGCCAACTCGGGCCTGATCAACCGGGGGGGAGGTGTTGTGATCGACACGCAATCGGACTTGAGCCATGCGCAGAAGATGATCGAGATGTTTGGCACGGTGTGGGCCAAAAAAGCGGATCGCGTCATCAACACCCACGAGGACGCGGATCACGTCTGGGGGAATCAACTTTTCGAGGGAGCGGAGATTATCGCTCACCGATCGGTCCCCGAACGGATGAAGAAAGTCGCCGAACCGGAGGAGACTCAGAAGCTCCTGCACGGCGTCGCTCATGTGCTCACGCGTATGGTCTTGAACGCGGTGCATCCCGGTCTCGTGGCTGCGGGGCAGCAGTTGCTGGAAGATTACAACTTCGACGGGATCGACCTGGTGCTGCCGACGACTCTTTTCGACACCCGCTATGAACTGGATCTTGATGGCACGGAGGTCCACCTGATCTATGTGGGGCCGTGTCATCAAGTGGGAGACACAATCATCCACGTCCCGAAGGAGCGCGTGGTTTTTGCCGGTGACGCGCTTTTCAGGAATTGCACGCCGATGGGCTGGACGGGCTCGTATTCAAAGTGGTTTGATTGTCTGGATCTGATCGCTCAACTCGAACCGGAAGTCGTCGTTCCGGGGCACGGGCCGATCTGCGGGCTTGATGGAGTGATGGAGATGAAAGCCTACCTCCAGTATGTGCGTGACGAGTCGAAGAAATGCTTTGATGAGGGGCTCGATTCGTTGGATGCGGCCAAGAAAATAGAATTTGGTCCCTACAGCGAGTGGATTGCCCCCGCACGCCTTTATATGAACGTCGAACGGGCGTATCGCGAATTTCGCGGAGAACCGCCGGACGCACCCTGGGACTCGGCAGGAACCTTCGACGCCATCTATAAAGTGGCGAAGGCCAAAGGGGTCGAGGTCGAATTCTAACGCTGTCCAAACACTTGAAACTGATCCGATTCCTCACTGCAGCCTCGCCGGATGTTTGCTTCGGCGTGGTCATCCAAAACCAGGCTGTTCCATTCGCCGTGCTGCAAAAAAAAGCAGGCAAGGCCACTCCTCATCTGGCCGACAGCCGGTCCTACCTTGCCAATCTTCCTGACAGCGAGCGAGTGGCGAAGGAATTGCTCGCCTGCGTTCGTAAACGTTCGCGGTGAGGAATTGTCCGGCATCCAAAACATCGACACGATCTGCCAGTTCGGAATTCTTGAGGAGAAACATCGCTCCGGCCACGCCGTCGCCGAAGCTGATGATGAGCGGCTTCAATCCGGCGCGGAGATTGTCGGCGCACTTTCTGACAAGGGCCTCGCTTGGGTGCGTCGTCACATGGATGGCGACCGCCTCGACCTGAAAGTCGCCCTTGCGGTCCGTCGAGTGATCCGCCACCGAATGACCGTGGTGTTTGAGCTTCCCCACCCCAAGGACCAGATCGAGTTTTGCCCCGACGAGATGCTGGAGCATGGCCCCGACGTAATTCGTGCCACCCGAGTTCGCTTGAACTTTGCGGGCTTGCTGGAGAAGATCCTCGATATTCGCGCGGAGAGATTTGCCGGTGTCGAAATGGAATGCGACTTGTTTCTTGGCGCTCCTGCCTTGTTGAACCAGTCGTCGGTCGTTTGCGGTGAAGAGGCTGCGTTCGATCCCATGGCTGCGAAGAATACCATCTGCGACGACTGCCACTTTCTCAAAGCCACCAAGTGCATTTATGGCTGCTTCTTCTTCAAAGGAAAGCGGGTAAGTTCTGTTCATTTGCGCTGGGTCAACTTGGGTTCTCACACAGTTGTAAGCCAAGAAACTTGGACAGTCACACGTTCCTTCTTCGTAAATTGCAGACTGCTCGACAAAGGGTCTTGATGAATTTCGTGGTATGGAGTCTCCCGGAAGTTCTTAACGACAAAAAGAAAAAAACGGTCGCGAAGCGTCGATGCGACCGCGTGTTCTTTCGGCGTCATTGAAACGCTGCCGTTGCGGTCCTTTAGCCCCTTGACTTCGACAGCGAGGAACGATTTATGCCCGTCTGGTTGAAGCCGGAAGTCGTACCCGCAACCAAGCCGGGACGTATTTTGCAGCGTGAAGTCCTTGAACTCTGGCGTGCGCGGCTGGACGACCTCGAAGTATCGCTCCGCTGCCAACCCGGTAATCAACCTCTTTGCGAACTGTGATTCTCCGTCGGCTTCAGTTCCATCATCTGCGATTTCGCTCAATGCGTTCTCATCGAACCCTCCGAATGACTTGATCAGCCCGGTGAACGAAGCGATATCGAGATCATTGTATTCCTCAAATACTTTCAGGCAGTAGTCCCGCGTTGGTCGTTTATGCCAACCCTTTCGACCATTTGGAAACAATGGGTCAAACTCGTCGCGATAGTTCTTAATAGAGGCTGGTTTCGCTCCCAAGCCATAACCAATCACATTGAATGCCTCTATGAAGCTCTCAAAGCCAAGCGCTTTGAGCCCCACTGCATCGTATTTTGCCAAGAAAAGCCCAGTGAGGATAAGTTTCTCACGCTGCGAAATCCGTTCTGGCAAGAGGATCATGGCTTGTTCAGAAAGGAAGTCCCTTCCGTGCTCCGGCGAGCGAAAGATCGCTGCAGGGGAAAGACGCGGTCGCGAGGGCAACCTCCGGAACCGAATCCGGATCGAGTTCATGCACGTCGCCCAGAATGAATTCGCCCGTATCGCCAAAGTGATCGCGATACATGCACCACTTGTCCTCGTCGATGTCGTTGGCGAAAGAAATTTTCCAGCCCGCGCGTTCGAGGCCCATGCGCATCAGCCCGATCCCGGCAAAGAACTCGGCGAAACTTTTATCTTGGAGCGGATTCATGTCGGGACGGTTTGATTGATAATCGAGAAGCCACGTTTTTCCAAGAGTTTCGTGCGTCAATTCCGCCGAAGGGCTGAGAGGGAGGGCTCCAACTGGCTTTGCCTGCTGACATTGGACATGGAATCCAAGCTGCGTCGCAAAGATGCAGCCTTACGGAGAAGCTTGTTTGTGGGCAATAGCACGATCATGCTCGCGAAACTTTTCTTCGCACGATCAAGGTGTCCGTGCTCTCTGACATATCCCCTGTTTCAGGAATGGGGTCATGCTGGGATCATCATTGATGCCGGACGGCAACGTGCAAAACACCGTCTTCTGCGAGGTCGATGCGCAGGAACGATTCCTTTTGACAAGGCGACGCGTTGTGATAGAATAAATATCATGAAAGTTGCATCCGTGTCAGATTTGCGAAACAACTTCGCGAGCGTTTCCCGTTGGATTTACGAGGGCGAAAACGTGACGATTCAAAAACGCGGGCAGGCTTTTGCCGTGCTCTCCCCGGCAGGGAAAAAGAAAAAGGCCGGCCTGGAATGGCCGGACTATGAGGCCCGGTTGAAACGGTATTGCCCGGCAGGATCGTTCAAGGGCGCGACAGCGGCGGAAATCATTGACGATATGCGCGGGAACTACTGACCATGAAAACCTATTTCGACACGTCGCTTTTGCTCCCGACCTATCTCGCGGAACCGGGCACGGAAACGGCCTTGGAGATCATCCGGGCGGGCTCTCCCCCGGCCCCGTTCACCCATTTGCTTGAACTGGAATTGAGGAACGCAATCCGGATGAAACACGGGCGCGGGGAATCGGGCGCGGCGACAATGCGCGGGGCATTGCAAGCCTTGGAAAGCGATCTTGCAAAGGGCATTCTTGCCCGGCCCGATTACGACCTTGAAGCCGTTTACAGGCGGGCGGAAACCCTCTCCGCAAAGCACACGCCGACGACAATCGCACGGGCGGCGGACATCTGGCATGTTGCGGCGGCTTTGGATATCGGCTGCAAGGCCTTCGCCTCATTTGATGACCGGCAAAGAACGCTCGCGGCCCTTGCCGGGCTTGACCTCATGCCCGCGAAAATCGCCAAAAGGAAACCATGAACGCCCCCGCGCGTGATGTCCGGCGACTCGCCGGACAATGCGCATCGCTTCGGCCAAGGTGTAATCCGACCCATCGGTCGTGAGGGGAGTGGCATACCACGAGGACGAACTAAGTGTGCGCTGAAACACCACCATTCCCGGAGTGGGATCAGGGAAGAGATTTGTCGAGGACGACGGCGGCACTGGCAGCGCACCAAGGGACCATCAGGAGGGAGACAAGCAGTGCTCGCGCGCTTGTTTTCATGGATGAAATCATGCGACAAAACCGGCGCGTGTCAACGATTATTCTGTCAACGATTATTCGGGTTCGATTTTTGGATAGCCGCTGCGGCCCCGGCGGCTGCGCTTCAATGTGGCGGAGGGAGGTTCCCCGAATTTATGATGGTGGCGGCCTTGGTTTTGTTGCCCTCCACTTCGACGTCCATCGGCGAGGGGCAGTCGGCAAAGCACAGGAACGACCGGCTCAGCGGAAAGCGGGAGCTCGTGTGTATAGGTGATTTGTGCGCTACCGGTCGATCGCCTTCTCCGCTTCGCTCATCGGGCGGATTTCAATCTGGTCGGTGACGTTTCCGGCACCGGCGGCGGCTGTGGCGTAGGAGAGAAGGCGTGCGCGGTTCGGGGCGCTGACTTCCCGTCCGCGGAGGGTGACCTTCCCATTGTTGGTCGCGACCTCGGTATTTCTCCCGAAAACGGAAAGGGTGGAATCCTCCACGATGAGATTGGTGATCTTGAGGGTGATGGCCTTGTCTTTAGGAGCTTCACCATGAGAGAGTGGCGGGGGAGGAACGCCCGGTATTGTTGGGTTCTCTTCCACGAACCGTCCGTTTCGGTACATATTAAAGGACGGGATGTCCTTGAATCCCTGAAGTTGGTCATTGAGCCGGAGCGCGTTGTGCTTGAGATTGTATCTCAGAGCCTGTGGCGGCACGATCTTCATTTGTTCTCTTATGACGTTCCTATACGGGCGGATCACCACGCCTTTGAGCTTGCCGGTGACCCGGTTGAGATCCCGGAGGCCAGCGACATAGCCCAGGGAAACCCCCAGCAAATTTTCGACCGGGAGGAATAGAATTGTGGATCCTTTCCGTATGTATCCGAGCGGCTCCAAAGCCACGCCGTTCAAAGTGGCTTTACCGCCCAGCGTGGCAAAGAAAGGAACCTGTCCGAAGTAGCGGAAAACTTCCGCGACCTTGGCAGTTTGTGGGGGGCCGACCTCTTTGGAAAGTTCGAACGTTGGGGCATTGCGGAACGTCTTCTCGTCCATATTCAGAAAGAGCGTGCGTGGCGTTCCGTCGTCCCACAGAGCCCCCGGGGGGA
>Ga0194063_10001494_pt1 | contig 15108 bp, 12 predicted proteins | sample SepL3720m_MetaG_FD_155459 | JGI IMG/M metagenome (GOLD analysis project Ga0194063, IMG submission 155459) | Anoxic zone freshwater microbial communities from boreal shield lake in IISD Experimental Lakes Area, Ontario, Canada - Sep2016-L373-20m | ecosystem: Environmental > Aquatic > Freshwater... | reverse complement strand
GCGGGCCAGATGATGAACGGGGAGTGTGCAATCGCCTTGCCGCTTGCTTCCTTCGCCGCATTTCACTCGCCCCTTTGATTATTCATTTCCACTTCATTCTATGAACAAACGCCAGGTCATTATTCTCTGGGTCATTGCCATCGCTCTCGGTGTTGCTGTGACCGTCGTAAAAATTAGCCAACATCAGGCCAGCCATAGCGCGACCAAACGCAGTCCAGGCCAAATGCTCTTTGAATCCTTCCGGGGCGCCGAGGCTAACAGCATCGAGATTCTGGGTGTGAATAGCACCGTCACGCTCAACCGCAAGGATGGCAAATGGGTCGTCACGCAGCGCGGCGACTATCCGGCGAATCATGCATTCGTCAACGACTTGATCCGCACTCTGGGCGATCTGAAGATCACGCATAGTCTAGAGGCTGGGCCTTCACTCGCGCCACGCTTCGGGATGGATGAGGCTGCTACCAAGCCTGAAGCTCACGGACTCACCGCCATTTTCAAAGATGCGAGTGGCAAGGAGATCGCGAAGGTGTCGCTCGGTAAAACCATCGAGAGTAAAGCCACAGCCTCGCCCATGGGGGGCAGTAGCCCGGTGGGCCGCTATGTACGCAACCACGCGGACAGTTCCGGATTTTACGCGGTGAGTGAAATGTTTCCATCCGTTAGCGCGGATCCAAAGCGCTGGCTGGCCGACGATTTCATCAGTCCAGAGAAAATCAAATCCATCACGGTGAGCATGAATGGCAAACCGGAGGCCGTATGGAAAATCAACCGCGAAAGCGAAGAGGCCGAGTTCAAGCTCGATGGCGCTGCAGCGACCGAGTTGCTCGATAGCACAGTCGCCAGTTCACTCAAGAGCCTTCTTTCCTACGCCCGTTTTGAAGACGTGGTTCCCGCGGCTCAAGTCGCGGAACGGGCGATTACTGGGGGGCAGCGCAGCGCAGTCATCGAGACTTTTGAAGGATTCACGTACGTGGTCAAAATGACACCGGCCAAGCCGAGCGCCGCTCCCACGACCGATGAGCCAGCCGCCAAGGATCATTTCCTGATGAGTGTGGAGGTAAGCGCAGAGATTCCCAAGGAGCGCAAAAAAGCCGAAGGCGAAAGCCCCGAGGACGCGAAGACCAAAGACGCCGCCTTTACCGATCTCCAGAAGGCCCTGTCGGACAAGCTCGCCAAGGAAAAGTCCTTTGCAGGAATCACCTACGAAGTCGCTAAGCGCCTGGTTGAGCCACTACTCAAGGACCGCGCCAGTCTCATGGCCAAGCCCGAACCTGCCGGTACCCAAGCCCCGAACCCCGGAGGGGTGCAGAGATTGCCTAGCGGCATGATCGCACGTCCACCCATGCCAGCTCCCGATGGAAAGGGGAGCGGCGTAAACGGGCAGTGATTTGCGGACCTTGGGCTGCGGTGACTCACAAAGGTTGCGTTTTTTGCTCGTCGTAAGGCGATGTTCTCCTCCACCCTCGCACCGCAATGCTCAAGGCTGGAATCGTAGGACTACCCAACGTCGGAAAATCGACACTCTTCAACGCTGTAACCCGCACCCGCAAGGCGGAGGCAGCGAATTATCCATTTTGCACGATCGATCCCAATGTCGGAATCGTCAGCGTGCCCGATCCACGTCTGGCTGTACTTTCAAAAATCTCCGGCTCACAGAAATTGATCCCGACGGCGATCGAGTTCGTGGATATAGCCGGACTGGTCAAAGGCGCGTCTGAAGGCGCCGGTCTCGGCAACCAGTTCCTCGCGAACATCCGCGAAACTGACGCCATCGTCCAAGTCGTTCGCTGTTTCGAAAACGATGACATCATCCACGAACTCGGCACGGTCGACCCGATCCGCGACATTGAGATCATTAATTCCGAGCTGATCCTTGCCGACATGGCATCACTGGAAAAGCGCCGCCAATCTCGTGAAAAGAAAGCCAAGGGCGGTGACAAGGAAGCGAAGAAAGAAGTCGAGTTGATCGACGTCATCATGCCGCACCTCGACCAAGGCAACCCGGCACTGACCATCGAATTCAGTGACGACGACAAGGCAATCGTGCGCGAGTTTTTCCTGCTTTCCTCGAAAAAGACCATTTACGCCTGCAACGTCGCCGAAGACGAACTGGCCGCTGCGATTGAAAACCCCGATTCCCATGCCCAAGTCGCCCGCGTCCGCAAGTTCGCCGCCGATCATACTGGTTCCGAGGCAGTGGTCATCTCCGCCCGCATCGAGGAAGAGCTTAGCGACATGCCTCCTGAAGAGGCCAATGAATTTCTCGCGGACATGGGCGTGACAGATTCCGGTGTCTCCAGCTTGATCCGTGGCGTCTATCACTTGCTAGGCCTACGCACCTATCTCACCACCGGCGTTCAGGAGACTCGCGCATGGACGATCATTGCGGGTGATAAGGCTCCTGCAGCTGCGGGTGTAATTCACTCGGACTTCGAGCGCGGTTTCATCGCTGCCGAAGTCGTTCACTACGACGATCTGGTCGCCCTTGGTTCCAAAAATGCCGCCAAGGAAGTGGGTAAATTGCGCATCGAAGGCAAGGAATACGTCGTCAAAGACGGTGATGTCATTGAATTCCGTTTCAATGTCAGCAAGTGATCCGGTCTGCACTCGGGGGATTTCATCGTGTTCGTTCTGGTCGTAGAGTGACAGCGGGTGTAAGATGCGGCTATGGATGCCTTGATTCATCATCTCGAAGATAAGCGGGAGCTGACTTCATCGGAAGTGGAGGTGGCAGCAGCCTTGTTGTTAGACCCTTCCGCAGCGGACTCGAAAAAAGAGCGATTGCTCGAAGCGCTGGCTTTAAAGGGCGAGACGCCAGGTGAGATTGCTGGATTCGTGGAGGCGTTTCTTGATCAAGCAGTTGATCCTCATCTTGGACTCATGAACCTAGATGGTCCTACACTCGATGTTTGCGGAACAGGAGGGGATCAGCTGGATCTCTTCAATGTCTCGACCACTGCCATGTTCATCGCTGCAGCTGCCGGAGCAGTGGTGGTCAAGCACGGCAACCGTCGTATCACCTCGAAAAGCGGTGGCGCGGATGTGTTAGAGGCGCTCGGCGTTCGCATTGATTTGTCTGCCGATCAGTTCCGAAGCTGTGTTGAGAAAGCGGGCATGGGCTTCATGTTCGCTCCGCTCTATCATCCTGCGTTCAAATCGGTTGTCGCCGTACGCAAGTCACTTGCCCAGCGAGGTGTAAAAACGATTTTCAACCTGATTGGGCCGCTTCTCAATCCAGCGCGTCCCCAGTGTCAGTTGGTGGGGGTATTCTCGCGTGAGCTTTGCCCCGCATTTGCAGAGATTTTGCAACGCCTGGGGCGTGAGAGTGCTTGGGTCGTCCATGGCACCACTGGCGACGGTCGCTGTGTCGATGAAGTGAGTTTGATGGGTTCCACCCGCATCTGCAAATCGGGCTTGTTCCAAGATCTCGATGATGAGGAAGTGCGGCCGCGCGACTTCGGTCTGAAACACGCCGAGGTAGCCGAGCTCCAAGGCGGCGACGCGATCGCAAATGCGGCCATTCTTGAATCCATTCTCAACGGCCGCGAGATTGGACCCAAGCGGGATATGGTTCTGATGAACGCGGGTGCAGCACTGGCCTGCGCCGGTCTGGCAGATGACATGGGAGATGGGATCGAGATTGCTCGCGAAATGATCACTTCCGGAGCCGCCATTGAGCGGCTGCGCCTGCTGCAAAAAGCATCGCAAGCATGAATCTGACTTTTCGCCTGAATTATCACACGGTACCGGGGCAGTCGCTTTGGTTGAATTATACGGTGATATCTCAAGGCTTTCGCCACGGCTCACGATTCGTTCCGTTAGAGTGGATCAATTCCCAGCAGTGGGAGACCCACGTGGTGATTCAAGAGCCGGCTTGTTTCCAGATCGAATACCACTACCTGCTTCGCCAAGAGTCGAATGGAGTTGCGCTGGACGAATGGCACGCCCCGAGAGTCGTGGAACTGGATTCGAGGGCAAATGAGGCGTGTTGGCTGTTCGATACTTGGTGTTCTGCAGGCACCGTTGACTATGCCTTTGAAACGAATGCTTTTCTAGCCGTATTGCCCGCCCGCGGGCCTTTTCAAAAACTCACGCTCCCTGGAAAGGCAAATCATCTCTTTCAGCTGAGAATGGCGGCTATTCCCGAGGGGCTGGTGCCCTGCTTGATTGGCAGCGTTCCTGAAATCGGTGAGTGGGATTGTCATTCCGCCATCCCGCTGTACGAGGTGGCTGCCAATGTCTGGCAGACCTGCCTCAATCTGCCGACTGATAAAAATATCGACTATAAGTACGCGATGCTGGATCTCAGCAAGCGATGTATCGCGAGCTTCGAGTTGGGAGAAAATCGCTGCCTGCCATCCCGCATGGATGCCAGCCGCGACTGGACCAGTGTCCATGATGAATGTTACCGCAGAGAGGTCGCCGGGCTGTTTCGTGGGGCCGGGGTGGCGATGCCAGTCTTCTCCTTGCGCAGTGAAAAAAGCATGGGTGTCGGCGAGTTTGCCGATCTCCAGACGTTCGGTGATTGGGCGAAGCAGGTCGGCCTGAAGTTGATCCAAATTCTGCCAATCAATGACACGACTTCGTTGCACGACTGGACGGACTCTTATCCCTACTCGGCGATCAGTGTCTATGCACTGCATCCGCTCTATCTGCGGATCGATGATTTAGATTACTCCATGCCTCCCATTTTCCAGCGGGAGCTCAACGCCACACGGCATCAACTCAACGCGCTTAATCAGATCGACTACGAAGCGGTGATGCGCGTGAAGGCGGTCCTCACCCGTCAGATTTTCGATCAACACCGCGAGGCGATTCTTGCCAGCGACTCCTTCAATTCATTTCGCCGGGACAATGCTCATTGGGTCAACGCCTACGCGCTCTTTTGTTTGAAGCGGGATCATTTTGGCACAGCTGATTTTAGCCGATGGGAGGACTGGGCGACTTTCGATCAGGAGCGAGTGGATCGGTGTGCTCAGCCCAGTCACCCCGAATGGCCGCAGGTCGCCTATCATATCTGGCTACAATCGGAGCTCGATCAGCAACTCTCCGCTGCGGTTCGCCATCTCAACGAGCTGGGTCTCGCGCTCAAGGGCGATCTGCCGATTGGAATCGATCGCCGCTCAGTGGATGCTTGGTCCGCCCCGCATTTGTTCAAGATGGATGAGCAGACGGGGGCACCGCCGGACGCATTTGCCATCAAGGGGCAAAACTGGGGGTTTCCGACCTATGACTGGGAAGTCATGCAGCGAGATGACTTTGCGTGGTGGCGCTCGAGGTTTGCCCAACTTAGTCGGTACTTTGACGCCTATCGCATCGATCACATTCTTGGTTTTTTTCGAATCTGGCAGGTCCCATACACGCAGGTCGAAGGTATCATGGGCTACTTTGATCCAGCGTTGCCCATATCTCTTGAAGAGATTCGGGCGCGTGGGATCGACTTTAGCCACGAGCGTTTTTGCCGTCCTTATCTGCGAGAGTCTTACTTACGGCGCTGCTTTGGCGATTCGTTCCCACAAGTGAAAGCAGCCTATCTAACGGACATAGGCTCGGGATTATTGCAGCTAAATGAGGCGGTGGCGACGCAGCGACAAATCGTCAATCTGTCTCTGGATTCGGTCCTTGAGCAAGGTCTGCTCGACTGCGTTAGCGAGGTGCTCTTTTTCGAGGTGCCAGGCTCGCAGGGCACGCTTTTCCATCCGCGCTGCCTCTTGCAGACGACCGACTCGTATCTGCAACTCAGCCCGGATCAACAGCGACGGGTTGACGATCTCTATAACGATTATTTCTACCAGCGTCAGGAGAGCTTCTGGCAGGCCCGCGGTTATGAGAAGTTGCCAGCGATGCGCAAAGCCAGCTCGATGCTGCTCTGTGGCGAGGACCTCGGCATGGTTCCCGCCTGCGTACCCGGGGTGATGAGTGAGTTGGGCATCCTATCCTTGGAAATCCAGCGCATGCCGAAAACCTCAGTCAACGAGTTCTTCGATCTCGATCACGCGCCATACATGAGTGTGGTCAGTTCCTCCACCCATGACATGACCACCTTGCGCGCATGGTGGGCGGAAGATTCTTCCCGTGCTGCTAGATTTGCCTCGCAGATGCTTGGTATTGGGTCTCCTGCGGCGGATTTGTCGGGAGAAGATGCCAGCCATATTCTCTGGCAGCACCTTCGGTCATTAGCGATGTGGGCGATTTTCCCGCTACAGGATCTCCTGGCGATCGACAAATCGATTCGTCACCCCGATCCCGATGCAGAGCGGATCAACGTTCCGTCCATCATGCCATACTACTGGCGATATCGCATGCACCTCGGGATTGAGGAACTGGCAGCTGCGGATGGATTCAATCATCAGTTGGCACATTTGATTTTAGCCTCTGGGCGTTAGATTATCAAAAAACCTGATTTTATCGAGAGGATGCCTTGACCCGGCAAGGGGCGAGGGAATAGTTTTCCGACGTTTCCGCACTTGCGTAAGGATTTTAGACTCCACCATGAACATTCACGAATATCAAGCCAAAGAGCTTTTCGATCGCTTTCAAGTCCCAAGCCCGCGTGGTGCGGTTGCCAGTACACCGGCTGAGGCCGAAGCCGCCGCCCGTCAATTCAGCGGTGCCAAGCTGGTCATCAAGGCCCAAGTTCACGCCGGTGGACGCGGTAAAGGCCACTTTAAAAACGGATTTCAAGGTGGCGTTCATCTCATTGAATCTCCCGAACAAGCCGCAGAACTCGCCTCCAAGATGCTCAACGAGACACTCGTCACCGTGCAAACGGGGGAGGCTGGTAAACTCGTTAGTAAAGTGATGGTCGCCGAAGCGGTAGATATCACTCACGAATATTACCTCGCGATTCTGATGGATCGTGCCACCAGCCGTCCGGTCATCGTCGTTTCTACGGAAGGTGGCATGAGCATCGAAGACGTCGCTCACAACACGCCGGAGAAAATCATCCGCCAGTTTGTTCACCCACTCTTGGGCCTTCAGGCCTACGAAGTCCGCAAGCTCTCTGCGGCCCTTGGCCTAAGCGGCGATATCGCCAAGCAATTTGCCAAGCTGATCGGCAATCTCTACAAGCTTTTCATCTCCTGCGACTGCGCGATGGTTGAGATCAACCCGCTCGTCACCACACCCGACGGCCGCGTGCTCGCTCTCGATGCCAAGTTTGGCTTCGATGACAACGCGCTTTATCGCCACCCGGACATTGTCGCCATGCGTGACAAGTCCGAGGAAGACCCTCGCGAAGTCGCGGCTTCCGAGTTCGACCTCAACTACATCGGCCTCGACGGCAATATCGCCTGCCTCGTCAACGGTGCCGGTCTCGCGATGGCCACCATGGACATCATCAAACACTTCGGTGGTGATCCGGCTAATTTCTTGGACGTCGGGGGGGGCGCCTCCAAAGAGCAGGTGACCGCTGCGTTCAAGATCATCCTCGGCGATCCGAACGTGAAGGGGATCCTGATCAATATCTTCGGTGGTATCATGGACTGTAATATCATCGCCGAAGGCGTGATCGCCGCAGCCAAGGAAACCGGTCTGCCAATCCCACTCGTCGTTCGCCTCGAAGGCAACAATGTCGACATGGGTAAAGCGACTCTCGCTGCATCTGGCCTCAACATTGTTGCTGCCAGTGACATGTCGGACGCCGCCAAGAAAATCGTCGCCGCCGTTCAATAATCGATCTGCTCACGGGTCACTAACCAACTTTTTAAAATGTCCATTCTCGTTGACGAAAACTCCAAAATCCTGGTTCAAGGAATAACTGGCAGCTTCGGCGCACGCCACGCCTCGCTGTCACTTGCCTACGGCTCCCAACTGGTCGCCGGTGTCACTCCCGGTAAAGGCGGTCAGAAGTTTGAAAACGTCGTTCCCATCTTCGACACCGTCAGCCAGGCGGTGAATGAAACGGGTGCCACGGCGTCCGCTATCTTCGTGCCACCACCATTTGCAGCCGATGCTATCCTCGAAGCGGCCGATGCCGGGATCGAGCTGATCGTCTGCATCACGGAAGGCATCCCGGTCATGGACATGATGCGGGTGAAGGAAGCGCTCCGCGGCTCCAAGTCGCGCCTGCTCGGCCCGAACTGCCCCGGAATCGTCACTCCCGGTCGCGGCGAAAAGAGCCACGGTGGCTGCCGTATTGGCATTGCCCCCGGCTACATTCACAAGCGCGGTAATGTGGGCGTAGTTTCCCGCTCCGGCACACTCACCTATGAAGCCGTTTTCCAGCTCACCGCGCTCGGCTACGGCCAAAGCACCTGCGTCGGTATCGGCGGCGATCCAATCAACGGCACCAACCACTTGGAAGTGCTCGAAATGTTTAACAACGACCCCGAGACCGAAGCGATCATTATGATCGGTGAAATCGGCGGCAATGCTGAAGTCGACGCCGCACGTTGGGCCAAAGAGCATTGCAAAAAGCCAATCGCTGGCTTCATCGCTGGTGCCACAGCGCCTCCGGGCCGCCGCATGGGCCACGCTGGTGCCATTGTTGGCGGAGAGGAAGATACTGCCCAAGCTAAGAAGCGGATTCTCGCGGAGTGTGGTATTGCTGTCGCGGAAACTCCTTCCGACATGGCGACCACGCTACTGGCGCATTGGGGCAAGTGATCTAGCGGCAATCAGTGAACGGTCGGAAACATGGCGAAGAATCCATTCGTCGCCGCATAGGCATTTCCGATCGTCATTCTTTTCAACTCGTGGCCGGCTCCCCACGAGTCGCTGAACAAGAGCTGCCCTCTTCGGTCATTGTAGCCGATGATCATGCGCATGTGGTTACCGTTCGCCTGTTTGGCGGTCGGTGGTTCTTCGGGGTATTTTCCGAGGGTTAGCGTCCACAGCACGGGAATTCCGCCGTCGATGTAGCGATGGATCGACTTCGCGAATTTTGCCTCATCGATCTTCCTGCCCACGGTCAACTTGCGATTATCCACTTCAACGAGTTGCTCATCATTACTCATGCCCAAGATCTTGAAGCGCGTTTTGAAGCGGTAGTCGATTTTACCCAGCACCTCGATCATCGCGAGGGAACTGGTCCCTGTCTGGGCGGTGGTTCCGACCACTTGGGCGATCTGGTGCTGGTCCGCTTGGATCCCATAGTATTCGAAAAGTCGTTGGGTGGTGGCGACCACGCAATAGCCTTTCTGCCCTTGGTCCACCATCGGGATGTTTTGGATATAGACGTCACCGTTCTCCATTTTTTTGACGTTTTGGGGCAATTCGGATAGCTTCGCGGTCACGGCGCGTCCTTGGAGAGCCGCGGCAAAGGGGCCTTTCGCATCGCGGGGTGCCATGCGCAGTCTTAGAAACTCCACCTTGCCGTGGTTGGCTTCAGGATTGTATTCCATCATGGCCATGCCGCGTGGGGAGCTCCAGATCCAACCCTCCGAGAGAAAACCTTGCGCGGGATCGGCCTTGCGCTCAACGGGTCGGACTTTCAGACACTCGCTTATTTTTCGCCCACAGAGTTTGAAGCGTCGCTGGAATTCTTCCGTACTGATCTCCCCAGAGTCACCGCGGTTATAGAGCGAGATGGTAATGCCGTTGATCTTACCATTGAGAAAGTCCACGACCGCTTCTTCACCCGACAACTCCGAGAATACTTTCAAATCAACCCGCAGGTTAGTGAATGGCTGGTTCATGAAAACCGCCCGATCACGCGAGGTGGTCATCCATTGGAAGTAAGGTGGCTTATCCAGCTTAATGCCCTTTGGTGCGGAAAAGGCCGCGTCGAGACGGTCGGGGGTCAAACTCCAAACCTCAGGGATCTGGGTGAGAATATCCAGCGAGCAGGTCAACCGCCCCAATTGCATTTGCTCGGCGAACGCTTCGGCATTTCCCATCGACGGGCTCGATTGTCCGTTGGCCCAACCGCCCAATGCCATGCAGAGCGACACTGGAACCATCGAAACCGCGCGGTAAATCTTTGGGCGCATGATCATAAGGGGTCGATCTTAGCATGCTGCGCAATCTTGACAATTCCCAAGCTGTCTCGTCCCAAAAAACGCACCCGCGCCCGGACATGCCGGACGCGGGTGTGATACCATCACCATGAAAAAAGACGAAGACTACTGACCGGGGGCACCCGGATGGTTGAGCGAGTTCATTCGGAAGCTCATTCCGTGCCCTATGCCATTGCTGCTGAGGTTGAAACTTTCAAGTCGCTTGCGCACGTCGGCAGGGGCCATCGCCTTATCCTGCTCGGTGTTCCATGGGCCGCTCCAAATGACTTTGTCCTGCGCATCCCGGAGGGTGACTTTCTGGCTCCCATCAATCGAATGGGCCTCAACGCTGCCTTGAGAGTCTCTGACTTTAACGGTGGCGTCACCCTGGATCTGGATCTTGCCGTTGCTGGCTGTGTCCGGCGAGAAAATGCCGTTGCCTATGGCACCTTGCATCCGCTTTTTGAGCTCGCCCATAGCTCCCTGAATGCGGGACGCCAATGGCGCATCCTCGTTGACGAAGGGCAGGTTGAGTCCGCCGATGTTGCCTTCCAGTGCACCGCGGATCCGATCCGCCAGTTCTTGAGGCAGGCCATCGAGACGGAGCGGGTCCAGCGATTGTGGTTCCGCCAGAGTGGTCTCAGCCGCCCTGCTGCCCAGAATGACATTGACTGGGGCGGATTTGCCTTTGTGGACGACTTCGAGGGCGAGCGATTCGCCAGGCTGATGAGCTGCGATGCGCTCGGACAGTTCGCGCGGGCAGCTGACCGGTTGGTTCGCCACACGGGTGATCACGTCGTTGACAGCGATTCCGGATTTCGCTGCAGGCCCGTCTGGCACCACGAAGCGGACGACTACGCCCTCTCCGGGCTTGAGGCTGAGATGATCGACGAGGATTTCGGGAAGCTGACTTGAGACGATTCCAAGGAAAGAGACGGAAGCACTGGCCGAGGAATGCTCTGGCGCGGCGGGTAATTTGATTTCTGGCAGCGCGTTGCCTTGCTTGTCGAGTGCCTGCGGTGGCGGCGCGTTGTCCTCGGGGGCCTCAATCGCGAACGCGGGTGTAGCTAGCGCTGACCAAAAGCTGGCGAAGAGAATGGAAAATAATTTCGTTTTCATGGTCTACCTACTAAGATCGCAGTAAGTGAAAGTTTTTGTTCAAGAAAAAAATTCAGATCAATCGGTTTTTGCTGGGACCAGCATGTATTCAACGCTCGGCTTCTCGACTTCGACGGTGCGGCCTTGGGCGTCCTTGAGTGTGATTTGGTCTTTGTAGACCACACGCACGAGGCTGTGCGGCTGATTGTTCGACTTCCAAACGACACCCTCGTCGTGCACTTCACTCAGGCCGCGGTTGAAGCTCGCTGGAACAAAATTTGGGTTGCTCGCTGTGGCAGCGGGTGCACTCGATTGTGCGACGAGATGGGCTGCGGGCTTGCCTGAAGGAATCATCAGCGCTGACAATGCCCCGATGATCGCTACGGCCGCCGCCGCACTCCAGAGCGGGCGCTTGTGAATGACGTTGCGGTTGGTAATTGGGAAAAGCACCACCTTTTCGTCCACCTTAAATGGCACATCGCGGACGATGGCTTCGAGGCTGCCGAGATACTCCGGGTTGAGCTTAGTTGGCGATGTGCGACGCAGCAGTTGCTCGAAGCGGAGTTCCGATGCGCTTAACTCAGTCAAAGTGCCATCAGCCGCCGCTTCGAGCCGTGCGAGGAGTTCTTCATCGAGCGCGCTGGCTTGGATTTCGCGAAGTTCGGCTTCGAAGGATCGTGATTCTGGAGTCATGGCTTGCAGTCAGTGAATAGTGAGTTAGAGAGAAAGGTCGCCTCTACGGCGTGCGCTGCTGAGTTGGCGCTTGAGTGCCTCCAGACCATAGCGATAGCGAGAGGCGGCGGTGTTTTGAGAAATGCCGAGCGTTTCGCCGATTTCGGCAAAGGTCTGCTCACCCCAAATTTTAAGGAGAATGACTTCGGAAAACTTGGCAGGCAATTGCTTGAGGCTTTGTTCAAGCTTCTCTCGCGTTTCGTCGTCGGACGACTCGCTTTCGAACCACGAGCTGAAGGCATCGAACGGCTCGGCCTCTTCGTCGGCACTGGCACTTTCTTCGCGCCGTTTGCGACGATCACTGCGGCGGCTTAGGTCGATGGCCAGACGGCGGATGGCAGTATAAAGATAGGGTTGCCACGCTTCCTGTCCGCCGACGAATTCTCCGCTGCGGATCTTTTCAACCAGCTTCACCAACGCGTCCTGGAAGACGTCTTTGGCGTCTTCATGGCAGCGAGTTTGTTGGCGGGCAAACAGCAAGAGCCTCGGACCATGTTCAGCCAGCCACTCGCGCCAGGCGGAAGCGGTGGGTGATACCTCAGCAGTTGCGGTCAAGGACGTCATAGGGCGATCTTCATCCATAGAGCGATACGGGTCGGGGGATTTGTTTAGCCGATGGGAAATTAATGCATCCTCGCGGCCGGACGGCTTATTCTTATGGAGAACATAGAAACCACGAAAGACACGAAACTTCACGAAAAATCAAAGCATTGAAGGAATGGCTCGCTTCACCCGTTGGGCGGCGGCCAATCCAGTTTCAAGTTCTTCTTTTCTTCGTGTCTTTCGTGATTTCCGTGGTTCCCATCTCCGGATGAAGGATGAATGCTGCTTCCTTCTTCAATCTGTGTAATCCGAAATCAGTGGTTCTTTTTCTCTGCGACATAAAGTCCGTTCAGGACTTCCAGCCTGCGAGTTTGCAGACGCGCTTGAAATGCAGGGGATCGACCGGGTTGATGGAAAGCCGGGTGCCGCGCTGGCAGACCATCATCTCTGAAAGTACAGGGTCTGCCTTGAGGGCTTCGAGTGTTAGCATGGCGCTGAAACGGCCGACAAACTCAAAATCGACCAGCCACCAGCGCGGGTTTTCCGCCTTGGACTTGGGGTCGTAGTAATCGCTCTTTTCGTCAAACTGCGTCGGGTCGGGATAGGGCTGACCGACGACACGGGCGATGCCTGTCACACCGGGCGGTTTCGCATTTGAGTGGTAAAACAAGGCGAGGTCGCCCGCCATCATGTCCTTCCACATGAAGTTCCGCGCCTGGTAGTTGCGGACGCCGCTCCACGGCTCGCGATCGACCTTGGCGAGGTCGTCGATGCTGAAGACGTCGGGCTCGGATTTGATCAACCAGTGGCGCATGCGATTTAGGCGATGACTTTTGTGACGGTCGGACTGAGGGCGGGCAGGGAAAGATGCTCGGGTCCGAGTTCCAGGCCATGGTTGGCGCGGACGTCAGCTTCGATTGCTTCCAACACGTCGAGCTCCGGGCGAAAGTCCGCGGCATGATACGAACTGCGAACGAGCGGGCCACTGGCGACGTGGCGGAAGCCTTTGGCGAGGGCGATCGCTTTCAGTTCATCAAAGGCCTGCGGCGTGATGTACTCGACGACTGGCAGATGCTTCTGGGTCGGGCGCAGGTATTGGCCCATCGTCAGCACCGTCACATCGTGGGCGAGTAGATCGTCCATCGCTTGCAGGATTTCCTCGTGGCGCTCGCCGAGGCCCAGCATCAGTCCGCTCTTGGTAGCGACTTTGCCGTTCACCATTGCCTTGGCTTTTTTCAAAACCGTGAGGCTGCGCTGGTACTGGGCGCGCGAGCGGACCAGCGGGGTCAGGCGCTCGACGGTTTCGAGGTTGTGGTTGAAGATGTGCGGGCGGGCATCCATCACCAACGAGAGCGCCCAGTCGCGGTCGTTGAAGTCGGGCACCAGCACTTCGATGATAATCTCTGGATTCGCTTGGCGGACGGCTTCGATCGTCTGTTTGAAATGTTCGGCACCACCGTCGCGCAGATCGTCGCGGGCCACGGCTGTGATCACCACGTGGCGGAGATTCATCCGACGGGTCGCCTCGGCCACGCGCTGGGGTTCGTCGGATTCGAGCGCATCGGGCTTGGCGGTTTTGACAGCGCAGAAGCCGCAGGCGCGGGTGCACTTGTCGCCGGCGATCATGAAAGTGGCAGTGCCTTGGCCCCAGCATTCCCAGCGGTTCGGACACTGCGCTTCCTCGCAGACAGTCACCAGTTTCAAATCGGTGATCAGTGACTTGGTCGACCAGAACGCCGGGTTATTCGGCAAGCGGACTTTGATCCAATCCGGTTTCCGTTCCCGGTGCAAAGTCGGATCCATCTTCATTTTCGGGCCGCAGCTACTCATAACGGCAGTACGCTAGTCCTACGGGTGGCCGCAGGAAAGCGGAAAGTGACCTGTTTCAGCGGGTTTGCGGTCGATCCTCAGAAACCACCCGCCGATCGGTGGAAACCACGCGCTGTGGTGTGGGCGACTGTCAATGATGAGGCGCTAGACGCGCATCATGTTATTAACCTAAAAAGGAAAGTGGAAATCACACCAAACGGCGGCAAGTGACGTCATTCCAAAGGCATGAATACACCGTTGATTCTGATATGTCCTAACCCTGTGGGTGAGTCGGAAAATAGCCCCAAATTCCCCTCTGGATCGCGATTCCGGAATCACTTTGCGGCCGCGTTATGCGTCATGGAGTTCAAGCTTTAGCCTGCATCCCACACGCTGAAGCGTGAACTCCTCAAAAGCGCCAGGCTTCAGCTTCGACGGGGTTGGTCTCAAAACTCACCCCATACCAATCCGCCGCGAATTGTGCACACTTGTCACGGACCAGCTTTAGAGCACGCTTGCATTAAATTAACGCGTCATTTCCCTTTTTAGGATTAGATGATTCCTCCGCCGCGCCCGGCTTGCAGCAAATCGGCAACGCCACACGCGACGTTCCTCAGTTTGTGTAAACATTGATGAGGAATGGTACAAGCAAAGTCGATGGGGTAACGATCTTTTGGAAAAGAACAAAGTTCCCAGGGAAAGTGCGGGGAACAAAAAACCCCAGCATCTGGGGAGATGCCAGGATTTGGGTGGAAAGTCGGATTACTTGGCGGCTTCTGGCTTTTTGGCGAAGGTCGCGCACCAGCCGCCTGCCGTCACGATCTTGCCAGCGAAGACCGCGCACGGGCCGTTGGCGTCACCCGCTTTCCCTTGATAGAGGGCACAGCCGGTACATTTCTGCTCGGGCTTGTGCTGCGCGTATTTGACGGCGTCTACCTTGACGCTGTCTTCTTTGTAGCCGAGGGCAGTCGCCATCGGGTCGCTTTCT
>Ga0194063_10001493_pt1 | contig 15110 bp, 12 predicted proteins | sample SepL3720m_MetaG_FD_155459 | JGI IMG/M metagenome (GOLD analysis project Ga0194063, IMG submission 155459) | Anoxic zone freshwater microbial communities from boreal shield lake in IISD Experimental Lakes Area, Ontario, Canada - Sep2016-L373-20m | ecosystem: Environmental > Aquatic > Freshwater... | reverse complement strand
ACAAAAATTCAAATACCAGAATCGCAGATCGAGGAGTTGGAGCTTTTGGAGGAGTTGGGGTTTCGGGTGAATGAGTATTATCGTTTGTGTGAAAGTATTTCTGAGATTGAAAATTACTACGAGGAGTGGACGAGAAAGAAAGATAAGGAGGATTATGGAATTGATGGTGTGGTTGTGAAAATTAACTCGCGATTTTTGCAAGAGCAATTGGGCTATACGGGAAAATCTCCTCGTTGGGGTATTGCTTACAAATTTCCGGCCGAAAAGGTGACAACGGTAGTGGAAGATATTGGGGTGCAGGTGGGACGGACTGGAGCGCTCACGCCTGTGGCGCATCTGCGACCGGTGCTGGTGGCGGGTTCGATGGTAAGCCGTGCGACACTGCACAATGAAGATGAAATAAAAAGATTGGATGTGCGAATTGGGGATACGGTAGTTGTGCAGAAGGCGGGAGATGTTATCCCGGAAATAACTGAAACACTGGTTGGTCTTCGCACAGGGCAAGAAAAAATATTTGTGATGCCACGGACTTGTCCGATTTGCGGCGGGCTAGTGAGGAAAGAAATCATTGGAACCAAGAAGGGGAATGAAAGCGCAGCTCTTTATTGTGCCAATCCAAAATGTTTTGCGGTGGAGAAAGAAAAAATCATCCATTTTGTTTCCAAAAAAGGCTTTAATATTGACGGCTTGGGCGAAAAAATCGTTGAGCAACTGATTAGCGAGGGAGTGATTTCTAATATGGCGGAAATCTTTGAGCTGAAAAAGGGAGACTTGGAACCGCTTGAGCGCTTTGCGGAAAAATCTGCTGATAATTTGATTTTGGCGATTGAAAAAAGCAAGCATATTGCATTGGAAAAATTTTTCTATGCCCTGGGAATCCGTTATGCGGGCGAAGAGACTGCGGTGCTTGTGGCAAATAGCTTGCAAGATGTTTTGGGTTTAAAAATAAGTAATTTCAAGGAGTTTATTGCTGTTTTTCCTCGGATAACAAAAGAGGATTTGCTAAAAATAAAGGGTATTGGCGAGAAGTCGGCAGAGAGTTTGAACCAGTGGTTTTCGGACTTGGAAAATGTGAAATTATTGGAGAAAATGCGGGAATGTGGTGTGGATGTCACTGTAGAGACGAGGCATGCCTCGTCTAGCGGAAAATTACAAGGCAAGACTTTTGTTCTCACCGGAGAGGCGGGGAACTTTACAAGAGATGCTCTTCGAGATATGATTAGAAAAGCAGGTGGAAATGTTTCCTCGTCTGTTAGCAAAAATACTGATTATATCATTGTTGGAGAAAATCCGGGGTCGAAATATCAGAAAGCTCTTGAATTAGGAGTGAAAATTATTAGTGAAAAAGAGTTTGAGGAGATGCTAAAATAGGCTTAGAATTAATATTATGTTAAGCGCGGAAGAGGTAAAACATATTGCAGCTTTGGCTCGCGTGGGCTTGGAAGAGAAGGAGATTGAAAAATTTTCCCATGATTTGTCGTCTATTTTAGATTGGATAGCTCAGCTGGAAGAAGTTGATGTTACTGGAGTTCTCCCGACGGCGCATATTACAGGAATGAATGATGTTTCCAGAGGAGATCGGCTGGAAAGTTTCGCAAATAGAGAAAAAATTGTTGAATTGTTTCCAGAAAGTAAGAATGGGTATGATAAGGTTAAAAGCGTTTTGTAGCCCCTACGAATTACGAAAAAATACGAATGTACTAATGTGAGTTGAGCTAAATCTAACTTTATTTAGTACTCGAATTTTATTCGTACATTCGTACAAATTCGTAATTCGTAGAGAACTGACATGATTAGAGAACTCCACAATAAATTAATATCAGGTGAAATCACTTCAGTAAAATTAACGGAAGACTATTTTGACGTGATTGAAAAAAAAGACAAAGATATCTTTGCTTATTTGACTTTGACTAAAGACTTGGCTTTGGAGCAGGCGCGAAAAGTGGACGCAAAAATTGCTCGAGGTGAAAAAATTGAACTCTTGGAGGGAATTCCAGGGGCAATCAAGGATAATCTTTGTATTTCTGGTGTGAGAACAACAGCTGCTTCTAAGATTTTAGATAGCTACATTGCGCCTTATGACGCGACGGTAATTGAAAGATTGAAAGAAGTTGGGGCGGTATTTTTGGGAAAAACGAATCTGGACGAATTTGCTATGGGATCATCGACAGAAAATAGTGCATATGGTGTTACAAAAAATCCGCTAGATTTAACTCGTGTTTCTGGTGGTTCATCTGGTGGTTCGGCGGCAGCGGTAGCGGCTGGCGAGGCTGTCTGGGCATTAGGGACGGATACGGGTGGTTCAATTCGTGAGCCGGCTTCTTTTTGCGGAGTAGTCGGTTTGAAGCCGACCTATGGTCGCGTTTCGCGCTATGGAGCAATTGCGATGGCGTCAAGCCTTGACCAGATTGGACCGCTGACAAAAAGCGTGGAAGATGCAGCGATTGTGCTTAGTGCGATTGCCGGACAGGACAAGATGGACGCTACTTCTGCTCATAGCTCGGGAAAGGATTATACCAAATATCTGACCGGAGAAGTCCAGGGGCTTAGGATTGGAATCGTGACTGAATATATTGATGGACTGGGTGAAAAAGAGAAGAAATCCATTCTTGAAGTTATTGAAACATACAAGAAATTAGGAGCGGAAATCATAGAGATTGAGTTGCCACATTCAAAGTATTCTCTGGCAATATACTATATCATTCAGCCTTGCGAAGTCAGCTCGAATTTGGCGAGATATGACGGAATAAGATATGGGCTTAATGTTGATGATGAGAAGGCCTCTGGTGTGAGGGAGGATGGCATGCCAAAGAAACTCTTGGAAACATATCTTGATTCTCGTCAATATGGTTTTGGCAGGGAAGTGAAGAGACGAATTATGCTTGGAACGTACGCACTTTCTTCTGGTTATTATGACGCCTATTATCTCAAAGCGCAAAAAGTGCGAACACTTATCAAAAAAGATTTCGAAAAAGCATTTGAAAAAGTTGATCTGGTTCTTGCTCCTACTGCGCCTACTCCCGCTTTCAAAATAGGAGAAAAAACCCAAGACCCTTTGCAAATGTATTTGGCTGATATGTTTTCCATTACAGCTAATATTATTGGTGTGCCGGCTATTTCTGTTCCAGGGCCAGAGGTTGAAGTTGATGGGAAAAAACTTCCGTTTGGATTTCAATTAATGGCAAAATGGTTTGATGAAGAAAATATGTTGCGCGCGGCGCATGCTTATGAGATTAGTAAATAATTTTCGCTAAAATAAAAATTAAAAATTGGCGAAGAGTAGCTAAAAAATGGACGTTTTTTTAGAAAATTTTATTAACGGGATATTATCTCTGGCAAAAGCGTTTCATGCTTCGCTTACTTTTTCTTTTTTGAAATTTTTTTTGGAAGTATATGTGATTGTGATGTTTATTGATCTGGCGTTGATGCTTAAGCAACGTGGCTTGGGCGCTGATATCCGTGACACGCTTGTGGGAATGAATATCCCGCCAGAGCTTGCATATAAAAAGGGAAAATTGCGTGTGAAGTGGGCTAAGGTAAAAAGAAGACTTGATAGCAAGAACGAATCGGATTATAAGGTGGCGATCATTGAAGCGGATAAGATTGTTGATGATCTTATCGCTGAGATGAATTATAAGGGTGAGAATATGACTGAGCGCTTGGATAACATTACTCCTGGTCAAATCGATAATATCGAAGAATTGCGACATGCGCACGAGATTCGGAATCGTATTATTCATGATGATAGTTTTGTTCTCACCAGGGAAGATGCGTTGAAGACATTTGATTGTTATGAAGAATTTTTGAGATTTTTCTTGGTGTTTGATTAGTTTTTGGGAATAATTGACGTTTTGGATTTTTTGAGTTAGACTGAATAATAGTTTAGAAATTGTTAGGTGTAGCCTATTTTTTCTGTCATCCCCGCGAAGGCGGGGATCCAGTGGAGATACTTAGTTCAACGGTCAGTCTAAATACTGAGCAAATCTAGTTAAGTATGTTTTTGCACTAGATTCCCGCCTTCGCGGGAATGACAACGAAGCGGGATGGAGCAATGGCAGCTCGTCTGGCTCATAACCAGAAGGTTCCAGGTTCGAATCCTGGTCCCGCAACAAATAGTATTTAGTATCCAGTATGATGTTCTGGTATTATTTTTTTCCGATACTAAATACAAAATACCAGATACTGATTCGGCAGGATAGCTCAGCTGGTTAGAGCGCAGCACTCATAACGCTGAGGTCGTGAGTTCGAGTCTCACTCCTGCTACAAAGGAAAATTTAAATTGGGGGCGTAGCTCAGTTGGTTAGAGCGACTGCCTGTCACGCAGTAGGTCACCGGTTCGAGTCCGGCCGTCCCCGCATCTTAAGTCATCCCGCCAAGGCGGGACCGTCCCCGCATCTTAAGTCATCCCGCCAAGGCGGGACCGTCCCCGCATCATAAGTCATCCCGCCGCGGCGGGACCGTCCCCGCAGAAAAAAACGAAGCATTTCGCTTCGTTTTTATGTTGTTAAAAATTTCAAAAAATTGACAAAAAACATCTAAAATGATACAATATCACCATGATGAGCTGTAATAAAAAATATGAAAAAAAGAAAGCAAAAAATTGTTCCAAATAATAGTTTCACGGAGTTTTTGTTTTACACCACTCCGAATGGAAAGGTGAAGGTCGAAATTTTTTTGCGTGATGAAACTGTGTGGCTGACTCAAGAGAAAATTGCTTTTTTATTCGGTGTTCAGAGGCCAGCCATCACTAAACACCTTAAAAATATCTTCGAAAGTGGAGAATTAGATGAAAAAGTGGTTAGTTCCATTTTGGAACATACCACGGAGCATGGAGCTCTGGAGGGGAAAACACAAACTCAGCTGGTAAAATTTTATAACCTCGATGCGATCCTCTCAATTGGTTACAGGGTAAATAGCTCACAGGCTACACAATTCCGAATTTGGGCAACAGAGCGACTAAAAGAATATATCATCAAGGGATTTACGATGGATGATGAAAGACTAAAAACCCCCAACTACACCTTTGGTCAAGATTATTTTGAAGAGCAGTTGGCGCGTATAGCGGACATTCGCAGTAGCGAACGTAGATTTTACCAAAAAATCACCGATATTTATGCCCAGTGCAGTGCGGATTATGACAAGAGTAGTGTTGAAGCTCAGCATTTTTTTGCTACCGTGCAAAATAAATTACACTTCGCAATTTCAGGCTACACGGCTGCGGAAATTATTAGCAGTCGTGTGAGTAGTGCTAAGCCAAGTGTTGGTCTCACTAACTGGAAAAACAGCCCACAAGGTGCTATACGAAAATCAGATGTAGTAGTGGCTAAAAATTATCTAAATAAAGAAGAGCTCGCAGGTCTCAATAATATTGTGGAACAATATTTAATCTTTGCTGAGTCACAAGCGAACCGTAAGCAGGCCATGTTTATGCTGGATTGGAAAAAAAAGTTAAGTGAATTTTTAAAACTTAATGATCGTGACATCTTGGGAGATTTGGGCAAAGTCAGCCATGTTGTGGCTGAAGCTCTGGCGCTGGAAGAATACAAGAAATACCGAATAGATCAAGACAAAAATTACATTTCTGATTTTGATCGAGAGGTGAAGAGGATGCTGGAGAGTAGGAAGAAAATTAAGAAATAAATGATTCAAGCTAATGACTCGAAAATTGATTTTCTGTATATATGCTATTAGTATATAGGTAGAACAATTCGCACAAAAGAATATGCCATTTTTATCGAAAGGATGAAAAAGGCTAGGCTGGAATCAGGGCTTAGGCAGATTGACGTCGCAAAGAAGATGAAACGACCGCAGTCTTATGTTTCCCGTGTTGAATCGGGGGAATATAGGCTCGATATTTTGGAAGTGAAAAAGTTTACAGGGCTTTATAAAAAGAGTATTGATTATTTTTTGAAATAATCAAACAAAAAATAAATTAAAGGGTAATTAAGGAAAAGATTGAAAAAATTAAAAGAAAAAGGCATAAAAATAAAATAATAATAAGTGCTAGCAGCTAAGATATCAGGAAGAATTGGTGGTAGTATTAGTTCTAACTTCATCCCAAACTCTCCGCCAATAAGGATAAGTTGCTTTTCAACCACCCCATCAAAGGGTGGTTTTAGCTTATAGCTAGCCACTATTTTATCCTTTATAGATTCTTTATTATGTCGTTATCAGCTTCATTCTTTAGAAGGCGAGTGCTATTATAATAAAGAAAAGGGAACCGAAGTTCCCTTTTTTGTTAGCGAGTTTATGCCCTATGTCATATAGGGTCTTGCAAATCGTTCTTCGTGATAAAGACGTTTCACGAAAATTCGATAGCAGAGATTGCCGAAAAAATTGATGAGCGAAGGGGTCTCCGATTGAAGAATTGTTCGTTTAGCAATATGAGTGAGTTGAAAAGTTTTTTCATATGCCCACTTGAAGCCTCTGTATAATTCTTCAGGTGACATCTTGGCCGGTTGGAACACCACATGCATAGTGTCGTAGTTTTCCCAATTGAGAGTAAGAATACGATTTTCTTCTGACAATCGTTTGAACAAACGCGTGCCTGGATAGGGGGTATAAATCGAATAACGAGGAATGTCAATCTTTAAATCGAGTACGCGCTGAACTGTAGTTTCGAAAATGGATGAATCATCTTCGTCAAACCCAAAGACGAAACAGCCTTGGAGGGAAATGCCATATTCATGTAGAGTTTTGACAACTTCTCTGTACTCATTTTCCTTGTTAAAGCCCTTGGAAATGCTACAAAGAGTTTTTTGATTGGCCGATTCCATTCCTAAAAGCAAATAGATGCAGCCGCTTTTTTTCATCAGCTCAAGCAGCTCTAGGTCACGGGAAACCATTGTAGTGGCTAGTCCACCCCAACGTTTTTTAAGCGGAATCATCGCGGTAAATAGTTCTTTGGCGTATTCCCTGTCATCTACAAGACTTACATCATTAAAAGCAATATATTTTCCAGGAAGACTTTGAATGTGGCTAATAACATCGGACACGGGGCGTTTGTAGAATCCTGGCCAGACTGATGGCACGGTGCAAAAATCACATTGATGTTTGCAGCCCCGCGTAGCCTGAACTGTGTCGGGTATCATATAGCCCGATCTTCTTTGGAGATCAATTCTTGGTGACGGAACTCCTTTTAATGTGAAATCATCCGGCAAGCGATCATCGCGGTAGACCTTTTTCATTTTATTTAGAGAAAAGTCTTTTAAGAGTTGAGGCCAGGTTTTCTCAGCCATGCCAATCACAATCGTATCAGCATATTGAGCAGCTTCGCCTGGAAGAATAGTGACATGCACTCCACCTAAAACGACAGGAATACTACGTCTTCGAAAATACTTTGCATACTCGTAGGCCCTACAAGCAGTTCCTGTTATGACGCTAATTGCGACAAGATCTGCTGGGTAGTCAAGCGGAACCTTGTCTATGCTTTCGTCGATCAATTTGAAATGGAATTGGTCGGAAGGAGCAAGCGCTGCCAATGTTGTTAGTGTTAAAGGAGCTTCACGAAATGAACGTGTAAAAGAACCAATTCTTAGTTTGTGCATATGCGCATCCGGCATTATCATCAATATTTTCATCCGATTCTCCCTTGTTTATGGTGAAAAATTGTTTAAATTTATACTATCAAGCTAAGTAGGATCATTCTATCAATAATAATCGCCAGACGTCAAGGAAAAGGCTGTAATTGACAGCAGAAGGCGGGCATAGTAAGTTTATTATTACAGTACTTTGACAATTTTCGCAGGTAAATGGTAATTACAGAAATTCAGATAATCATATTAAAGAAAGGAATTGAAGCGATGGATATCACTCTTATATTTCCTGCTGTTGGACGCAAAAAGGGATCTTCGTACATTAAATCATGGCAAATGGAACCACTATCAATTGCGATATTGGCTGGACTGACACCAAAACATATCAATCTTCATTTTTTTGATGATCGCATCGAGTCGATACCTTATGATCGTCCGACAGATGCCGTAGCGCTTAGTGTTGAAACATATTCTGCTAAGCGTGCTTATGAGATTGCCAAAGAATATCGCCAAAGGGGCGTCTTGGTCATCATGGGTGGTTATCACCCAACATTGGTTCCTGGAGAAGTTTCGCAGTATGCAGACGCAGTTGTTATTGGCGAGGCGGAGGATTGTTGGCTGAAGGTACTTGATGATTTGCAAAAGAAAAAGTTGCAGAAAGAATACCGGAGCAGTGGCAATTTTTCATTGGATAAAGCTACTCCTGATAGGAGTATTTTTAAGGGAAAACATTACTTCGACCTTACGTTAGTTGAGACTGGGCGCGGTTGTCACTTTCAGTGCAACTTTTGTTCTGTCACCGCGTTTCATCGGGCAACATATCGGAGAAGACCAGTCGGTGAAATTGTTTCTGAAATCAAGCAGACAGGCAAAAAGCGCATCTTTTTTGTGGATGATAATATTATATCCGATTTTGATTCGGCTCAAGAATTATTTGAGGCTCTGATCCCTCTTGAGATAAGTTGGATCAGTCAATGTAGTATAGATGTGACCAAAAATGAGCAACTGTTGTCCTTGATGAAACAGAGTGGTTGCAGCGGTCTATTGGTCGGATTTGAATCGATCCATAAGGAAAACTTGACGCAAATGGGTAAATTCCATAACGCGCAGAACATCGACTATGCTCGGGTTATTAGTAAATTTCGAGAAAAGGGCATCGTCATTTATGGAACATTTGTTTTCGGCTACGATCATGATAATGAGGAAACTTTTCGGAAAAGTGTTCTTTTGGCAAAAAAAAGCAAGCTTTTCATTGTTGCTTTTAATCATTTGGTGCCTTTCCCGGGAACTCCGCTTTATAAAAGACTTGAAGCTGAAGGTAATCTGTTATACCAGAAGTGGTGGCTTAGTCCGGAATATTTCTTTGGCGATGTCGCTTTTAAGCCAGCACAACTTTCCGCGGTTCAATTGAGTGATTTGTGTATTTCCAGTCGGCGTGATTTCTATGGCATGTTGTCTATCTTGAGTCGAGGTTTTGATTTTAAAGCTAATTGCTTGAATTTATCAAGAGCAATTGCTTTTCTTTTGACAAACCTGATGCTTCGCAAAGAAATTGATCAAAGAAAAGGCTTGCCGCTCGGTAACGGATAAGGAGAGATATATGGATAAATTTATACTCGGATTAGCAGATCAATCAGATGACGAGATGCTTCAAGAGGTAATTCGCAGTAATTCTATGGAGGGAAAAATTCAGTTATCGTTTGGTCGCAGTCCCAGTTTTTTCCAAAGCGTGGGTCTTCTGGGGGATGAAAGTCAAATTATTGTAGCCAGAAATGCAGAAAACAAAGCTATTGTCGGATTTGGCATACGTTCGATCCGGCGAGTATTTTTAAATGGTCATGAGGAAACAATTGGTTATCTCAGTGGTCTAAGGGTAGCACAAGAATATCGGAATCGCACCCTTTTGGCACGAGGCTATAAATTTTTGAAGCAGCTTCATGAGGATGGAAGAGCCTCGGTATATCTGGCTAGTATCATGGAGGACAATAGTACGGCTATCGATTTGCTTACCAGTAGAAAAGCGTGTATTCCAATTAGCCAAGATTTGGGGAGATATTGTACTTTTGTCTATCGAGCAAATAAAAAACCAATCAGCTTGACCAATGCAGGATTAGAAGTTAGGCGAGGAAAAGCGGATTATATCGGTGATATGTTGAAATTTTTAAACAAACATAATTCAAAGAGACAGTTTGCTCCTTGCTACAAAGAACAAGATTTTTTCGACCAGAAGCTTTTTCTTGGACTAGCGCTGGAAGATATTTATCTTGCGTTTCGAGGTAAAAGAATAGTGGGGATGCTTGCCAAATGGGATCAACATGCTTTCAAGCAGATAAAAATTGATGGCTATGATATTAAATTGAAATATCTTAGACCGTTAGTAAATCTGGTTGCTAAAGCAAAGGGACTGCCGTATCTTCCGATAGCAGGAAATGAGCTTGATTTTTTTTATGTTAGCCTAATTTGTATTTCTTCAGATGAACTGGGGGCTTTTTCCGTAATTCTCAATAAACTCCAGCAGGATAATATGGATAGAGATTATTCGCTATTCATGTTGGGAATGCACAGCGGGGATTCGCTTATTGATGAGGCAAAAAAATTCCCTCATCTACAATATAATAGTCGTGTGCATATGATGTACTGGGAAGATCAGCGAGCGAAAGCAGAAAAAATAGATCGAGACATGGTTCCTTATCTTGAATTAGCAACTTTATGAAATAGGGGAGGATTCAGTATGGGAAAATTGTTTGGTCGTACAATTAGTCAAAAAACACTTTCAAGAGTCGAAGTATCCGCAATGCATAGTCTCATGACGCGTTACTATGATAACGTTGATGAGGCTATATTCCAGAAAGACTTGATGGAAAAAGATCAAGTGATTTTACTGGAGGATAATCAGACCGGTCAGCTAAAGGGATTTTCTACTTTCATGTCTTTTGATGTGTCAGTGGATTGCCAATCAGTCAGGGCTATATTTTCTGGCGATACAATTGTTGAACGGGAATATTGGGGGGACTTTGGATTATTGCGAAGTTTCTGTCGGTATTTAAATCATGTGGCCAATACGTCAAATATACCGGCCTACTGGTTTTTGATTTGCAAAGGGTACAAGACCTATCGGTATCTGCCACTCAATTTCAATCAGTTTTATCCCCGATATGACATGGCTACCCCACAGTATGAACAGTCAATTCTAGATGCTCTTGCCTTTCATAAATATCCTTCCGAGTATGATGCTCAGAAGGGTATAATAGGCTTTTCCTCTCCGTCAGAATGTTTGAAGGAAGGAGTAGCAGAAATTACGGACGCAAGATTATCAAATCCGCATGTCAAGTTTTTCTTAGAACGGAACCCTAACCATCAATCAGGTGATGAACTGGTTTGTGTGGCCAGGTTGAGTCATGGAAATTTCACCAAAGCTTTTTATCGTTCTGCTCTGCATAAGGAGGATCGGCATGAAAAGAATTGTCCTGATACTGGCTAATCTGATCTGGATTTTGGTGAACATCAAAGATGCATTGCTTTTCAGGTATTCTGCCGACTGCGTGAAAGAAACGCAGAAAAAAATTCTCCAGGAAATTATTGGAGCTAATCGGCAAACGGAATATGGCCGGAGATATGATTTTTCAGCTTTGCAATCGGTCGATGACTATAGAAAAAAAGTGCCAATAAGTTCTTATGCTGATTATAAGGAATATATTCAGCGCATCTTGTTAGGCGAACAAAATGTATTGACCAAGGAATTGGTCAGTGTTTTGGAACCGACTAGTGGTTCTACTGATGGAACAAAGCATATTCCTTACACTAAGTCTTTGCAAAAAGGATTCGGTAAGGCAATTGCGCCTTGGGTAGTTGATCTATTCTTTTCACATCCTCGAATGATTCTGGGGAGCAGCTATTGGTCAATAACGCCATCAGTAAAAAAAGAATGTCCTGAGGATGCAAATGTTGCTATCGGTTTTAAGGATGATAGTGAATATTTTGGACGGGTAGAAAAGTGGATGATAGAAATTCTTATGGCAGTCCCGAAAGAAATCAGCCAGATAAATAACATGGAAAATTTCTGGTATGCCACAGCGCTGTTCCTTCTCAGAGATCAGCGCCTATCTTTCATCTCAATCTGGAATCCAACTTTTCTGCTTCTTCTGATCGATAGGATTAGTCTTCGTTGGGAAGATCTGTTGAAAGACGTGGAGATGGGAAAGATTTCTTTTCCCGAGGAGGAGGATGGTTTGGCAGTATGCAGTATGCAGAAGCGATTAAGACCTAGCTTGGTCAGAGCAACTCATTTGCGGAAGTGTCAAAATGATGATAATAGTTTGCAGTGGGATAAGATTTGGCCCAACTTGAGAGTGATAAGCTGCTGGGGATCGGAACGTTCATTACCGTATCTACAGAAGCTTGAGAGAAAATTTTCTCAAGTCGTAGTTCAAGCTAAAGGGCTTATTGCTACTGAAGGATTTATAACTTTTCCACTTGAGGGGATTGGCTTTGCACTTTCTGTCCGTTCTCACTTCTTTGAATTCGAAGAAATAGCTGGTAATGGTGAGAAGAATGAGTTAAGGCTTGCGCATGAGCTTGAAGAAGGAAAAGAGTATTCAGTCATAATTACGACAGGGGGAGGGCTTTATCGTTATCGCTTGGGAGATGTGGTTAGCGTGGACGGTTGGTATGAACAATGTCCATTACTAGAATTCCGAGGAAGAGGTCAATTCGTCTCAGATTTATTTGGAGAGAAGCTGAACGAACGCTTTGTTCAAAAGATTCTTGACAAAGAGTTGGATATTTTGAATATTTGGCCGGATTTTTCCATGATAGCACCGGAAATAAATGAAGACACTCAATCCGCTGCCTATACTTTGTTTTTAGAGGTTTCTTCTCGGCGTTGCTTGGAATCTTTAAGAGTATTGAAATTAACTCTGGAAGAAGGGCTATGTGATAATTTTCATTATGCTTATTGTCGAAAGCTTGGGCAACTCTCATCCTTTCGACTATTTCTAATTGATTCTTCTGCTAGCAAGGCATATATGAACGGTTGTATTTCGCTAGGACAGAAACTTGGCAATATCAAACCTCAGCTGCTTCGCAAGGAAGTAGGGTGGTCTAGCCGATTTATCGGAAATTATCTCGATTAAAAAAAAGGCCTTTTGTGCAAAGCACAGAGGCCTTTTCTATTAGATTTTTAAATGATGTATCAAGAAATATTATAAATATGAGAAAGACTATTGAACATATCTGCCTTGCTTTTTAGAATTGAATATTTTCCCCTTCCTTAATTCTTTCCAATAAGCATGACGGCACCAATTTACCGTCATATAGAATTGCATCAGGACATGGATCGCAAAGATCCCACCCCTCGGAAGTTTGATCGGGGCCATAATTAACAGTAATTATTTGATAATTCATCCTGTTGGAAAATTTATTATCAATACTCTCTTTGGTATAATTTTTTAATATTTTTCTTGCATTTAGATTAAAGATACCAAAAAATAACGTGTATGGATTTATTGTATTTTTATTAGTTAAAAACCAATGTTTTCCTTTAATAAGTCTAGCTAGCTTTGAAGAAATAGCATACAAGGAACTGTCAATATATCCGATTGCCCTACCATCTGAAAAAACTGGAACAAAAATTAGCCAAGATGGGATTTTTTTATTTATTTTCTTTCCAAAATAAGCAGCAGGGCTGCAATTATATCTTGCAGAAAGAAAAACAATTAACTTTTCCAGATTTTCAGTGTTTGGATTGGCTTGCACTTGTTCACTTCGAATATCCTTGGTGAAAATAAAACTAACAAGTCTGATAACATCAGAATTGGCAATATAAAACGAAGCTAATCTTTCCAAATTATCCTCCTCAACCCCCCTAATCATAACCATGAATCCCAAATTGACCTCGGGAAATTCTCTGAATAACTCACAGAATCTTTTTCTGATCGCATATTGCTCATTTTCATCACCCCTGCCTTGATATTTATCGAGATGGATAAGTACTTCGTTAGTGCCAGCATTTCTTAATTTTATGAGTAATTCGCTATCTAATAGAATCCCATTAGTACATATCCTAACTTTAATATTAATTTTTCTACAATATTTGACCAGTTTAATTATGTGTGGGTACAAAAGTGGATCTCCGCCTGCCAATGTAACTGTTTCAATATTGCGTATTTTTTTTAATTCATCTATTTCCTTTCTAACTATATCCAAGTCAATGTTTATTGGACGAGAACCTTCTTTTCCGACCTCTCTGTAGCATTTTGGGCAATTTAACTGGCAAAAAGTTGTTGGCTCAACCATTGCATTTGCATTATCAAAAGTATTCCATCTTACTCGATATAATTTATCTACATTTAACATAATTCGATTACAATAGACCCGTCGCCTTTTAAGCAGTGAGGTTAAAATTTAGTTGTATTATTAATCAGTTGGTCTATTATTTATTTTTGGAGTTGACGATGCTAAAAGCTTTATCAATTGCTTCTGTTGCCCAGCCGTTTTCCTTCAAGTTGCTCCTTATGATCTCGTTACTCATGCCAGCGTTGCGAGCATCTGTTATATAATTTACGACAGCCTGATCAGCGGAATTTAATTCAGAGGTCATTTCTATACTTGATTGTCTTCCTGTGATAGAATAAAAAATTTTTTCTATCCCAAGGCCGATAAGATATGCAATAGGAATATATGCAATGAGGGTAATTCCTAGCGTGCATATTATAGTCGTCACAAGGGCTTGAATTGCTTCTGCTCCTCCAAGGATGAAGAGTAATATTAAGGCTGTTATTAAGCCAAAGAAAAAACGTTGAAGCTTGAGAAGCATTTATTTTTTTGTTAGCTTATTATAGTAATATGTCCAATAATACATAAAGCTCATAATTAAAATTAAATAGAACATAATGGCAAAAGCGGCTTCAACGGGGATGTTTAATCCGGGAATATATAATTCAGAAAAGTTTTCTACTGTCGATGGGGGATATTCCCTGATTTTAGCGGCGACTAATATGGCCTCAATCGGCAGTGTGATTATTGTTGCCAAAAGCACATAGCTGAAAAATTTTAACGCAGCATTAATATATGGAAATATTTTATCAATCACCAGGATTGATGACCAAATAATGACAATCCAGCCACCTGTCATTAAAAGGCTTATATCCCTGTAGATGTAGGACCAGCTAGGAAGGCTAGTATTTATAAGCATGGGATCAACCATTATTTCAAAAAGTAAAATTGCAACAAGCGAGATGCCTAATTTTCTTGGCCAGTGCATATTGTTAAATGGTGCCATTACTTTATGATCAAGAAAGGTGGACCAGAATTTGTAGAAGCTGATCACTAAGGCCATAAAGACCGGGATATAATAAAACGCAGCAAGCGGAATATTCAGCCCTGGTAAATATAGGCCACTGATTATATCTTTGACTTCAGGGGAATAGGTTCTGATTCCCAAGTTAACGACGGCTGTCTCTCCGAGCAAACCAAAAATCGTAACGAAAGTTAGGGTAAGAATAAATTTTCTTATTTCAGTGTAGTCATCATAGTATTTTTCCACAAGAAACATAGCGAAAAAAACAATGGCTGACC
>Ga0194063_10001491_pt1 | contig 15120 bp, 13 predicted proteins | sample SepL3720m_MetaG_FD_155459 | JGI IMG/M metagenome (GOLD analysis project Ga0194063, IMG submission 155459) | Anoxic zone freshwater microbial communities from boreal shield lake in IISD Experimental Lakes Area, Ontario, Canada - Sep2016-L373-20m | ecosystem: Environmental > Aquatic > Freshwater... | reverse complement strand
AAAATGTAGTAGGCATATTGAAGGTACAGATAATATTGCAGATTGGGAATACACAAAGTCTGCAATAGATTTAGAATCCATTTTTAATAAATGACTGTAACCTCAAGAGTTGAATAAGAGGGGAGAAGTTATGGCCCTGGACTATAAAGCATTAATTTAAAAATAATGAGGATGATTTTCCACCTTGGTTCGTGTCTTCACGAACCTTGATTGACTTGAACACAAAGTTTAAAATCTCAAACCAGGCAATATTAAAAAATCGTTCGTGGAGACACGAACCAAGGCGAAGCATCCATTATTTAAAAATATTTAAGTCCTCATTATAAACCGGGCTTTGTATGCCGAGAAAATTTAAAACACTGTGAAATACATGGCCCTGAGACAACTCATTATTGGGTTTCAATTGTCTTGAACTGTTTTCAGACATCCACACTATAAACGGGATCTCATATTGCTCTTTGGGTGCAAGACTTAGTGGCAAACCATGCATGTATAGATTCTTTTCGCCCAAAGATTCACCATGGTCTGAAACAAAAATCATGGCACTTTTATATGCTTTTAATTGTTGCAGGTCTTCAATCAAATTATGCAAGATATAATCGGTATAAACAATCGTATTGTCGTAGGCATTGATCAGTTCTGTTTGAGAGCATTTCCCTAATTCTACGGTGTTGCAAACGGGCTTAAATATTTCAAATTGGGGTGGGTATTTCTTACTGTAGGTAGGTCCATGACTTGTACTGCTGTGCAATACAATCAATATTTTATTTTTTGTACTCGTTGCTATCTGCTCTTTCAGATCTGTCAGCAGCAATTCATCGTAATTACACCCCACGCCTTTACAATTTTTTTTCAGCGCTTCATCACGCTGGTAATTTTTTATATGGATGGGCGGTTCTCCCCAGTTGGTAGTCCGCCAGATAACCGCTACGCCATTTCTTTCCAAATAATTGGGTAAAATTTCATACAGGTCATCAGTATGGGCATGCTCTAAAATACATTTTACACCTGCTGAAGTGTAGGTGGCACAGGAGCTGGCATTGAAATGAAATACGCCGGGGGTATTGGAAAGAAAAGGATTGGTATTTCTTCCGTATCCATATAAAGAGAAGTTTTGGCGCCTTGCTGATTCTCCTATCACCAGGACCACCACCGCTTTCTGGCTATCTTTTATGGTAGCATTGGGCAATAAAATTTCTTTTTTATTCTCCTGGTACTTATGCGTATAATAAAGAGAAATATTTACGGTGTAGCACCATGGCATTGCAAGTCCGCCCAATGTTTTTGAATTCTTATCAATCCACAGCCAATTGCGGGCATTGACAAATGCGATGGCTACAATAAAAAACAGGGTAAGGGAAGTGACAATAAAAAACCGCTTTACTGTTACATTGATGATTTTAGCCTTAATGATATAGATGCTGGGAATTACACCCAGCAGGATTACGTATAGTATTAATTTAAACGAAAAAAAACTGGTGGCCTCTGCATGGTCTGTATTGAGCACATTCCCCACCATGGCTTCGTCTATGATAATATGGTAGGTATTTACAAAGTAAAGAGCAATGGCATTAACAATAAAGAATACAACTGATAGAAATTTTCCCACAAAGCGTGAAAGGAAGAAAACCAGGAAGAAAGCAAAAGCATTGGCAACCACCATCAGGATCATTAAGGTGATAACAATGTTAATGCCGTTCAGGCTTTTATAATCAAGGTTGTTAAAGACAAATTGGTAAAAGGGGTAATGAAAGAGTAAAAAATTAAGCACGCTTATCAATAAAACAAAAGGGATTATTTTTATATTATTTTTTAACGAATACATAGATGATTTTATAAAATGCAAAAAATAGACTGGCTATTGCCAGGTAATATATTACCAGATTTTCATTGATTATTCCGTTGATCAACGAAATACAGCAAACCAGCATCAATACCATAAGAACCGGATAATATTTTGGATTGTTAATCGAGGCCCAGATCTTGAATTCCCGGCTGATAAAAATACCTATAAGTCCCGAAATATACCCAATAATACTGCCGGTAATAACATCAAGCGGGTAATGTGCGCCTACACCTACTCTTGTAAACGCAATCATTAGTCCGGTAATGATGATGAAAGAAACCCATAAAATTTTGTATTGCAGCTTTTCGGGCATAAATGCAAACATCAAAACGGTAAGTGTTGTGAACACGGTAATGGAGTGCCCTGACGGCAAACTGGCCTGCCCAACGGCTTTGTTCCCGATGATAATAAAACTATTGTTATCAAACACCACAGCCGGTCTTGCCACGCCAAATATATTTTTTAATACATTGGAAAATATAAGCGACAGCAGCGAGGCCGATAGTAAAGCCTCCCACATTTTGGGGGCATAGAGAATGAAAATGCTTAAAAATGCCAGGAAAACGGAAGCATCTCCTATTTGGGTAAGATTATAGAGGGTTTTTGGAAACTGGCCCAGGTGAAAATTAATAAAAAAGAAAGCATCCTTTTGTACCTGTATATATTTATCAACAGATAAAGCATCCCGGCTATACAGCCATAAAACCATTGCAATCAGCAGCAATATGGGTAAATAAAATAAAGATGGTTTGAGCCTGGCATAATTATTAATAACACGTATGTTCATTTGCATTTTATTTACAAGGCTGCTTTTACAAATTTATTTCAGCGGTACTGGTATTGTTAGACATTATGAATATGTCAAATAATTTGTCACCTTAAAATCTACATCCATTGCAGTTCTGATGTGCACATACTTGGAGCAGCTGCAGGGAAAAGTCCATTGGGACTGCCAGGCAGGTGCGGAAATCTGGGTAAACATGTAAAGTTACCGACGAATTTAGTAAATCCTGAGTATTTTGCGCTTTATAAAAGCTCAAACTGGAATGCCTGCCAGTAGGCAGTTTTTTAATGCTTTACTATAGCCATGTAAGGATAAGGATGTAATCTACCTGCCTTCATGGATGTTTACAATTTGAATAAATAGGGCATAAAAAATCCCGCATTATGCAGGATTTTGGATTTGTGGAGCGTATCGGAATCGAACCGACGACCTATTGTGGAAATTCCGGTCAATGTGACCACCCTTTTACGGTCGAAGATAGTAAGAAAATTTTTCAAATAGTGGACCAAAAAGTCAGCCACGAAATTTTTGACTATGTGCAGCTAAACCAAGCAGGTAATACCAGTTTTCAATTGATTAAATAGTAGGCAAAAGAAAGCAATAATTTGCAGTACGGAATAGCAGTTTTATTGTTTTGGTATTAAGAAAGCCAGGGTTTAAAATAATACCCTATCTGTAATAGAGACTCAACATTTAATTATGCTGTTTTACTTCAGCAGTTTTAGATCTGGTTGTGCGTATTTGTAAACTTTAAAATAAATAGTGGTTTTGGTCTGTTGTACACCTGCTATCTTACTAATATCATTTACAAAATCGACCAGGTGATTATTGTCCCGGCACATTACATCTACTTCCAGGTCATAATCACCAGAAGTCATGGCTAAGAAACTTACCTCGGGTAAAGTAGCAATTTTTTGTGCTATTTTTTCTTTTAAAGTAGCGGGCCTCACAAAAACTGCGATATGGGCATAGCATCTGAATCCAACTTTATCCGGATCAACCCGGCCAATAATATTTACAGTTCCCTCTTCAATTAATTTATTAAGCCGGGTACGTGCAGTACCAACAGAGATTTTTAACCGTTCAGCAATGACAGTGAAAGACATCCTTCCATCTTCCTGTAAAATGGAAAGTATTTCAAAATCAAGCTTGTCTAAAACAGGAGTGCCGGTTTTTGCCATAGAAGGTAAAATAAGTCCTAAATAATGAAAATAATTTTATTTTAGTACATAAAAGTACAGTATATTTATTTTTTAGCTTAATATTTATAAATAATTTAGTTTACTAAACATGAAATACAAAGCAATCCAGAATTTTATCAACGGAAAATTTGTAGCACCTCAAACCCAAAAAACAATGGATGTTGTATCTCCGTTGGACGGGACATTATTATCTACGGTTCCCATGTCATCGGCCAAAGAACTGGATGATGCAGTTAAAGCGGCATCCGCAGCATTTCCCGCCTGGAGTAAAACGCCTATAAAAGAACGGGTGCAGGTTTTCTTTCGATACAAAACATTGCTGGAGAAAAATTTAAAAGAACTGGCTGAACTGTGCAGTGAAGAGAATGGTAAAACTTACGGTGAATCGGTTGCCGAAATAGAAAAATGCATTGAACTTACTGAGTTTGCAACATCGTTACCTCAACTGGTTACCGGCGAATTACTGGAAGTAAGCCGTGGTGTGGAATGCAGAACAGAGCACGTTGCTTTGGGTGTGGTGGCATCAATTGTTCCATTTAATTTTCCTAGTATGGTTCCCAACTGGACTTTACCCAATGCCATTGCACTGGGTAATTGTATGATTATGAAACCATCAGAAAAAGTGCCATTGAGTTGCGGGCGCCTGGCTGAATTATTACAAGAAGCCGGATTGCCTGACGGCGTTTTTAGTGTGGTACATGGTGATGTTGACATTGTAAATGCCATTTGTGATCATCCAAAAATTGAAGCAGTTTCTTTTGTAGGCTCAACCAAGGTCGCAAAAATTGTTTATCAACGGGCCACATCAAATTATAAAAGATGCCTGGCTTTGGGGGGAGCAAAAAATCACCTGATGGTATTGCCCGATGCCATACCGGGGATGACGGCCCAAAATGTTGCTGCCAGTATGAGTGGCTGTGCAGGACAGCGTTGTATGGCAGCTAGCGCTATGATCGGCGTGGGTAATGTAGATGCCATCATTGATAAAATTTGTGATGAAGCAAGAAAAATTATTCCTGGAGAAAACCTGGGTGCAGTAATTAATAAAGAAAGCAAAGAAAGAATTGAACGATACATAGGTGAAGCAGAAAGAGACGGGGCTAAAATTTTAGTAGATGGCCGCAATGCAAAAGTAGCCGGTAAAGAAAATGGTACTTATGTTGGCCCTACAGTAATTGACTTTGTAACACCGCAAATGAGTGTTGCAACAGAAGAAATTTTTGGCCCGGTGATTTCCATCATGCGTACCAACACTGTTGATGAAGCATTGGCTATTGAAAATGCAAATCCTTATGGCAATGCCGCCAGCGTTTTTACACAAAATGGTGCTATGGCACGTTACATCATTGACCATGCCAGTGCGGGTATGATTGGTGTTAATGTGGGTGTGCCTGTACCCCGTGAGCCATTTAGTTTTGGCGGATGGAATGAAAGTAAATTTGGTGTGGGAGATATTACAGGAAAAAGTTCGATTGAATTCTGGACGAAGTTGAAGAAGAGTACGACCAAATGGAATGCTGATGCCGGAGTAAACTGGATGAGCTAAATAAATTAAGAATGAAGGATTATGAATGCTGAATTAGCTGATTCATAATTCATAATTCAAAACTCATAATTAATTAAAAATGTCAGAAACAAAAACATTGTCGCAAGCAACAGAGATCATTCAAAATAATCTCGATTACACTTTATTCAGCTGGAGCAAACAAAAAGGCATCGCTCCAATTGCTGTTAAACATGCGGAAGGCGTTTACTTATATGATTATGATGATAACAGGATCATAGATTTTTCATCGGGACTCATGAATGTTAACATTGGCCATGGTGACCAAAGGATTACCGAAGCGGTTATTAAGCAAATGCAGGAAGTGAGTTATGTTACACCAAGTTGCGTTACCAAAGTGCGTGGCGAATTGGGAAAGAAACTGGCAGAGATTTGCCCGGGCAATCTGAACAAAGCATTCTTTACTTTGTGCGGGGCAACGTCTATTGAAAATGCAATCAAGTTGGCGAGGCTTTATACGGGCCGCCATAAAATATTAAGTCGTTATCAATCTTATCATGGCGCATCCATTGGTGCCATCAGTGCCAGTGGCGATCCGCGCAGGATTGCAGTGGATGCACAGCAGGCACCAAATTTTATTCACTTTGATCTTCCCTATTTATACCGCTGGGAATATGGCGAAGAAAATATGCTGAAAGAATCGGTGGCACAATTGGAAAGAATGATCGCTTATGAAGCTCCCGGCAATATTGCGGCCATTTTATTGGAAGGTGAATCCGGTTCATCGGGTTGTTTGCAATATCCAGCAGGGTATTTAAAAGCGGTAAGAGAAATCTGTGATAAATATGGTATCTTATTAATTATGGATGAAGTGATGAGTGGCTTTGGCCGCACCGGCAAATGGTTTGGTTTTCAAAATCATGATATAGTACCGGATATGATCTGCATGGCTAAAGGATTAACCTGTGGTTATTTACCTTTCGGATGTTTGATGGTAAGTGATACAATCGCTGCAAAATATGATGACAATGTGATGGCACTGGGTTTAACCTATTCTGCACACCCGGTGAGTTGTGCAGCGGCTTTGGCAACTTTAAAAATTTATGAAGATGATGGCCTGATTGAAAATACAGTGGCTATGGGAAAATATATGGAGGCGCAGGTGGCGTTGCTAAAACAAAAACATCCCAGTATCGGCGATTTTAGAAATACCGGTTTATTGGGATGTATAGAACTGGTGAAGAACAGAACGACCAAAGAGCCGATGGCACCATTTAATGCAAAACCCGATGAAATGGTGGTTATGAACAAAGTAGCAGCCAAATTAAAAGAACTTGGGTTATACACTTTTGTAAGGTGGAGTTATATTTTTGTTGCACCAGCTTTGTGTGTGACCAAAGAACAGATCGATGAAGGATTGGCGATCATCAGCGAAGCAATAAAGATTGCAGATGAAAACGTACTGTAGAATTATGAGTGATGAATTATGAATGCAATTTGAAACATTCATAATTCATAATTCTTAATTCATAATTAATAACATGACCGAAACTACAACCGACAGCTCACTTTATAATAAAGACCTGGCACCCATTCCGCAAAACAAGCGTACCTGGGGAACCTGGAACTATGCTGCTTTATGGATAAGCATGAGCTTGTGCATTCCCACATACATGCTGGCAAGTTCACTGATCGAAGGTGGCATGAACTGGTGGCAATCTATTCTTACCATTTTCATTGGCAATACAGTTGTATTGATCCCGATGATCTTGAACGGGCATGCCGGTGCTAAATACGGAATTCCTTTTCCTGTTTTTGCGAGGGCAAGTTTTGGAACCAGGGGTGCAAATATTCCAGCCATGCTCAGGGCAATAGTTGCCTGTGGTTGGTTTGGCATTCAAACTTGGATAGGCGGCTTTGCCATTTATCAGATGATGAAACTCTGGATTCCATCATTGGCAGTCTTACCACAAATATTTCCTGATTCATTCGGACTGCAAACCGGTCCTGCCATTTGCTTTTTTCTATTCTGGCTGTTGAACATGTTTGTGGTTTACCTGGGTGTTGAAAGCATCAAAAAATTACTGGTCTTTAAAGCATTCTTTTTACCATTGGCTGCACTGGCTTTATTAGTATGGGCAATCAATGCCGGCCATGGTTTGGGGCCGATATTGTCTCAGCCTTCAAAATTATCCGGCCCTGCATTTTGGGCATATTTCTTTCCTGCATTAACAGGCATGGTTGGTTTTTGGGCAACACTCTCTTTAAACATACCTGATTTTACACGCTATGCAAAAAGCCAGAAGGCGCAAATCAACGGACAAATAATTGGCCTGTCACCATCGATGACCTTGTTTGCTTTTATTGGTGTGGTAGTTACTTCTGCCACATTTATTATTTATGGGGAAAGCATTTGGGATCCGGTTGTATTGGCTGGAAAATTTGAAAATAAATTATTGGTAAGCGTAGCGATGATAGCAGTTGCTATATCAACTTTAGCAACAAATATTGCAGCCAATATCGTGAGTCCGGCAAATGATTTTGCAAACCTGTCTCCTAAAAAAATAAATTTTAGAACAGGCGGATACATCACAGGTATCATCGGCATTTTGATCTTCCCCTGGAAATTAATTGCAGACCCAAATGGATATATTTTTACCTGGCTCATAGCATACTCAAGTTTGCTTGGCCCGGTTGGTGGTATCATGATCGCTGATTATTATTTTATAAATAAGCAGCAATTAAATGTAGATGAATTGTATCAACACAGGGGACGATATGGATTCAGTAATGGGTATAATGCTGCAGCCATCATTGCATTGCTGGTTGGTATCGTTCCAAATATCCCTGGTTTTTTGTTGCAGCTAAAATTTGTTTCAGCAACTATGTTTCCGGTTTGGATATCTGACCTTTATCATTATGCCTGGTTTGTTGGGTTTATTGTAAGTGGTTTTGTATATTTATTGTTGACGAAAAATTCTAAGCGCAGAGAAAAGGAGATGCAGCGGTTACGCTGAGTTTCTCTGCGATAAAAAATATATTTATATGAGTATTCTGATTAAAAACGCAAATATTATTGGCGCTGCAGAAAATTTTACCGGTGATATTTTTATCCAGGGCGAAAGCATTGCAGCCATTGGAAAGAATCTCAATATCAAAGCTGATAAAATCATAGACGCAACCGGCTTACTTGCTTTCCCCGGCTGTATTGATCCGCATGTGCATCTGGAAATGCCTTTCATGGGCACATTCAGCAGCGATAATTACGAAACCGGAACCCGTGCAGCTTTGCATGGTGGCACTACAACTATAATTGATTTCATATTGCAAAAGCAAGGACATTCTTTATACGATGCATACAACGAATGGAGCAGCCGGGCCAATGGAAATGCTGTGGGTGATTACAGTTTTCACATGGCAGTAACAGACTTTAATGAAAACACCTGTAAAGAAATTGTTGACCTGATTGAGAAAGAAGGCATCACTTCTTTTAAAATATTTATGGCTTATAAAGGAGCGTTAATGATCGATGATAAGCAGATGGTTGGATTGATGAATGAAGTGAAAGAACGTGGCGGTATGGTTACCGTGCATGCTACCAATGGCGATATGATCGATTTTTTAATTGCAAAGAACAGGGCCGAAGGAAAACTTGCACCCATTTACCATTATTTATCTCAACCCGAAATTACAGAGGCGGAAGCATCAGAACGATTTGCATCCATTGCTGGCTATACCGGTTGTCCTGGCTACATTGTACACCTGACTTGTGAAGGTGCATTGAATGCTGTACGAAATAACAATCGTGAGAATCAAAAAGTATTTGCCGAAACCTGTATTCAATATTTATTATTAGATGCTTCTTTATATGAACATGATTTTGAAGGCGCAAAGTGGGTTATGAGTCCGCCATTGCGGGAGAAAAAAGACCAGGAAGCTTTGTGGGCCGGCATTAACCAGGGATTGATACAAGTGGTGGCAACAGATCATTGTCCGTTTACCTGGGAGAAAAAATTATTGGGCAAAGATGATTTTTCAAAAATACCAAACGGTCATCCGGCCATTGAACACCGCGTTGAACTGTTATACAGCGAAGGTGTAAGAAAAGGAAGAATAACAGTCAATAAGTTTGTAGAAGTGTTATCAACTAATCCGGCAAGAATTTTCGGTATGTTTCCGCAGAAAGGTTGCATAGCTCCGGGTTCAGATGCTGATATTGTTTTGTTTGATCCGAATGAAGAGCATGCCATCAGCGCATCAACGCATCACATGAACACCGATTATTCTGCCTACGAAGACTGGAAGCTGACCGGTAAAACAAAAACTGTTTTATTAAGAGGACAGGTTGTAATTGATGATGGAAAATGTTTGGTGGAAAAAGGAAATGGTAAATACATTAAGCGGAATAAAGTGACTCAATTAATTTAGAATGATGAATGATGAGTTATGAATGAAAAAAAAAGACAATTTCATTGTTAAGAAATCATACTCGTTTGCGCTGGAAATAATTAAAATTTACAAGTTTCTGATTAATGAGAAAAAGGAATAGGTTATTTCAAAACAAATGTTGAGGTGTGGTACTTCAGTTGGTGCTAACATTCATGAAGTCATAGCAAGTGAATCTAAGAAAGATTTTATTCATAAATTGGAAATAGCGGTTAAGGAAGCAAGGGAAACAAGTTACTGGCTTAATCTTTTAAAAGACAGTGATTACTTAAGTGATGAACAATTTAAAAATCTGAATAAAAATTGCGATGAGGTTATTAGAATTCTAAACAGTATTATTTTAACAACAAAAGAAAGATATTTTAAGTCAGAATAGAAACATTCATAATTCATAACTCATCATTTATAATTTAAATAATATGCCAAGAATTATCAAATCAGGTTTAATACAAATGAGTCTTCCTAAAACAGAAGGCGAAGGAACCATACCAGAAATTGTAAATGCCATGGTGCAAAAACATATTCCGTTAATTGAAGAAGCCGGAAAACAAGGGGTACAAATTCTTTGCCTGCAGGAAATTTTCAATACCCCTTATTTCTGCCCTGGGCAGGATAAGGCCTGGTACGAAAGTGCGGAATCAGTTCCTGGTCCTACAACAGATTTGATGGCAACCTACGCCAAGAAATATAATATGGTTATTATTGTGCCTATTTATGAAAAAGAGCAGGCCGGTGTTTTATACAATACCGCTGCAGTGATAGATGCTGACGGAACTTATCTTGGTAAGTACCGAAAAAATCATATTCCACATACCAGCGGTTTTTGGGAAAAGTTTTTCTTTAAGCCCGGGAACCTTGGCTATCCTGTCTTTCAGACAAAGTACGCAAAAGTGGGTGTCTATATTTGTTACGACCGACATTTCCCTGATGGTGCAAGATGCCTTGGGTTGAATGGTGCCGAGATCGTTTATAATCCTTCTGCAACCGTTGCGGGCTTATCGCAATATTTATGGAAACTGGAACAACCGGCGCATGCCGCAGCCAATGGATATTTTATGGGATGCATCAATCGTGTTGGTGAAGAAAAGCCCTGGAACCTTGGTAAATTTTATGGCAGCAGTTATTTTGTTGATCCACGTGGACAAATATTTGCACAGGCCAGCGAAGACAAAGATGAATTGCTAGTGGCTGAATTTGATCTGGATATGATTGAAGAAGTAAGAAGTGTGTGGCAGTTTTTCAGGGATAGAAGGCCAGAGACTTATGGAAAGTTAACTGAACTATAATTATAAATTCAGAATTATAAATTATGAATCGGAACTCATTCATAATTCATAACTCATAATTCTAAATTGAAAATAAATGATTCAACCTAATAGATTATCTCAGGAACAATACACCGAAAACTTCAGCGATATTCATCCGCCGTTTGAAACAACCGATGCAGCATTGGTAGAAGCCAACCGTTGTTTGTTTTGTTATGATGCGCCTTGTATGAAAATTTGTCCTACAGGAATTGATGTTCCTAAGTTCATCAAACAGATAGCTACAGAAAATATCAAAGGTTCGGCACATACCATTTTTGTAAGCAATATAATGGGTGCAGGTTGCAGCAAGGTTTGCCCGGTAGAAAAATTGTGTGAAGGAGCCTGTGTTTATAATTTCATGGAAGAAGAGCCGATTGCCATTGCAAAGCTGCAGCGCTATTCAACAGAAAAAGCAATGGCAGCAAACTGGCAGCTTTTTAAAAGAAAGGAATCGACAGGCAAGAAAGTAGCTATCGTTGGTGCAGGACCTGCAGGTTTAAGTTGTGCCCATGTTTTAGCAAGAGATGGAATTGATGTTACCATCTTTGAAAAAGAAAGCAAAGGTGGCGGCTTGATGACCTATGGTATTGCAGCTTATAAAGTAACGCCACAGTTTTGCGAAGAGGAAGTGAATTATATTTTAAGCATTGGCGGTATTGAAATTAAATACAACCAGGAACTTGGTAAAAATATTTCGCTGCCAGACCTGCAAAAATATTTTGATGCAGTTTATTTGGGCATAGGCGTTGGTTTAGCCAGACAACTTGAAATACCCGGTGAAGATTTGGATGGAGTGGAAGATGCGATCAAATTTATTTACGACATTAGAGCTAAGGGATTTGATAAAGTAGCTGTTGGAGAAAAAGTTGCTGTAATAGGAATGGGCATGACAGCCATTGATGCTGCCACACAGGCAAAGCGGCTTGGTGCAAAAGAAGTAACCATGCTGTACCGCCGTACACAGGATGAAATGCCCTGTACGCAACATGAGCTTGACATTGCTATGCTGGATGGATGTAAAATGGTATGGCTGGCTTCTCCCAAAGAAATAAAAGGAATGGATGGAAAAGTGAATGAACTTGTTTGTAGTGTTATGGAACTTGGTGAACCGGATGCCAGTGGCAGACGAAGCCCCGTTGATACAGGAGAAATATTTTCTTTGAATGTTGATATGGTAATTAAAGCCGCAGGGCAAATGCCTTTTGAAGGATTGGTAAATGACATTGGTATTGAAAATAAAAACGGCAAGATCGTGTTAAAAGATAAAGCATCAACTAACATAGCCTCTGTTTTTGCAGGGGGTGATTGTGTAAATGGTGGCAAGGAAGTGGTGGATGCTGTGCAGGCAGGGAAAGATGGTGCAAATGCAATAATGGGTTATTTTAAATTTTAAATTGTAAATGTTAAATGAAAATAGACAATACAATACAGGAAATGTCATTTAACTTTTCTGTATTAGTTAGCGGTTTGTATAAAAAATTAATTGATAACAAAGAATATGTTTTATCTAAGCAATTAGTAAGAAGTGCTACAAGTATTGGAGCAAATATTGAAGAAGCAATCGCAGGTCAATCAAAAAGGGATTTTATTTCAAAAATGTCAATAGCTTCTAAAGAGGTAAGAGAAACAAGATATTGGCTTCGGCTTTAAGATAAAAGCAAATTAGTTGACCTTGATTATTTATCTTATTTGAACAGTGTTGAACATATAATTAATATCTTAACAAAGATTGTTAAAACCAGTCAGGAGTCGGTTGTAAAATAATACAACATTTATAATTTAAAATTTAAAATAATGGCTTCTCTTAATTCAAACTTCCTTGGCATAAAATCTCCCAACCCGTTTTGGTTGGCCAGTGCACCGCCTACCGATAAAAAAATAAATGTATTGCGTGCCTTTGAAGCAGGCTGGGGTGGCGTGGTTTGGAAAACATTGGGCAGCCAGGTGAAAAATGTTTCCTCCCGTTATTCGGCTTTGAATTTTGGCTCAAAAAAAATGATGGGTTTTAATAATATTGAACTCATCAGTGACAGGCCATTGGATTTAAACCTGAGAGAAATTACAGAATGCCTGAAGCTTTTCCCCGACAGAGCTATGATCGTTTCTTTAATGGCGGATAATGACAGAGAAAGCTGGCACGAACTGATTAAAAAAGTGGAAGACACCGGTGCTCATGGATTGGAATTGAATTTTGGTTGTCCGCATGGGATGACGGAAAGAGGCATGGGTGCTGCAGTAGGCCAGGATCCTGTAATTGCAAAAATGGTGGTAGAGTGGGTGATGGAAGCCGCACATATTCCGGTGATAACAAAACTTACACCCAATGTGCATTCGCCGGTTCCAACTGGTAAAGCTTGTGTGGAAGCCGGTGCCAATGCATTGTCTTTAATCAACACCATTCAATCTGTAACCGGGATCGACCTGGACACACTTGTTCCAAATCCATACGTGGCAGGAAAATCAGTTTTTGGAGGTTATTGCGGCCCTGCGGTAAAACCTATTGCATTAAAAATGCTTACTACCATAGCACAGGATCCCACCACATCCAAAGTTCCTATATCGGGCATTGGTGGCGTAAGTACCTGGAAGGATGCGGTTGAGTTTATGCTATTGGGAGCCAGTAATGTACAGGTATGTACAGCAGCTATGAATCATGGTTTTAGAATTGTGGAAGATATGTGTGAAGGGCTAAACAATTGGATGGATGATAAAGGCTTTAAAACACTGGATGATTTTATTGGCAAGTCGGTAGAAAAAATCACACACTGGGAAGACCTGGATATCAACTATCATCATATTGCCAAAATAAACCAGGATAAATGCATTCACTGCGGGCTTTGCTACATTGCCTGCGAAGATACATCGCATCAATCCATTAATTTAGAATATGGTAAGCCCCATAACAATTATACCATTAAAGAAGATGAATGTGTAGGTTGCAATTTATGCCAATTGGTTTGCCCGGTTAATGATTGCATAACCATGGAAGAACATAGAGTAGCTCCTGAATATCTTAACTGGGTTGATTTTCAGAAAAAGGGGTTACCGCTGAATGACCATTAATTTATAAAACGCAAAATAAATCTGGTGTAAATATTATTTTTTTAGAAATTACACTTTTTAAAAAAGCCTAGCTATGCGATACCTATAGTTATACTTATTATTATTGGATGTTTGAATGGAGAAGTGATTGCGCAGGCTTGTGTTACAATGCTGTATGTCTTCAATTCAAAGTGAACTAATTCTTAGACAGTGTTTCATTTTTTTAGCTATTTTAAGTCCACTTTTTGCTGATGACTTACATTTTAAATAAAAAAGCCTCATCAAAAAATGAGGAGGCTTTGTGGAGCGTATCGGGCAAATGTCGAATAATTTAGTGGATGAACTAAAGCAACTTTTGCAATCTGTTGAATTGGAATTATTGTTATAATACGGAGACATTAGTTCATTCATAATTAGTTCAGATGGTTTGACGACTTACAGTGTATGTCTTCAAATCAAAGTGAACTAATTCTTAGAGAGTGTTTTAAGCTATTTTCAGTCCACTTTTTAATGACGACTTACAGTCAGCAAAATCTGGACTGAAAATAAGGCATATCTGCTATAATTATGGATAATAGTTTGTATCCTAGAATCCAAAATTGGCTATTTTTACTTTTAACATGTCAAAGAAAAATAAAATTAAACCCTATTGCAAATCAGCAATATTTCGTTGTAGCTGCTGTAGCTATAGTGCAGAAATTTATTCATCACACGAATGGATAGAAAAGTATGATACAAGCATTTGCAGTACATGTAAACGGGCCTACAATTATCATTATGACATTCCAGTTATATTTCGAAGCGATATAGATGAAGATATTCCATTGCATTTTCAGGGAGCAGATGTACCCGATGAATATTCATGTTGTACTGAATGTTCAGGTAAAGAAAAATTACATTGGACTGAAATATTGGTAGCTTGTCCTAATTGTAATGAAAGTGAATCATCAATGCCTTCTACAATGGTTTTTGAAAAGTATGTAATTGGC
>Ga0194063_10001490_pt1 | contig 15127 bp, 12 predicted proteins | sample SepL3720m_MetaG_FD_155459 | JGI IMG/M metagenome (GOLD analysis project Ga0194063, IMG submission 155459) | Anoxic zone freshwater microbial communities from boreal shield lake in IISD Experimental Lakes Area, Ontario, Canada - Sep2016-L373-20m | ecosystem: Environmental > Aquatic > Freshwater... | reverse complement strand
AGTTAGCGGAGTATATTACGCACGGAATATTGATTTTAACAAATACAATGTTGACGATAAGATACCTTTTGATATGTTTCTGGATGATGAAGTATTTCACATGTATATCCGGTATATGGGAAAAGAAAAATTAAAAACTCGGTATGGAAAATTCAATGCCATCAAATTCAAGCCGCTACTATTGAAGGGAACTATTTTTGAGGGTGGGGAAAAAATGACCGCATGGGTCAGCGATGATCCCAATCATTTACTGCTTCGCGTGGAAAGCCCCATTGCTGTGGGAAGTGTAAAAATAGATATGCTTACTTACAAAAATCTTCGCTATCCACTTACCTCTTTGATAAGTGTACGCTAGAAAGCTTTACAACCATTCTTTTAATTGAAAAGTTTCATTTTTTCGAACACCCTTTTCTGTTAGCATTAAGTTACAGCATTCTACTGATGGGTCATGCTCAAAAAACAAGGTATATTGTTGTGCAATAGCCTCCTCAAAAAAAGCTTGTTTTTCATTCAATGTGGTCAAAGGAAACATATCATACCCCATTACATAAGGCAAGGGTATATGAGCAACAGAGGGCAATAAATCTGCCATAAAAACCAATCTGCGTTCACCGTATTGAATTTTAGGCAACATCATTGCATTGGTATGACCATTTACGCTAATCACTGAAATATTAGAAGAAATAGAAGTGGTACAAGTGGAAATCAAGGAATCACCGGGACTAGGAATGTCGATAAAATGAAGCTGCCCACTTTCCTGTATGGGTAAAATGTTCTCTTTCAAAAAACTTGCTTTCTCCCTAGCATTGGGCACCGTTGCCCATTTCCAATGCAAAGCATTGCTCCAGTATCTTGCGTTCTTAAATGCAGGTACTAATTGATCCCCCATTCGCTCGATACTGCCCCCACAATGATCAAAATGAAGATGTGTTAATAGCACATCGGTAATATCTTCTTTAACAAACCCATGCGCAGCCAATGATTTATCCAACGTATCGTTGCCATGAAGATAATAATGACTAAAAAACTTTGCGTCTTGCTTATCCCCCATACCATTATCGATTAAAATCAATTTATCACCATCCTCTATCAATAGGCAACGCAATGCCCAATTACACATATTATTGTCATCTGCAGGATTCAATTTATTCCAAATTGACTTAGGCACTACTCCAAACATAGCGCCGCCATCCAATTTAAAATAACCAGTATTGATACTATATAATTTCACTATGTTAGTTTTATTTTTTTTGCTTAGCAGCGGTCAGCAACAAACAGCCCAAACCAACTATAAAAAAGACCACCAGTGCTAAAATAGAATTGCGCATATTATGCGTTAATCCTTCAATCAAACCAAAACTAAATAAACCAATTACGATGGCCAATTTTTCTGTAACATCATAAAAACTAAAAAAGGAGGCAGTGTCTTTTGTCTCTGGCATCAGTTTACTATAGGTACTCCTGCTCAGCGACTGAATACCACCCATCACCAAGCCTACCAGTGAAGCCAAAATATAAAAATGCATTTCAGTATGAATAAAAAAACCTGTTATACAAACACCAATCCAAAGCAATACTGTAAAAATGAGCACTTTAATATTTCCATAAATTGAGGACAACCTCGACATCCCCAATGCCCCAACGATGGCCACCAACTGAATGATAACTGCCGTAATGATGAGTTTGGTGTTTTCTAGTTTCAACTCTTTAATTCCAAAATCAATCGCTACCAACATCACTGTTTGTACCCCCATACTATAAAAAAAGAAGGCAGATAAAAACCTTTTTAATACAGGCATATGCGTTAGCTGATTCCAAACAATTTTCAATTCCTGAAATCCATTGGTAAGAATATGCTTTTTTTCGCTGCGCTCTGAACTGGAAGACATAGGTAATCGTGCAAATGTTATTTGTGCAAAAGCAACCCACCACACTCCCACCAACAAAAAAGTTATTTTCAAAGGAAGCGGATTGTCAGGTATCAAAATCACCAACCCAAACGCAATTAACTGCATCAATACACTTCCTATATACCCAAAAGTATACCCACGAGCACTTACCCTATCTCGATCTTCTTCCGCTGCAATTTCAGGTAAATAAGAATTGTAGAAAACCTGACTTCCATAAAAGCCAATTCCCGCAAACATGAAACACAACAACCCAAGGGTTACATGATCTTTATCGAAAAAAAACATCAGACTACAGCTTAGTGCCCCTAAATAGCAAAAGAAGCGCATAAAATTTTTCTTATTGCCTTTGTAATCTGCCATAGATGATAATACAGGAGAAAAAAATGCAATCAGTAAAAAACCAAAAGCCAGTATATAATCCTTTATTTCAGTATTCACGAAATTGCGTCCTAAAAAAGACACCCCCTTTTCAAAACCAGGTTTATCAGGACCTGTAACGAACGCGTAGTAGGCGGGGAAAAAAGTGGTGGTTATAACCAAATTATATACACTGTTGGCCCAGTCGTACATCGCCCAGCCATTAATTACTTTTTTGGATGCTGTTTTCATGCAGTTATTTTAGAATGCTGAAAGTACATAAAAAAAAGAAACTGTTGCATTTACAGCGCCCTAGTTTCTTTAAGCTGAATAAATTCCTATCTCCTATAGCTATAATTGCTACTTCCATTTGTGCATAGCAAAGGCGCTATTTATTGTATGTATCCTTTATAAATTAAAATCAACAAAACCAAACCAAGCAGAATTCTGTACCAGCCCCATACTTTAAAGCCATATTTTTTTACAAAACTGATGAAAAATTTAATAGCCAATAAAGCCACCACAAAAGCCACCAAATTTCCGATAGCCAATTGTTGTATCTCGGCACTGGTAAAGCCGCCATGTTCTTTAAAGTACTTTAATAATTTATATCCGGTGGCCGCTAGCATAGTAGGCACCGCCAAGAAAAAAGAAAATTCTGCAGCAGCACTTCGCGTCAGTCCTTGTTGCATTCCTCCAATAATAGATGCTGCACTTCTGCTCATACCAGGAATCATCGCCAAACATTGCCAGCAACCAATGATAATTGCCTTTGGAAAGGCTATTTTTTCTTCGGTATCAATTTGAGGTTTACTAAAAAATCGATCTACAAATACTAAAACAACGCCGCCTGCTAACATGGTGATAGAAACAGTTAATGCACTTTCTAGCAATAGGTCAATTTTTTTGCTAAACAATAAACCGAGAATCAATGCAGGCACCACCGCAGCAGCCAGTTTTACATAAAATTGCCATTTCTTAAAATCAAAAAACTTTTTCCAGTACAATACTACGACCGCCAAAATAGCACCCAATTGGATAGCTACAGTAAATAGTTTTGTAAAATCGGTAGGAGTAATGGACAATAATTTTTCTGTAATAATCATATGCCCTGTACTACTAATGGGCAAAAACTCCGTCAAGCCCTCCACAATAGCGACAATAATAGATTCTATGCTGTTCATATTGAAATTTTAAAAATAAAAAAGCGAAGTACTTGTTATACTCCGCATATGAATTATTTATATAATAATATTAACTGTCTTTAGGTTTCTTCATAATGGCGAAAACCTCCATCACCATACCTGCTACCAACAGAATAGGTGCCAAGGTAATGCGGGTAAAACTATTTACCTCTTCATCCTTGAATACGTTAGGGTCAGGGCTTTTTCCTCCAGACATTAGAAAAAATCCAATGGCCATCACAACTAATCCAGCCACCATCCAAATAAAATTTTCTTTCCCAAATAAGGGGGTATTGGTAATCGGCGCTTGTTTTTTGTCTTTACTCATAAATACTTATTAGGATGCAATATTAATATAAATCGTCCAATTTCATTTTCAGGTATTTTATAACCGCCCTATGTGTACTCACCAATGTAATGGTTATGCCCACAAAAATAATGGTAAAAAACAATAGAATCAGACTCTTATTATCTCTTAAAACTTTGAATTCTGGACGAAAAGCCTCAATCAATAAGACGGAAATCCATATTAAAACAATGGCAATTCCAGATGCAACCAAACCATTAACGATGGCCCTAATATTAATTGGCTTGGCTATAAACCAGCGGGTTGCCCCCACCATTTGCATTGTTTTGATTAAAAAACGGTTACTATACATTGCCAATCTTATAGTGTTATCAATGGAAATAATCACTAAAATGGTCAGCAATATAGCAGCAAACAAAAAGCCTAATACCAGGTTTTGTGCAAAACCACCCACCTTGGAAACAATTTCCTCGGGATATTTAAATTCTGAAATTACCCCAGGGAATCGGGCATCGATAATGTTAGAAATATTTTTTAAACTATCTGTTTGAACGTGACTGGCCTTAACAAAAAAATCGATGCTCTCTGGCAAAGGGTTATTATCAATGAATTTACGCCAGGTAGTATCATTGTCGGCTTCATACCGTTTAACTGCCATTTCCTTAGTGATGTACTCAATCGATTTTACATAGGGCAGTGCGCCTACAAAATTCTTTACACTATCAATCTTCTTCTTAGAAGCGTCTCTATTCAAAAATCCTTGCACCTGGATATTCTCTTTAAAATAATCCCCTGTTTTTCTAAGGTTCAGAAAAAACCATCCTACTATACCAAATAGATATAACACCAAGGCTACGCCAATAATGGCATAAGCATAATTGGGTTTTCCGCGTTTACTGCTTGCTCTTCCGAATTGAGACATATTTAAATTTACTTTTTTATTAGATGGCTATGAACTGCAAATTAATCCAATTTGCGTGTATTACATTATTTTTGCCTTCTGCAAAACGATTGCCCGCCTTATTTATTTTTTCTCCCGGCGTTTTGTGTATAGAAAAGAAGATATATAACTTTTCTTTCACAATGTCTACTTTGGTTAGCAACTACTGTACTAACAGAGAAAATAAATAACAATATGGTTTAATATTAAGCATTGAATAGCCTATTCTACTAAGCAATAGAATAAGATAAATAAAAAACAAAAAATGGAATACAGTTTTAGAAAGATAGAGCAGTCCTGGCAAGAAAAATGGAAGACAAACAAAACCTACCAGGTACAAAATCCGCAAGAAGGACAGGTTTCCAAACCTAAATACTATGTGCTGGATATGTTTCCCTACCCCAGTGGTGCAGGACTCCATGTAGGTCACCCACTAGGTTATATTGCCAGCGATATTTATAGCCGATACAAAAGACTTAAAGGTTTCAATGTACTGCATCCAATGGGCTTTGATAGCTTTGGCCTACCAGCCGAACAATATGCACTGGAAACTGGACAACATCCTGCTACTACCACCACAAAAAATATCGCCACTTTTAAAGCGCAATTAGATAAAATAGGTTTTTGCTATGACTGGGAAAGAGAAGTGATGACCAGCGATCCCTCCTACTACAAATGGACCCAATGGATTTTTCTTCAACTTTTCAATAGCTATTTCGACCTTCCATCAAAAAAGGCCAAACCCATTACAGAACTGATTACCATTTTAGAAACCAATGGTAGCCAAGGCTTATATTTTTATAATAATGCCTCTTTTTCAGCAGTGGATTGGAACAGTTTTGAAGAAAAGAAAAAACAGGAAATACTGATGGACTTCCGACTCTGCTTTAGTAAATATGGCGAAGTTAATTGGTGCGAAGCCCTAGGTACCGTTTTAGCCAATGATGAAGTAATCAATGGACTGAGCGAAAGAGGAGGACACCCAGTTGAAAAAAAGAAAATGAGACAATGGTACCTCCGCATTACTAATTATGCAGAGCGGCTATTGGCAGGACTAGAAACAGTTGCATTTAGTGATAGCATGAAAGAAATGCAACGTAATTGGATTGGCAAAAGTGAAGGTGCTGAAATGGACTTCAATATTAAAAATTCTAATTCACAAATCAGCGTTTATACAACCCGGCCCGACACCATTTTTGGCGTCGATTTCATGGTGTTGGCGCCAGAACATGAATTGGTGAATAGCATTACTACAGCTGATCAAAAAGAATCCATCGAGGCTTACTTAAAATATGTAAAAAGCAGAAGTGAAAGAGAAAGACTTTCCGAAGTAAAACAAATTACCGGCTGCTTTACAGGAGCTTATGCTATTAACCCTTTTGATGGAAAAGAAATTCCTATTTGGATTGCTGAATATGTATTGGCAGGATATGGCACCGGCGCTATCATGGCCGTGCCTTGTGGTGACCAACGCGATTTTTCATTCGCCCAACATTTTAATATCCCAATTACCAATATCATTGGCGATTTTTATACTGGTACTGAAGCCAATCCCACCAAGGAAGCTCGGTTACAAAACAGTGGGTTTCTCAATGACCTACTTATGAAAGATGCCATTGCTGTTGCCATTGATAAAATTGAAGCACTAGGCATCGGCAAACGCAAAGTGAACTATCGCATGAGGGATGCAGGATTCAGCCGTCAACGTTATTGGGGAGAGCCCTTTCCAATCATTTGGAACGAAGGAACTGCCATCCCCATTGATGCAACTGAATTACCCTTGGAACTTCCCCATGTTGACAAATATGGCCCAGGGCCTGATGGCGAAGGCCCATTAGCCAATTTGAAAGATTGGATTAATCTCTCAAACGGTAGAAGAGAAACTTCCACCATGCCAGGCTATGCAGGAAGTAGTTGGTATTTTTTAAGATATATGGACCCCCATAATAAGGATACTTTCTGCGACAGAAAATTAAGTGATTATTGGAATCAAGTGGATTTGTATATCGGCGGTACCGAACATGCAGTGGGGCATTTGTTATATAGCCGCATGTGGACAAAAGTATTGTTTGATCTAGGCTATATTGGGTTTGATGAACCCTTTAAGAAATTATTAAACCAGGGCATGATTACAGGCAAGTCTTATTTCTTTGAAATAGACCAGAATCACAATACCACTGATAGTACAAAGAAAATTGTATCCTACAACAAAGACAGCCAGACAAATAGCTTTCAAAGGCTCAAATATGGTCATCAATTTGTTGACAGTACCGGAAAACTTACCCGTGCCGCATTGGATCAGTACAATACCGCACACCCATTAGATGCCGTTCAATTGCCAATTGAATGGAAGGAGGACGGGACGGAGGCATTTATTTTTTTGAAAGAAGAATCTGAAAAGATGTCAAAATCAAAATTTAATGTTGACAATCCTGATGATTTATGTGAAAAATATGGAGCCGACACCTTCCGCATGTATGAAATGTTCTTAGGACCTGTTGAAGCCAGCAAGCCCTGGGATACAAAGGGCATCGAAGGGGTGCATCGCTTTCTGCGAAAATTATGGCGTTTATTCTTTGACGATATTAAAGGAAAGGTTTGGAATGATGAGTTGCCTACTGAAACGGAATTAAAAATCCTACATCGCACTATAAAAAAGATTGAAGAAGATACAGAGCGATTTAGTTTCAATACGGCGGTAAGTACTTTCATGATTGCGGTGAATGAGTTGACAGACAGCAAATGCAATAAAAAGGAAATATTGGAAAAAATACTGATTCTATTAGCGCCTTATGCCCCCCATATTGCTGAAGAATTATGGCAGCAGTTGGGCAATAGCGGTAGTGTGCTCGATGCAGCATATCCAATTTTCAATCCTGCCCTGTTAGTAGAAAGTAGCAAAGATTATCCCGTTTCAATAAATGGAAAGCTTAGAACCAGTTTATCCCTTTCGCTGGACCTTGATCAAGCAGCGGTAGAGGCCATTGTTTTGCAAAATGAAATGGTGCAAAAATGGCTAGAAGGAAAGCCCCCTAAAAAAATCATCTTCGTTAAAAACAAGATGATTAATGTGGTTATTTAACCTGTCGCTACAAAATTTTACCTAATATAAAGGCCGGATACATTTTCGGCCTTTATATTAAAACAGATTACCCCAGTTTGGCCCCTGCCAAGGCATGAAGGCTGCATAAAATTCCTTATCTTCGCTCATTCAACTCAATATCTCCATTTATGGGTACAGAGGGAACTTACAATATTGTGAATCAGATAAAAAACGTAATGCTACATGGAACCGAATATACTCTCGATCATCATCGGTACTGCTGCCTTAGTGGTAGGCACTATACTGGGTAAACTAATTTTTACAAAGAATACAAAGAAAAAAATAGAAGAAGCCGAGCAACAATCACATACCATACTTAGAGAAGCGGAACTTAGAGCTGAAACCATTCGCAAAGAAAAGGAATTAGAGGTAAAAGAAAAGTTTGTGCAAATGAAGTCTGCCCATGACAGGGATGTGATGCAACGCAATCAAAAAATGGTTGAAGGCGAAAATCGCATTAAGCAAAAAGAACAAAGCCTTAATCAAAAAGAGGGCAACTTAGACAAACAGCTGAAAGAAAACGAGGCAATCAAAGAAACACTCAACAGACAGATTGAAGTAGTCAATATTAAGCGTACAGAATTAGAAAAACACCAGGAAGAACATATCCGTCGCTTGGAAAAAGTAGCCAACCTGACCGCAGAAGATGCCAAAAAACAATTATTGGAAAGCCTTCGCAATGAAACCACTAGCAAGGCCATGGTGATGCAACAAGAAATCATCGAAGAAGCCAAGCAAAAAGCTGGTAAAGAAGCTAGAAAAATTATCATCCAAACGATTCAACGTACTGCTGCAGAGCAGGCCATTGAAAACTCCATTACTGTTTTCAACCTAGAAAGTGACGAAATTAAAGGTTCGATTATTGGTAGAGAAGGTAGAAATATCAGGGCAATTGAAGCTGCAACTGGGGTTGACCTAATTGTAGATGATACGCCTGAAGCAATTGTATTATCGTCTTTTGACCCATTAAGAAGAGAAATTGCCCGCCTATCGCTTCAAAGATTGGTGGCTGATGGTCGTATTCACCCTGCTCGTATTGAAGAAGTGGTAGAAAAAACCAAAAGGCAGATTGATGATCAGGTAATGGAAATTGGAGAAAGAACTGTTATAGAATTAGGCGTACATGGTCTGCATAAAGAATTAATAAGAATGGTTGGTCGCATGCGCTTTAGAAGTAGCTATGGACAGAACTTATTAATGCACAGTCGTGAAACGGCAAATCTTTGCGGTATTATGGCTGCCGAATTGGGCATGAATTCTAAGCTCGCAAAAAGGGCCGGACTATTGCATGATATCGGAAAAGTGCCGGACGAAGAAACTGAATTGAGCCACGCACTATTAGGAGCTAAACTGGCTGAAAAATATGGCGAAAACCCCGCTGTAGTGAATGCCATTGGCGCTCACCACGATGAAATGGAAATGCAGTTTGTGATTTCTCCTATTATCCAGGCTTGCGATGCCATCAGCGGTGCAAGACCAGGAGCTAGGCGTGAAATCATGCAGCAGTACATTCAACGTATTAAAGACTTAGAAAACCTAGCCATGGCATATAGTGGAGTAGAGAAGGCCTATGCTATTCAGGCGGGTCGTGAATTGAGGGTTATTGTTGAAGCAGATAAAGTAACCGATGCGGATAGCGATAAACTCAGCTTTGAAATAGCCCAAAAAATTCAAACTGAAATGACCTTCCCTGGACAGATTAAAGTAACTGTAATTAGGGAAAAACGCAGTGTGAATGTGGCTCGATAATGTAATTTTTCAATTTTTTACTATAGAACCGGCAAATACTATTGCCGGTTTTCTTTTTTAGAAAAAGGGCTGGTTTATACTAGTAATCAGGTGCCAGTATTGAAATTTAGAAAAACCTAGGAGAAACTGCAAAAATTATCTAAAAAGCATTTCCAATTATTACTTAAAACCCTTACCTTTGCCCTCCGTTTAAAAAAAACTATTATGAACGCAGTTAATTTTGTGCACGAGCAGCTGAATAGCCAAACAGCCAACCATCCTAACTTTAAAGCAGGTGATAATATCACTGTTAATTATAAGATTGTAGAGGGTAATAAAGAGCGTATCCAGAGCTTCAAAGGCGATGTTATCAAACGCCAAGGCACTGGCGCTACAGCTACTTTTACTGTTCGCAAAATCAGCGACGGTGTTGGTGTTGAAAGGCTTTTCCCTTATTTCTCTCCCAATATTGAAAGTATTGTTTTGAATAAGGCAGGTCGTGTACGCAGGGCTAAATTGTTCTTTTTACGTGAAAGAAGCGGAAAAAGTGCCCGTATTAAGGAAAAACGTCAAGCAGTCGCTACAAAATAAAGCACAGCAATTGAATAATATTCAGCGGAAATCGGAAGGTTTCCGTTTTTTTTGCGACAAATATTAATTTGGCATAATATTTGAATTTTCTATACTCTTTATAGCTTTATAATCGTTTACTTTAGTAATTAACCCTAAAACCTTTCCTACCATGAGAAGATGGATTTTATCATTTGTTATTTTATGCGCCCTCGCCTTTTTAGCCTCTTGTGCCCGTGGCATCACTGTAGAACAAGCTGCCAATGGCAAAGCCAGGTGTGGGAAAAACTATATCCGCTAACCCATTTATATAAAGGGTATTCAATTACAAACAATACTACTGGGTAATCAATTTTATAGGTAAGATTACCCTTCCCAATAAAGTCTGTTAATCATTTCTAATTAGCAGGGTGGAAAAGCTAGCTGTAATGAATAATTCATTTATCTTTGACCCTCAAATATTTTGTCATGATGATAACAAAACTATTGTCGATTTTTTTGATTGGCATGCCAGGCGGCTCTGAATGGATTTTTATAATCCTTGCGATTGTTTTATTGTTTGGCGGTAAAAAAATCCCTGAACTAATGAAAGGCCTTGGAAAAGGTATCCGCGAATTCAAAGATGCTAAAGACAATGTGAAAACGGAGATTGAAGAAGGCATGAAAGAAAAAGACAAAGACGCTGAAATTAAAGAACTACGTCGCCAGCTTGATCAAAAGCAGGCTTAATATTTTTTCGGTTTTACAATCAATCGGCTGAAGTGATTTCTTTGAAGATGCTCCAATTCGAGCCTGTTCAAAGCTGCGCTTCAGCCTATTTTATTAATAGTAAAGGCCCGCATGTTTTCCTTTTTATCCATAGAACAATACCACGAACAACTTAGGTTGCAGGCAACTTCTTGTACAGCAGCAGTAGCTCATTATTTGGCACAAATAGAACAGCATAAACATCTTAATGCTTATGTAGAAGTGTATGCAAAAGAAGCGGTAGAAAAAGCAGCGCAGCTCGATAAAAAGAGAATGGAAGGGGAACCCTTAAAAGCCTTGCACGGAGTGGTAATTGCCATCAAGGATGTGATGGCCTATAAAAATCACCGGCTTACTGCTGCCTCCAAAATTTTAGAGAATTTTGAAAGCATATATTCTGCTACTGCTATCGAAAAATTGGAAGCAGCAGATGCCATTATCATTGGCAATTGTAATTGTGATGAATTTGCAATGGGTAGCAGCAATGAAAACTCTTACTATGGGCCTGTGCTAAATGCCATAGACAATTCAAAAGTGCCAGGAGGAAGTAGCGGCGGTAGTGCTGTTGCAGTACAAGCAGGCCTATGTATGGTAAGCTTGGGCAGCGATACAGGAGGCTCTGTAAGGCAGCCTGCCGACTTTTGTGGCATCATAGGCCTTAAGCCAACCTATGGAAGAATTAGTAGGTATGGATTAATTGCATATGCCTCTTCCTTTGATCAAATTGGAATTTTTAGTCAAACTATTCCCGATACTGCGCTGGTATTACAAACCATTAGCGGTTCAGACGAATACGATTCTACTGCACTAAAAACACCGCTCTCGCTATCAACAGATAAAACAAATCAGGAAGACAAGAAATATTCTATTTGTTATTTTAAAGAGGCATTAAATCATCCTTCCTTGGATGAACAAATAAAAAAACAAATCCTGTCTTTCATAGAAAAATTAAAAGCAGCTGGACACCAAATAAAAGCCATTGACTTTGAATTATTAGAATACATTGTACCTACCTATTATGTATTGACAACAGCTGAAGCCAGCAGTAACCTCAGCAGATATGATGGCGTACGATTTGGTCACCGAACCAAGGATAATGTACAAAATTTAACAGCATTTTATTCCAAGACAAGAACTGAAGGTTTTGGCAAAGAAGTGCAACGAAGAATTATGTTGGGCACTTTTGTTTTGAGTACCGGCTACTATGATGCGTACTATAGCAAGGCGCAGCAAGTAAGAAGACTTCTAGTGGACAAAACCAGCTTGCTATTCAAGGACTTTGATGCTATCATCATGCCTACCGTACCTACTACGGCATTTCCGATTGGTGAAAAATCAAATGACCCAATTGCAATGTACCTGGCTGATATCTACACCGTTTTTGCCAATTTAACAGGCGTTCCTGCAATTTCTATTCCCTTGTTCAAACACAGTAATGGCCTGCCCTTTGGACTACAGATTATGACAGCACAGGAAGATGAATTAACTTTGTTGCAATTTTCGGAGTTACTCTTGCAGCAATTTGACTGCTAAAACTATCTATACTTTACATGAAGTATTTATTTACAATAGCCTTTTCACTTTGTTTGCTCGGTTCAAGAGCAAGTGTAGAAACTATGCAACAAATTCCGCAAGACAGTATTGTAGTGGAAGAAGCAAAGGAGGATCAGTTAATTGACTCCGTCATTAAAACCAAAACTATCCCTTCAAAAGATAAAGTTCAATACTTCAGCCAAGTAACTCGGTATGGTTTTAAAAATCTTTTTTCAAATTTCGCCTATAACCCAACAATGCCTTATTCGGGTCAGGTAAATAGTAATGCAACTGGCTTTATTGAATCCTATATGAAGAGCCATGGCAAATACCTAGAAAATATGAAGGGATGGGGCCAACCTTATTTCAATTTAATTGAAAGTATATTGATGCAATATGGATTACCCAAAGAGCTTAAATATATTGCAGTTATTGAATCCAATTTAAAAACAGGTGCTGTTTCTTCGAAAGGTGCGGGTGGGCCTTGGCAATTTATGCCTGCCACAGCAAGACAATACAATCTTGTTATCAACAATTATACAGACGAGCGTACGGATTATTTTAAAAGTACCCATGCCGCTTCACGTTACCTATTAAGCCTATACAAACAATTGCATGATTGGTTATTAGTGATGGCTGCATATAATGGAGGCCCAGGTAGAGTGATGAGTGCCATGCAAAGAAGTGGTAGCAGGAATTTTTGGGAACTGCAATATTATCTACCAGAAGAAAGCAGAACCTATGTCAAGCGCTTTATTGCAACCCACTATATTATGGAAGGTGGCGGTGGTGTAACTACTAGCGTAAATAACAATGCATTGGCTGGCAATTTTAATACGGGCATACCATCTGCCAATCCTTACGATATTAAACCTGTACTCTCGGAAGAGGAACAAATACAAACGGCTACACAATCTATTTCAGGGAAATACAATTCGCTGGTAATTGCAAAAAACCTAACAATGGATATAGCCCAATTCAACAGGTATAACCCCGAGTTTGATGCCATGATGAGCAATAACGGAAACTATGATTTGAGATTACCGGACGATAAAATGCAATTATTTCTTGCTAATAAATATGTTATTCTAAATGAGTGTGTTCAATTATTGTTAAGTGAAAACAATATCGAAAGCACTCATACTATATATCCCAGTCCCAAAAAAATATATAGCAGAAAAACAGGCAGGAGCAAATCCTAATCCAATTAGAATTGAAGATAGACCGGCATTACCGGTTCTGCTGTTTTCATCTGCAGGAATATAAAAAACAGTAGCAGCCCTACCATTACATAACCTGCCAAGGGTAATTTAGCAAGCCCCGTCTTTACTTTTTCCTCCATTGACTTTGGAACAAAATGCAAAACGAATCCTAGCAACATTATCATTAATACTGCATAATAGTTAGCGCCTATTTCTTTCCATACTGCTCCATCAAAATTATAAAGCAATTGATGAATCATTGCACCAGCATCAGCAAAACTATCTGCCCGAAAAAATATCCAGCAAAAGCAAACAAAATGAAAGGTAAAGAACACCCCTAGTGCTTTTGCAAAAAATGAACGGCCACTTATTTTTAATTTCTCGCCGATAAAAAGTTTTATTTTATCCACGGTAAGTGCAGCTCCATGCATACCACCCCAAAGAATATAATTCCAGCTTGCTCCATGCCAGAACCCTCCCAATAGCATTGTAATAAACAAATTGACATACTGCCTAACTTTCCCTTTTCGGTTGCCCCCCAGCGAAATATACAGATAGTCTCTCAGCCAACTGGAAAGCGAAATATGCCATCTTCTCCAAAACTCTGTAATTGATTTGCTTTGATAGGGGGAGTCGAAATTGGGCGGTATATTAAACCCACACCAACGGGCAATGCCTCTCGCCATATCTGAATACCCTGAAAAATCGCAGTATATCACCAATGCATATCCGTAAATAGCCAATAAGCATTCTAAACCCACATGTTTACTAGGATCATCAAAAACATAGCCGACAAAATTCACATTGATAAAATCGGAAATAACTATTTTCTTGAAGAGCCCGGAAAATATGAGATAAAACCCTTCGGCAAAGTCCTGTTTACTTACAAAATAGGGCTTGTTGAGTTGTGGCAAAAAATCCGCTGCCCGTACAATGGGACCCATCATCAACTTGGGGAAGAAGGAAAGAAAATACAAATAATCAATAAACCGGGTAACGGGCTTGAAATGTCCTCTATAAACATCCACTGTATAGCTCAGGTTCTCAAAAGTATAAAAGGATATACCTACTGGCAAAATCAATTTCAATGGTTCAATATGACCGCCATTGAAATCATTCATAAGGCCGATGAAAAAATTCGTGTATTTAAAATAGAAAAGCAAACCCAAATTGATGACTACACTAAAAATCAATAATAATTTTTTAGTTGATTTTTTTTGCACTTTATAAATGCTGTTGGAAAGGATAAAATCAATCACCGCAGAAAGCAATACCAAGCCAACAAACCAACCGCAAGCCTTATAAAAAAAATACAATGAAAAAAGCGTAAAGGTCAGTACCCTCGCATTCCGATGCTTTGCAGTAAAAGAATAGGTAATAATAAAAATGGCAAAAAACCATATAAAAAAGCCACTGTTAAAAAGCAGGGGGTCTTTTGGATTATACAGAATACTTTCCCAAATTTTTTCAAAGTCAATTGAACCCATATAATACCTCGTTATTAAATTTAAATATTTAGTTCATTGCTTTTACAAAAGCATCAAAT
>Ga0194063_10001488_pt1 | contig 15142 bp, 14 predicted proteins | sample SepL3720m_MetaG_FD_155459 | JGI IMG/M metagenome (GOLD analysis project Ga0194063, IMG submission 155459) | Anoxic zone freshwater microbial communities from boreal shield lake in IISD Experimental Lakes Area, Ontario, Canada - Sep2016-L373-20m | ecosystem: Environmental > Aquatic > Freshwater... | reverse complement strand
ACGCTGCGCACCGGCGCGCCGAGGCGGCCGGGGCTCATCAGGCGATCCTCGTCGACGCCGAAGGGCTCGTCGTCGATGGCTCCACAGCGGCGGTGTGGATTGTCGAGCGCGGGATGCTTGTGACGGTCCCGGCGCCGCCAGCGATTGCGAGCGTCTCGCGCGAGTTCGTCCGCGACGCTGCTTCAGCGGCCGGAATCAAGATGCGACTCGAGCCAATCAGCTGGGAGCGCTTCGAGGCAGCCGAGGAGGCCTTCCTCACCAACGCGCTGGGCGGATGTGTCGCGGTTCGCGGTCGCAGCGGCCCGGTCTCGAAGTTCGCGGCTTCCTGGTTCGCCGAGGCATGGGCCGGCGCGCCCACGCAGTCCTAGCGGGTCCGCCGGGCTTCACGCACGCGTGGGGCCCCGCGCGGTGGGCGTAAGCTTCCTTCACGTTGGCGGCGCTGGTATATTCGCTGATGGCGGCTATCGAAGTGCCGACACGCAGTTAGACGGGGAGACCATCATGGTGCACAAGAACTACAGGTTTGCGGCGACGGTCGCCGCGCTACTGCTCGGCTCGGCGCTCGTTGCTGGGTGCGGTTCAGGAGCGAACACGGCGACCACCGGGTCGAGCGGCCAAGCAGTCAAGATCGGACTCGCAGTGCCGCTCACCGGAGATAATGCAATCTACGGCCAAGGCATGAGGAAGGCGGTACAACTCGCCATCGACGAGGCCAACGCCTCGGATGCCGTCAAGAAGGCCGGATACACCTTCGACCTACACGCCGAGGACGACATGGGCGACCCCAAGCAGGCCGTCAACGTGGCGAACCTGCTCGCAAGCGACAGCAAGGTCGCCGGAGTGGTCGGTCACTTCAACTCCGGCTGTTCGATTCCCGCAGCTCCGGTCTACAACGACTCCAAGCTCGTGATGGTGTCGGTTTCGTCGAACCCGGCGCTCACCGCATTGGGCCTCCCCAACGTTGCTCGCGTTGTTGCCAAAGACGACGCGCAGGGCGCGGCTGCGGGAGCGCTCGTGGCAGGCAAGCTCGGCCTCAAGCAGGTCGCCGTCGTCGATGACTCGACTCCGTACGGCCAGGGACTCGCGGCCCAGTTCACCTCTGCGTACGAGAATGCAGGCGGGCAGATCGTTGCCGAGGAGCACATCAACGCGGGAGAGGTCGACTTCGGTGCGCTGGCCAATCGCATCAAGGCCAAGGCCCCCGTCGCAATCTACTACGCTGGCGCGCTGAACCAGGGCGGGCTTCTCTCCAAGCAGAGCAAGGAATCGGGGCTGAAGGTGCCGCTGATCGGCGGGGACATGATCTACTCGGCCGAGTACATCACCATCGCCCAGCCGGCCAACGCGGAGGGCGACATCGCGACATCGTTGGGCCTGCCGCTCGAGCAGCAGCCCAAGGGCAAGGAGTTTGCCGCCAAGTACAAGGCCGAGTTCGGCTCGGCGCCTGAGGCCTACGACTCCTACGCCTACGATGCGGCGTGGTCGATCATCAACGCTATCGTCAAGGTTGGACCGGAGCGCGCGGCGGTCATGAAGGCCGTGCGTGACGGCAGTCTCGACGGCGTCACCGGCGTTGTGGCTTTCGACAAGAATGGCGATAACAAGCAGCAGATCATCTCGGAGTACAAGGTCACCGGCGGCGCGTGGAAGCAGCTGCAGTAACCCGCGTATTTCGCGCTTGAGATACCACTGATTTCCTATAGGTTCCTATAAGTTCCTTCATGGTGCTACACTCAGCGCCATGGAGGAACTCTGGGATATTGCTCGTGTCGCCACGTACTTGGGCGTCACCGAGCGCACCGTGTACAACAAGGTGCGGGGTGGCCAGTTGCCGGCGGTCAAGGTCGGCCGCCTCTGGCGGGTGCGCGCGTCGGACTTGGAGGCGTGGCTTGTCGGGAGTGGGCGAGCTCCGTCTGTCGCTGCGCCTACGGCCGCGCTTCCCGCCACGCCTGACGCACTCGCTTTCGCCGTCGCCGAACCGGGACCGATTCCGTCGCGTGCCGAGCTCGAAGCGCTGCTGGCGCCCCTGGCCGATCAGCTGGAGCGGCGGCTGATGTTCGTCGGCCTGCTGAGCAGCGGGGTCGAGGCACTTGGGTGGCCCGCGCCCGTGGTGGTGGGCGGCCACGCTGTCGAGTTCTACACCGCCGGCAGCTACGCGACGGTCGATATCGACTTGGCGGGAGACTCTGAGCCGGTCGGCCAAGTGCTCGATGCGTGGAGCTTTGAGCGCGAGGGGAGGCACTGGTATGACGAGGTGCTGAGGCTGGTTGTCGAGGTGCCAGGAGTGCGACCTGACCCCGAGTCGCTCGCTCACATAGTGCGCGTGCGCGCCGGTCGCTCGACCGTGAACGTCATCGGCATCGAGGATCTCATCGTCGACCGTCTGAACGCCTGCAAGTACTGGCGCGATGAGGATTCTTGCGATTGGGCGAGGACAATGGTTCTTGCAGCCGAGGATCTTGATATCGCCTACCTGCGAAGCCTGGCCGAGCAAGAGGACGTGTGGGATCTGCTCCAACCGCTCCTGGCCGAAGCCGGAAGGTAGGCTCGGATGAGAAGCATCGACACGTTGCCGCACGGATCTGTTAGCGCTCTTGCGATGCTGGCCGATGGGCCACGCCGGCGTCGGCGACGGCCGCGCACGGATGACGATCGCACGATCATCCGGCGCATGGCACTTCTCGAGGTTGCAGCGCGCCAAGCCGAAGGTCGCCTCGTGCGGCTCGGCCCGCGCGCGTACGAGCTCCATCCTCGGACGCGGTAGCGGTCTTCTCGGCGGGCGAGGTGGGGCGTTTTGCGGCTCGCTTTCGGCTACAATAGCCTCACCGTCAAGCACCATCCGCCCTTCCCGTGCCCACCAGTCCCAGGAGGTCGTCTTAGGTGTCTAATCCCATCATCAAGCGCGCGCTCGTCTCCGTGACCGACAAGACCGGCGTGGTGGAGTTCTGCCGCGCACTGTCGACTGAGTTTGGCGTCGAGATCGTCTCGACAGGCGGCACCGCCAAGGCACTTGCCGACGCTGGTGTCGCCGTGCGCCCCATCGACGACCTCACCGGCTTTCCCGAGATGATGGACGGCCGCGTCAAGACGCTGCACCCACGCGTCCATGGTGGCCTACTCGCTCGCCGAGACGTGCCTGCGCACCTCGCCGCCGCCGAGGAGCACGGCATCGGCCTCATCGACCTGGTGTGCGTCAACCTCTACGCCTTCGAGGCCACCGTCGCCCGCGAGGGCGTCACCGAGGCCGAGGCGATCGAGAACATCGACATCGGCGGCCCCAGCATGCTGCGCTCCGCGAGCAAGAACTTCGCGAGTGTCACCGTGGTCACCGACCCCGCCTCCTACAACGACATCCTCGCAGAGATGCGCGCCAACGCCGGCGCCACCACGCTCGAGACGCGCCGCGCGCTGGCCACCGAGGTCTTCCGGCTCACGAGCCACTACGACAACCAGATCTGGCAGTACCTCTCGGACTACAAGGGCCAGATGTTTCCCCAGGAGGTTCGCCTGCGCCTGCTCAAGGCCCAGGAGCTCCGCTACGGCGAGAACCCGCACCAGCAGGCAGCGCTGTACCGCTTCAGCGATGCACAGCCCAACACGCTGGCCCTGGCCACGCAGCTGCAGGGTAAGGAACTCTCCTACAACAACTTCCTCGACACCGACGCCGCATGGACTGCCGTGCGCGAGTTCATTGCCGACGACCCCACCTGCATCATCATCAAGCACGCCAACCCCTGCGGCAGCTGCACCGACGCCGACATCACAACCGCGTACCAGAAGGCGTGGGCAGCCGACCCGACTTCCGCGTTTGGCGGGGTCATGGCGTTCAACCGCACCGTACCCGCCGCCTTGATCGAGCGCATCTTCGCCAACGAGCAGTTTGTCGAGGTCATGATCGCGCCCGACTTTGAGCCTGCCGCACTCGAGCTGCTCAAGCAGAAGGAGAACCTGCGCGTGCTGGCGACCGGCGGCATGCGTGCCGTGGGCGAGCACTACGAGTCGCGCGCGATCGAGGGCGGGATGCTCATCCAGCAGTCGGACTCGGTCTCCGAGGACCCGGCCGACTTCACAGTCGTCTCAAAGCGCCAGCCTACTGCCGAGGAGATGAAGCAGCTCATCTTCGCGTGGAAGGTCGCCAAGTCAGTGAAGTCCAATGCGATTCTGCTCGCGAAAGACTCCGTGAGCGTGGGCGTGGGTGCCGGACAGATGAACCGAGTGAACTCGGCACGCATCGCCGTGATGGGTGCGGGCGAAAACGCGAAGGGCGCCGTGTGCGCGAGCGATGCGTTCATGCCGTTCCCGGACTCGCTCGAGGTCTGCGCCGAGGCCGGCGTGACCGCGGTCATCCAGCCCGGCGGCTCAATGCGCGACGACCAGTGCATCGCTGCGGCAGACGCCGCGGGCCTGGCACTCGTGTTCACGGGCGCTGCGAACCGTCACTTCCGGCACTAGGGCGAACCATGGCTATCGACTTTGACTGGGTTGGCTTCCGCGCGCTTGTAGTGCACCTTGACGACCTGTTGGCCGCCCAGACCGAGGATGCGGAGTTCGCCCAGAATCTGCGGCGCGCGATCACTTTCATCTACACCGCAGGCGTCGCGATGCCGGCTGGCAGCGACGTCTACGAGGACGCCGGCGAGGAGTTCTGGTCGGGCGCGGTGACGTTGAAGCTCGACGCACCCGACCCCGCCGAGCTGGAGGAATCGGTGCTCGCCTTGGCGCAACGCATCATCACCTCCGTCGACGCAGCTCAGCCGGAAGGCGATGTCGAAGTCGAAGACATCGAGGAGCTCGCCGAGGCCACTGCGGTCCAGATCCTCGAACTCACCGCTGCGCTCGCGGAGGGCAGTGCGCACTTCGATGCGACGCGCTCGCGGGAGGCGTCGTGGGAGTGGACGTTCCAGTTCGACGAGTGGGGCACGAACGCCCTAGCGGCCATCTCGGCGCTCCATGAGCTGCTTTGGGGCGCTCGGTAGGGGCTGTTGCTGCCCTGTTTAGAGCCGGATTCGTTGACCGTGTGCAGGAGCGCGGTTACACTTGCGTGCGCGTTGCCCTCGCAGGGCTCGTGCGGGCCGTTAGCTCAGTTGGTAGAGCAGGGGACTTTTAATCCCAAGGTCGCAGGTTCGAAACCTGCACGGCCCACCAGAAGTTGATACGCCCCCATCGTCTAGCGGCCAAGGACTCCGCCCTTTCAAGGCGGCAACAGGGATTCGAATTCCCTTGGGGGCACCATATTTGAACTGCGGTGACGCGGGCAGTTCCCGAGTTATTACATCCCAAAAAAGGGCGCTAGGCACACTCTGGGCACACAACCCGCAGAATCAGCCTTCTGAGGCGAGCTTCCTGCGCGCTTCGGCGCGGGCCTCAGCGAGGCGGGCAACCGCCTCATCCTGCACGCCGGGCAACAGATGCCCGTACTGGGTAAGTGTGAATCCCGCCGAGGAGTGCCCCAGCCGTTCTTGGATTACCTTGGCGGGAGCGCCTGCCTTGATGAGTTGAGACGCATGGGTGTGGCGGAGTTCCTGCAATTTGATGCTGAGGTCGCATTTGTCACGCAGGCTTCGGAAGTCGCGTGAAGCAGCGTTGGGATGCCACGGCTCGCCGCTCATGGCAGGGCATACGAGGTTACCGTCTGTCCACCCACTGCCCAATGAGAGCCGCAGCTCGCTCTGGCGCGCACGGTATGACCGCAACTCGCTCACAGTGTAGTCGTCCAACGAGAGCCTTCTCATGCTGCCAGACGTCTTGGTTTCGCCGAACACGGGTTTCGACCTCGAAACCTGAAGGCTTCGGCCAACCTGAAGCACGCCATGCTCCAAGTCCACATCGCTCCACCTAAGCCCCAGAGCCTCCCCGCGACGCAGGCCCAAGTTGACCGCTAGCAGGACGAGGGCATAGAGGCTCAAAGGCTCGGAAGCCTTAGCTGACGCGAGGAGTCGTTCTGTGTCCATCTCATCGAGAACCCGCATCTCGGTGTGGCTGGCCTTAGGCGGGGTCACTCGGTCGCACGGGTTTGCTACGAGCAGCCCCAGCCTGACAGCACGTTTCAGGGCACCGTGCAGCACGCGATGGTGCTTGACCACCGTTTGCGCGTCCAAACCCGCTAAGTCGCCTTGCAGCGGCTCTGGGGGCTTCTTCTGGGACTTGCGTGCGCGAACCAGCCGCCCGCTCTTCAGCGCCTCGGCGTAGTACCGTTCAATCCTCATGGGCGCAAGCTGATTCATGCGAATCGAACCGAGAGCGGGTATCAGGTGCTTTCGCACGATGCACTCGTATCGCTCAAGTGTGTAGGGCTTCAGGTGGAGCGCCGCGTACTCGCGAAGCCATGACTCCAAGTACTCTGCAACAGTCAGGCGCGAAGGCTCTAGGTACCCGCCTGTGTCGAGTGTGTGCAAGATGCGACGCTGCTCTGCCTCGGCGTCGCGCTTCGTCCGCGCATGAATGGTGTGGTAGTCGCAGAGTTGCTTACCCTTGTCGTCGTAGCCGTGGAACACGCGGAGTTGCCATGTATCGACTGACTTTCTGCGAAGCGTGCCCTTCACTCGGGCTTCCTATCGTCGGGGCTGGCCAGCGCGCCTAAGTGGCTGAGCCCGCCTACGAACTGCCGGAGTCGCCCATCGAGTTTCCTCTTCGCCTCTGGGGACAACCCCGCGATGTCGTTCTGGCCCATGACGCAGCTAAGCTCACGCTCTGCGGCGTCGTAGAACCAGCCAAGCCCGTCGGGTTCGCCCGCGATTGAGGTCTCCGCACGCTTGAAGTCTTTTTGGAAGGCACGCACATCGTCGTAGGCCCACTCGGCGGGCACGAGGGTGTTCCACGTAGCCAGTCGCTCGCGCCATGTCGTCCCCACAGGTTGTTCAAGGCAGACGAAACGAACAAGCTTCACGGCCCTCGGTGCCATCGTTCGCGTAGCCCGCACGTATCCTGCGTCGCGCATCTGGGGCCACAGGGCCCGCAGAGTCCTTATCAACGTTTGCAGCGGGATGCCTCGGTCAACCGTGATAATCAACGTGTCCGCTGTGGGCCGACTGGATATGTCTAGGCCCCGACCTATTGAGAGATGCTTCGGCGGCTCGTATTCGGGCCTTCCATCCTCTGCGGCGTAGGCCCGCCGCAGGTCGCTCAGCAGCCCCCAACGGCCATCGCGTAGCCCCGCCAACGCCTCAGCACCTTCGACGATGGGGAGGCTTTGGTTGAAGCACTCGCGATGCGCCTGCACCACCGTGGCGGCGTCAGTGGCAACCTCAGCCCGCCCGTCCTCATCGTCGGCCGTCTCGTACTCGCTCTTGTAGCGAAGCAATTCGAGGAACTTGCTCTCGGAGGTACTCAGTGATGAGCCGAGTATCTCGGCCACTTCGTCATAAAGGCTTCGTGTAGGCATTTATTATCTCCATAACACGTACGTGTAACCTCTTAGTGTGAGTGTAAGCCAACACACTGGAGGTGGCAAATGCTTGTTTTGGAGCAGCAGATGCGGGAGATGCAGTGGTCGCGTGCGGAGCTGGCGCGTCGGGCGCAGCTGAATCAGGTGACGGTCGGCGCAATCATCAACGGTCGCGCCAAACCGTATCCCGTACAGCTTGAGAAGCTCGCACGTGCCCTGAGATGGCCAGTTCGCAATGCGGGCGAGTTGATGGGCGAGGTGGACGACGGTGAGTGAGGGGCGCAGCGGGTCGGAGCTTCCTGAGGTGTGCAACGTTCGTGACGTCGCCGCCTACCTGCGTGTCGCCGAGAACTCCGTGTACGCGGCGATTAGGACTGGAGAATTGCCAGCCGTGCGTCTCGGCAGGCGTCTTCTCGTGAGCAAGACGGCCCTCCTGCTATGGCTAGATGGGGACAAGCCCCGAGTACACACGTTGGGTGAGGGGTAGGTCATGTCGAAGCTCACTCAGCGCTCAATCAAGCCCGCCTTCTTCTTCGGCGACGGAAGGCTGTTAGGAGTCAGCCGCGAGGCACGGATGCTCGCTCTCACGCTTGAGTGTCTCGCCGACGCGACTGGGTGTGTGCGTAATGATGCTTTGGAGATTCGTGCAGCCGTCGGGTTCTGGCTCGCAGCAGACGCGCAAGGCGACGCGCCATCATTGCCGGAGATTTCATCTTGGGTTGGTGAGCTTGCCGCCGTCACTTGGGTGGTCGAAGACGGCTCACAGAATCCGCCAGTGCTCTACCTGAAAGGGTTTGGTGACCGACAGCAGAGCCAGTACGTCTACATCGGTGTGAATGACCACGGGGAGCTTCAGCCGCATCTTCAGACGCCTTGCGTCGCGGTGCAAGTCGAGAACGTGACCAAGAAGGAAGGGGGCAAGCCAGCATTTCGCGGGTTTCCTGTTCATTGCGGGAAGCCATTCTCAGCATGTCCTTGCTATGTGCTGACCGCTGGAGGGCCTCCAGAGTCGCTCCAGACAACCTCTGGAGAATCCAGTGAAAGTGGGAGTGAGAGCGGGAGCGTCAGTGTGAGCGGGAAGAGAGTTGAGTCGAATCGAGTTGGAGCGAGAGGCAATAGGAGTGGGAGCCCGAGGGCGAACCTCGGGAAGGAACAAGCAGCCCTGCTTGAGGACTTTGAGGGTTGGCACGGCGCGCAGTTCTCAGGCGAAGAAGTGCGCATCTTCTTTCAGCTCTGTGACGAGCACGGCATAGAGACCGTCAGAGCTGGCATCAAGGAGGCCGTGAAGAACGGCATCACCTCACTGCGGGGTCTGAGCGGATTCGTTGTCAGGAACCCCGAGCCCTAGATGCCGACATCAGCCCGAGAGGTCATCTCAAGAGACTCGCTGGTCGCTGCCTAGCGCCGTGTCGTGCAACCACACCGTCGTTGCTGCGCTCGTTCAGGGTGACCGAGAAGCGTGAAGTCGAGCAGCCTCCGGCGGGCGAGGAGATACGCGGCACATGCGATGCAGAGCAGTCGGCACACCTCACGCTGGCGGGGGGTACAATAGTTGGGTGAATAGACTACGGCGATTGGGGAATCGCCGGTGACGACGGGGGGGTCAATGGAACTCGGCACATACACCGATGGGCGTCCACTCAAGTACGATGAGAGCGACGGGGCCTTCAGTGTTGGCGAGGCTCCTGTGAGCTCGGAACAAGTCCGAGGCTATGCAGCCGCAGGCCAGATAGCATGGGCAAACCCTGAGTTCGCCGTCTGGTTCGGACGCACCTTTCCTCCCCCAACGGTATCGACGCAACCTCCCGATACATCCCGACCGACTGCGGTCACTACCGTCTACACTGGCTACTGCCGAGAGTGCGGGGGACGTTCTCAGTTGCGTGATGATTTCTCCTGCGCGAACGGCCACCCACGTAGCCAAATCCGCGACGTCAAAGATGCCGTCACTGGTGCGCCGTACCAGAGCCCAGCGCAAGGTTCGCCAGTTCTGCAAGTCGCACCTGTTGGAGAGACCGCTCAAGCCACAGCCCCCCAACCGACTGTGATACCTGTGCCCGTACCGCAGACGGCCCAATCCCCAGCGCTAGCGCCCTCACAAGGAGTGGATTCCGCGACGGGTGAAGTGGCTCAAGGACAGACCAAGACGTGCGCGAAGTGCGACTATCACTACGCCTTCAGCTTCGATGCCTGTCCTAGGTGCGCCTCTAGGAACAAGGCACGCATCGCGGCCATCTTCTTGCTTGTGTGGGCGGGGTTTTGGAGTGTGTTTAGCGGCGGAATCTGGCAATGGCTGAACATGGCCTTCTTCCTCTTGGCGATTGTGATGCTAACAGTCCGCGCATTTGTTCCCGACTGGGGACTGAAGAAGTTTACGTAGTTGCACGCCCGCGTGTCGGCAAGGCGCATTAGGGGCACACAAGAGCACACCAGAGCGCGCTGGCGAACACCGTAGGACGCAGCGACTCGCCGCGTCGTGTACTGAGGAAGGCGCACGATGGGCCAGAACGCAGGCCCGTGCGGAACCCCAGTGGCACTTTCAAGGCGGCAACAGGGATTCGAATTCCCTTGGGGGCACCAAGATTTGCGCAGGTCAGAGGCCTGAGAATCCCTGTTGCGTGCTTGAAATCGGGCGACAATTTTGGGGCTTTCGAGGGCTCTGCCGAGGGCAAAGTCGCAGCTCAGAGGCTATTTCTGCACCATCTTGTCGCCCAAGAATCCCTGTTGCTGAGGATCGGTCTTCCCCGTCGGCTTGTCGCCCGATTTGTCGCCCAAAGTGATTTGGCATAAAAACGACTACAGTTGTCGGTAACTGTGGTAACTTATATGCCATGAGGACGCCTTCGGACATGGAGCTCGCACGCGCGACGGCCGCATTCGAACGTGCCGGTGGAGTGCTCGGCACCTCCGAAGCGCTTTCCTCCGGCATCGAGGAGCGCACGCTGTACTGGATGCGTGACGCAGGCCTCGTCGAATCGCTGTCCCGGGGCGTCTACCATCTCGCCGCGTCGCCGCTGCCTGCATACCCCAGCGTAGCCGCGGTCCTGAGGCGTGTCCCCCGCGCGGTCCTCTGCCTGGTGAGCGCGCTCGAGTACCACGGGATCGGCACGCAGATACCCGCGGCGGTGCAGATCGCGCTGCCGAGAGGCGTTAAGGCGCCGCGAATCGCCTACCCGCGCATCGAGCGGTTCTCGATGAGCGCCGAGGCGATGGCGGCCGGTATCGAAGAGCACGACATGGACGGAACGCCCATCCGCGTCTTCAATCTGGCCAAGACCGTCGCCGACTGCTTCAAGTACCGCAACCGCATCGGACAGGACGTGGCCGTCGAAGCACTGCAAGAGACGATGCGCTCTCGCCGAGCGACGCCTGCGCAGCTGATGCGCTACGCCAAGGTCGACCGGGTGGAGCAGGTCATGCGCCCCTACCTCCAGGCACTGATGTGAGCGGCCAGACTTCGATCGAGATACGCCGCCGGCTGAAGGCCCGAGCGGTGGAGTTGGGCCTGGACTTCCAGCAGGCGGTCCTCTACTACGCGATGGAGCGGTTTCTCTTCCGGCTGTCACAGACGCACTGGTCCGACCAGCTCGTGGTCAAGGGGGCCGTCATGCTGCGCGTGTGGGATGCCGCGGTCGCCCGGCCAACCCGCGACATCGACTTCCTGGGTCGCGTCGACAACACCCCGGAGGCGATTCGTGGCATCGTCGCCGAATGCCTCGCAATCGAGTTTGACGATGGTCTCGCGTTCGAATCCGAGATCCACGTCGTTCCCATCACGGTCGAAGACCGGTACCCCGGCGTCCGCGTGAAGGTCGCCGGTGACTTGGATGGAGCGCGGTTCGTGCTTCGGCTCGACGTGGGGATCGATGATGCCGTCGTGCCGGACCCGGGCTGGGTCGACTACCCAGTCCTGCTTGATGACGAGGCTCCGAGGATTCTCGCCTATCAACCGGCCACCGCCATCGCCGAGAAGTTCCAGGCGATGATCGAAATCGGGCTGGCCAACAGCCGGATGAAGGACTATCACGACATCTGGATGCTCTCGCGCACTCTGGAGTTCGATGGTCAGGATCTCGTGGACGCCATGCGCGCAACGTTCGAGCGTCGCGATACAGAGCTTCCCGCCGAGACGCCCGCCGAACTCACGCGCGAGTACACCGGGCAGCCGGAGACGTCACGGATGTGGGACACCTATCGAAGAGGGTTCTCGGCAGCGACCGGCGATCTACCCGAGCACTTACAAGAGGTCGCCGACGCCATCGCGATGTTCGTGATGCCTGCCGCTGTCGCGGCGACCTCGGGCGCCGTGTTCGGCAAGACGTGGACGCCGACTTCAGGGTGGGTGCAGAAGAGCTGACGGCTTGGAGGAAGGGGGCTCTTCGCGGTCGGGTCGATACCCTCCGGATTTGTCGCCCGATTTGTCGCCCAAATACATGGTGACTGTTGGTACTCGTTGGTGCCTATTGGGACTCATCGCAGCTCCGCTGTACCAACGAGTCCCAACGAGTCCCAATAGTCACAAGCACAATCAGGATTCGAATTCCCTTGGGGGCACCAGATTCTACGGGAGCCTCCCTGTGCAAACAGGGCGGCTCACCTGCGTAAATAGGAAACCGGCCGAGGAAAAGCGGTCGCATCCGATGGCACAAATGTGCCATTCCCGTGCCCTGTGTGCCATCAATGTCCGGCAGAGTGAGAGCGATGCGCGTCACCCGTTGCCTCACGTAAGAATGTCGTCGAACGTCATCTTCGTTGACTCATCATAAATGTCGTCGAGATCGGGTGCCTCCACCTCCCTTCTTCTAATCGATTCCTTCAGTGAGACGAGCTGGTAGAGTCGCCGCTGTAGTCTGACGATCTCACGCTTGAGTTTGACCGGGTTGAGCTTGTCGTAGCGTCGGGAAAGCCGGCGCTTGGCTGCATCGGTGACATCCTCGGAAGCCAGCGTGCGGGCGTACGGCGTCTTCGGTTCGTCGTAGCGCTTGGTCACCTTGGCGCCGTCGCGGGTCTTTGAGAGCAGTTTGGCACTGGGCATGAAGTAGTTCGTGTGCTCTCGGAGCAGTGCGTAAAGCTCGTTGAGGACCGCGAGTTCCTCAAGTGTGTCGAAGCGCGCATAGCCGACGTTTCTCCTGACCACCGACCAGTTCTTCTGCTCCACATAGCAGCCGTCGTTCTTCTTGTAGGCCCGGCTTCGGGTGAAGGTGATGCGCTTGTCCTCGCAGTACCGGTGAAGCTCGTGGTTGATGAATTCTGCCCCATTGTCGGAATCAATCCCGAGGAGCGGGAAGGGAAGTGACTCCCGGATCTCCTTGATTGCGGAAAAGACATGCGCCTGCGCTTTGTTCAGTACCGCGCGGGTCTCGGTCCAGCCCGTGGCCACGTCGGTGACGTCGAGCGTCTGGCAGTACTGTCCACGCACGATCCCGCCGTCATGTCCCACCAGGTCGATCTCGACGAATCCGGGGACCGTATCATTCCACTCGGAGAATGTCTTGATCGGGATCTGGTGCTTGAGCAGCGTTCCGGGCTTGGTCCCCGGGCGACCGGAAAGCGACAGGCGCGCCCGGTCCGGCGCAAGGAGCCTATCGATCGTGGAAGCTGAGATCGAGAGCAGTTTGGTCCGCACCTCACGCGAGACACTGAGCTCGAGGCATCTCTCCATGACCACCACCATCTCGGGCAGGACCGCGACAAGCCGCTTGCCGCACAGGCCGTCCAGCGTCGCCCAGATCCTGCGAAGCGCGAAGACCACCTCAGCGTCATAGACCCGCGGACGGGTGCGCCTCTTCTTCTGCCGCGCCGTGCGCGGTGCCGGTCCCGCGCGCAGCAACCTCGCCGCATGGTCGCGACTGTAGGCGGTGATCGAACAGAGCGTGTCCAAGATCTCGCCCTTCTCCTTCTTCGTCGCCCGCCGATACCCCTCGGCGAGCTTCCGTGTCACCGCATGCTTCTCCGCCATCGTCAAAGGCACCCGCGTCGCGCCTCCTCGTCGTCGTTTGACCCGACGAGATCGACGCTAGTCTTTCGACGACATTCTTACGTGAGGCAACGAATCGGTTTGGACGACATTTCTGGTGAGGCAACTCGGACCATAGTTAGGCTTACTCGATACACCTTACTATGGAACGGGGTGAGTTAGGCATGCCACTCGCCCCAACTAATCTTGCCCGACGCTGATGTCTGTCAGTGCTCAGTTCTCAGTAGATGCAAGCATCCAGAATCGAGAGCACTTCCTCCAGGACAGGCTTCGGCGCCGTGCCAATACGCTTGACGCTGCGGGAGTGGTAGTCGATGGACTTGACCTGCTCGACCATCACCACGCCCGCCACGGCCTGGCCTTCCGGAATCGCGACGTGGAAGGGGAAGCCGAGCCGGGTGTTCGTGACGGGACACGCGATACAGAGCCCCGTGGCCTTGTTGAAAAGGTCATTGCTCACCACCAGTGCGGGACGCCGGCCGCGCTGCTCGTGCCCTGACTGCGGGTCGAAGCTCAGCGCGACGAAGTCCCCTTTGCGTGGAACGTACGCCGCCATCTACCACACCTCGCGACCGGCGGAGGGACCCCAGTCGAGTTCCTCGGGCTGGTAGCCTTCGGGGATGCGACCAACCAGCTCCTTGAGGGCATGCCCGCCTCTGACGCGTCGTGCCGGCGTGATGACGAGCGACCCGTCGTGCACGCTGACGTCAACGGCGTCGCCCACGTCAATTCTCACGTCTGAGAGCAGTTCCTTGCTCAAACGAAGGCCTTGGCTATTGCCCCACTTCTGGACTTTGGTGATCATGCCACACCTCCAATGGATAGCCGAAGTATAGCCATGGTGCTACAACGGGGTCAACGGTGCGAATGTATCGCGAACTGCGAGAATGCACGGGGACTCGGCGCCGGAAGCACCTGGATGGCAATGGGGTCACAAGCGTGGGTTTGTCAGATGAAACAAGATCCGGGAGTTGAATGCGGCTGCGCACGCGATCAGAAAAGCAGGCTACTCCGTTGCCTCCCAGACCTCGGCAAGGAGGTTCTCCGCTCGCTCGAATGCCGCGACAACGGCAGGGTCGAACTGAGTTCCGGCGCCCGCCCGGATGATTTCCGCTGCTTCCGCACGAGTCGACCCGCCCTTGTAGACGCGCGGGGACCTGACCGCCTCATAGACGTCTGCGACGGCCATGATTCGTGCAGCAAGCGGAATCCCGGAGCCAGACAGGCCGTCTGGATACCCCGTGCCGTTCCATCGCTCGTGGTGGGAGCGGGCTATGCCCACTCCCATCCGAATGAACTCGTTGGCCGGGTGATTCTCCTCGACGGCCTCTAGGGTCTCGGCGCCAATCACGGTGTGCGTCTTGACGATCTCGAACTCCTCGGGGGTCAGACTATCGGGCTTGAGAAGGATCGCATCTGGGATGCCGACCTTGCCGACATCGTGCAGAGGGGCAGCGTTGGAAAGAAGGGTCACGAATCGCTCATCGATCCACACGCGGTAGTCTGGGTCCCGCTGCAACTCCTCGGCAAGAACCAGGCACAGGCCCTGAACGCGCGCGAGGTGCCGCCCCGTGGCATCGTCGCGCGATCCGGCCAGCTTTGCCAGCGCGAAGATCATGGACATCTGGGATACCTCGACGTCTTGCTGCGCACGCTGGCGCTCGAGCGTGTTGCCGATCGCGCTGCCGAGCAGACCTGTCAGCCTGACATCTTCGTCGGTCCACTCACGACCGGCGCTTCGCGCGCCCACACCGATGCCCCCAACGACGACTCCTTCGAGA
>Ga0194063_10001487_pt1 | contig 15146 bp, 13 predicted proteins | sample SepL3720m_MetaG_FD_155459 | JGI IMG/M metagenome (GOLD analysis project Ga0194063, IMG submission 155459) | Anoxic zone freshwater microbial communities from boreal shield lake in IISD Experimental Lakes Area, Ontario, Canada - Sep2016-L373-20m | ecosystem: Environmental > Aquatic > Freshwater... | reverse complement strand
GCTACCACAATGCGACCACAAAGCTGTGCCTCCACAATCGCCAGCGGCAGGCCTTCGTAGCGGGATGCCATGAGCAGACCGTGATGATGCTCCCATATCCCACGCACATCTTCTGTTTGGCCAATGAAATTCACATTTGCCGCACCACACATCTTTGCCATTCGCTCGAGATTGTTAAGATACGGCCCTGTGCCATGAAAGTTCACTTCTACATCACGTCCCTTCCATTTTCGCATAGCCATCAACTGCAGCACGAGATCTTGTCCCTTGGCACGAGGATCCAACCGTCCCACACAGGCAAAGCGCACAGTGCCACCCGCATCGAGATCAGCCAACTCAAACTCATGCGCGACATTCCACGGGTTAGAAATCACCTCGGCATTGACCAATTCCATTCCGCATTGCAACTCCATCAATCGTAGATTCGCATTTGATACGAAATAGACGGACTCCGCTGCTTCAAGCCCATTGCGCAGATCACAGGCCCACGAATCAAGTGGCCACCATGATTCGTCGTGAGCGTGTACCACAACAGCGTATCGGTGGCCCGCTTCGCGGCACGCATTCATCCATGACAAACCCTCCCATGGCCCGCCTTGCGAAATGACGACAAGATCAGGCTGAAATGACTTGAGCCATCGCAATGTTCCGAGATCGATGTTGCGCGGCAAATTCCTAGAAAAAATACGCTCGGTCAACCGACGCAGCATGGGCTTGTGCAGAGCGCGGAAATTCATTCGTGCTCCGCATGCCTCAAGGTTTTCAATGGCCGGATGCCGCTGATCCCACTTCGCTACTGAACATGCTACCGCGTGCCCAAGGCCACACATTCTCATGGCCGATCGGCTCCACAACTCTTCACTGCCGCCCCACGGAAGGCCGGACATGGTGGAAACAAATGCCGTTTTCATCATCAACTACCAAACCGAATAACTATATATCTCGCGCTGAAGGTTGCGCACATGGCGCTGCGGGTAAATTCCCAGCAGCCCAGCGGCTATCGCCCTTGCTGCCAACGCCGAAGCATTGCGCTTGGGCCCTGAATCCTTCCTCATGCCCCTCAACACAAGGGGAAGCCAGATGTCCCGCAATATCTCTGGTAAGAAGAAACAGCACTTTGTATAGCGATGGAAGATGGTAACGATCTCATCAATAATGGCCTCACTTCCGATCATCGATTTGTTGGCACCGGTATAGCGGTAATGACTAAGCACTTCGTCGCTACGATGCCAATTTTTCCGATGTTTCACAAAATGACACCACAACTCACGGTCCATGCAGTAGTGGATGTCTTCATCAACAAGGAAATTCCTATCAACCGCCGACCTCCGGTAAAAACAACTCGGTTGCCAAATTCCATCCGAATACGGGTGCCTCTCCCATTCAGGCCCAGCTACCGCAGTATCGACCACCCTACCATGCTCATTATCATATTGCAGGCGGCACGCACCCGCCAACACATCAAGAGCCGTATCATCCGTTAATAAACACGCAACTTTCCAAAGAGCGCCAGGCCTCAATAGATCATCACTGCAAAGCCAGTTGACTATATCACCACCCGCTATGCGAAATCCTTGGTTGATCGCGTCGGACTGGCCATTGTCCTCTTTGCTGCTCCAATATGAAATCCAACGGGAATACTTGTGGATGACATCGATTGATCCGTCCGTACTCGCACCGTCAATAATGATGTATTCCAAATTCGGATATCCCTGCAGCAGCACCGAACGGATCGTTTCCTCAAGGTACGTGGCTTGGTTGAAACTCGGCGTTATAATGCTAATCTTTGGCAATACGCTTTCAGTGTCATAGAACGCGATTAAATCGTCGTCCACCACGGTCCATGGCCACCCTTCGCGGTCGGGCGGAGGCGGCGGCAATTCATCCAACTTCATGGCAAAAGGTGCGGCTCCCAAAATCCGCGATCGTAACGGGTCCACGCATGGCATCCGAATGGCATCCGACCACTATTCATACGAAAACATTTCCTTGGCTCGACTTCGAATGCAAATCGCATGCCCTCCTCAAACCGCGCAACCCGAAAACCCGGCAGATAGTACTTTGCCATATCCGACCAGAAGATGTCGTTGTTGCGGTTGTTGAGCGCCGGATCCATGGACTGCCTCCACTCATTGATCAACCTTCTGAGAATTTTTGATTTCGGGAAAAAAACCGCCAAACTTTCCATCCAACGAACCACAAATTCCGGTGTCCACATCACATGCCAATCAACAAAACGACTCCCCCTGATATATCGATGCCGTGCATTCAATGCGTCTAGCGCCTTGGCTACCCTCAAAAGTGCGAAACCACCATTGCCAACCCTTGGCCTGTCAACCCACGGACTGTCATCACATCTGAACCAAGGCGCTCCAATGTAGTCATGATCCTTGCCACACCACTCGGCGAGCTCGTCGGAAAAGACAAGACTGTCGAGATGGTAGAACATGATGTGTTCATACTTTTTAAACTTTTTGTAAAATCCCTTTGTCAACAACAGCAGCCCATGCGCACCGGCAGTGCCGAAATATCTGGGCCTGAAGCGCTCAGTCCTCAAACCTTCGATGTGACAACGCCTCCACCATGGTGCTATCAGATACATGTCGTATTCCTTCAGATAATGCAAAAGATGCCTCAAGGAAACCTGCTCCTGCTCTGTTAGTCGATCATGCCCAGGCCATGGAACCACAATCGCTACATTTGGTTTCGATGAAGTCATGAGATACGCCGCACATGATTAGAAATCAACGGGCAATCAATGGCCATGCGAGATCTTTCTCGCTGATCATGCCTGCAGGCAATGGCCATTTGATTCCGATTGCGGGATCGTCATAGCGAAGCCCTCTTTCATGCCCTCTTTGATATGCTCCATCCATAAGATATAACATGTCTGCTTCGTCGGTGAGGGCTTGGTGACCGTGTGCCACGCCGTCCGGAATGCATATCGCGATTCCATTATGTTCGCTGAGTTCAAACGCGAGATACCGACCATGCGTCGGAGAGCCCATCCTCATGTCGACAATCACATCCCAAACTGTACCACGCACGCATCGGACGAGCTTGGATTCGTGCATCATTTCATCTTGATAATGCATCCCACGGATCGTCCCGATGCCGATACTTCTCGAAAGATTGACCTGCGCAATCGAAAACGGAATTCCTTCTGCCTCAAACTCAGCAACACAGAATGCCCTTGCAAAATAGCCGCGCGGGTCTTCATTTCTCTCGAGTTCAACAAAATGAACACCGTCGATGGTCGTATTTGCAAATGTCATTGGTTTGAAAATATGCCTAAAGTTTCAATCTACTCATGAACATACAACATAAGCTCAGGGTTGCCGTCATCGGCGCTGGAAGTTTCGCGGAAATCTGCCACATACCCGGAATCATTTCGCATCCACAGGCGGAAGTTCGTGCGGTTTATGCAAGAAACAAGGATACCGCGCGTAAACTTGCCGCAAAGTTCTCCATTCCAATCGCCACCGATAATCTCGAATCAATTTGCACCGATCCCGAAATCGATGCCGTCACCATTGCCAGCGCAAATGCCGCGCATGCCAACCAAGCCATCATGGCACTCGAACACGGCAAACATGTCTTTTGTGAAAAGCCGCTGGCGATGAATGACGATGAAGCCATGCGCATGCTCGATGCTGCTGAAAGAAGCGGTAAGGTCCACCAAGTCGCTTTCACATTCCGCTACAACTACGGCGTCCGCGAACTTCGCCGCCTCATTGTCGCCGGTGAGATCGGCGAGCCCTTTTTCACACGCATCCAATACGACCGATGGGATGGCCTCATGGCGGAGAGCAATGCAAGCTGGAGAGACCGCAAGGATGTCGCGGGCGCAGGGCTTCTCTTCGATCTCGGCTCTCATTTGTTCGACATTCAACGCCATGTTCTGGGCCCGCTTGATTCGGTGATCGGCTACACACACACTGTTTCGCGCAAACTTCCCCACCGTGACACCGGCGAAATGATCGATGTCGAAACCGACGACATCGTGAACGCGTGGACACGCAATAACCACGGACTCCGCGGGCAGTTTTTCATCAGTCGCGTCACACCACCCTTTGCCGAACTCGGCTATCTCGAAGTGATCGGCAACAAAGGCGCTCTCAAGGCGGCACTTAGCCGGGGCGGTGTCGACTTTCTCAAATTATCCACGCCCGAATCACCGGAATGGAATAATGTCCAACTACCTCAAGAGGCATACGACGGGAAAACCCATGCACTCGACCTGATGATGCACGGTTTTGTCGACGCGTGCCTCAAAGGTGAAATTAACCATGATCTTGATGCCAGCTTTCACGATGGCTGCGCAGCGCAGTTAGCGATGTCTGCGCTGATCCGTTCACAATCGAGCAATTGCTGGGAAAAAATCCGATTCATGCGATAAACATCAATCCAGCAACTCTCGCATAAGTCCCGCTTTCACAAGGCATTGCGAGGCGTCATAAATTTGAGTGAAATCGATGCCGGATTTCTCCGCTATACTCAACAGATCATTCGATCCATCGGACAGATTTAAAACCCATAACAGCGCCATCTCTGTCGATCGGCCTGTTCGGACTCCTCCAGTGGTACCGTAAAGTCCATATTTTCCAAGCTGTGGCTCGGCCATTGGCTTGAGATTGAGATATCGCGTGTTCCGATCAACAATAAACAAAATTTTTTCAAGTTTTTCGAGCGTGTCCTTCAGAGCCTCCGCAGTAATGAACGACATGTCATCTGCACTCGTATGATACTCGGGAAAACATCCATACGAACTTCGGCTCAAGCAACCGACCGCAAGATTGATGCCCGGTGAACCATACTGCCTTTCATCATATCCATAGGGCATGAATTTCTTTATTTCCGCACTCGGGCATTCGCCATTGAATACCGACTCAACCGCGCGATCGACGCTGGAATTACCATGCCTCGTTTTTTTATATGTCAGCGGGCCCGGGTCACCAACGCACGCAAGAACAAGCCCACCAGAAATTTTAGGAATCAATGCTTGGTTCCTAGCCAACCACGAAATTGATCCAATTGTTCCCGGAAGAAACAAAAAACGGTAGGATTGCCGCAATGGCCTATCAATTAGACGACTAGCAATCTCTGCGGCAAGCACCATTCCGGAGAGGTTGTCGTTGGCCATCGAGGGATGGCAGCAATGGCAGGAAATAAGAAACTCTTCATCGCTGCTTCCAGAAATCAGAAGCTCACCATAATTGAGCTCACCATCCACAAGATCCGTATCCACCAACACCTCGTATTCCTCATCCTTCAGCTGTCCCAAAAGCCGATGCGACAAACAAAAACCCCAGTCATCCTTGTAATAACTGGTTCGGTAGGGAATCGCGTCAGGGAGTTCGGGCTTTGAATGCAAATGCGGCATCAGCTCCGCCAAACTCATTCGGGCGCGCACCGGCCCGCTGTAACTTACCAAGTGTAGGTTGTGATTTCGGAAATTTACAACATCTTCGCCATGCTTATCGCGAATCCATGCCTGCCTCACCACCCATTCCTTGGGAATCGTCCAGTCAAATGCTTGAGTACCACTTGGTAGTCCGTGAATCGTAATCGGAATCTGCTCACCAATCAGTCGCAACGACTCGCGGAGCCCATCTCCCGTGATGCTTCTGCATATTGGGAAAAGTTGCTCCGCAAACGCGTGCATGCGTGATCCGGGATCATCCATGGAGTTCTCTCGTGACTAACAATCAGCTTAGCACCTTCACGCTTGGAATCGGCACGACAAAGCGCCCACCCCACTCGCGTATGCCATCCATTTCCCTGCAAATCTCGTCGCTGATGTTCCACGGCAAAATCATGACATAGTCTGGACGCGTTTCAAAAATCCTCGATGGCGGATGAATGGCGACATTCGCACCAGGCATGTAGCGGTCCTGCTTGTGAGGACTTTTATCGACGACGTAATCTACCATATCGGATCCAAGTCCGCAGTAATTCATGAGAGTCACACCTTTGGCGGCAGCACCGTAACACACCACCGACTCTCCCCGTTCGTTCGCACCAAGCAAGAAACCAAGTAGCTCACGCTTGACTGCTTTTATTCTCTCAGAGAAATCGCGATATGTGACCATGTCCGCAAGCCCGAATTCAGTTTCCCGATTCCTCAGATCTTCAATGCGGCCAGTAGGATGCACTCGATCAGATTCATATCCGGTATGTTTACCGAAAATTCGCAACGATCCGCCATGCGTTGCAAGCTCCTCGACATCAAACAATTCAAGTCCATATCGGGTGAAAATTATCTCAACACAAAGCAACGAAAAGTACGAAAAGTGTTCGTGGTAAACAGTATCAAACTGGTTCCCCTCGATGAGGCGCAAGAGATGGGGGAACTCAAATGTGAATATGCCATCTGGTTTGAGAGCAATTTTCACACCCCGCACAAAATCCCTGATGTCCGGAACATGCGCCAACACATTGTTGCCGACGAGCAAATCAGCAGAATGTCCATCAGCATGTAGCATCCTTGCAGTTTGCGAACCGAAAAACCTCACTAAGCTCTCGATGCCTTTTTCTTCACTCGCGTATTTTGCAATGTTAGCCGCAGGCTCGATTCCCAACACTGGTATGTTTCGCGCCGCGAAATGCTGCAGCAGATAGCCGTCGTTGCTTGCCACCTCGAGTACGAGGCTGTTGTGATCAAAGCCAAATCGATCGATCATCATCTCAGCATATCTTTTTGCATGCTCAACCCAACCGCTCGAAAAGCTACTGAAATAAGCATAATCGCTGAATATCGCCTCAGGCGACTCAAACTCCTCGAGCTGCGCTAGCAAGCAACTTTCACACACCCATACCTTTAGGGGGTAGACCTTTTCACCCTCGGCTAGACTCTCACCACAGGGGTAAGAATTTGCCAATGGCGACATTCCCAAGTCACACATGAGGTGGCTGAGAGTCTCGTCACAATACCTGCATTTTGCGGTTTTAGTCATGATTGATTCCATCGTATTTCAGCTCGCTGCACTTGATGTGCCCGTCCAGTAAAATGACCCGTCGATTTGGCCGGTTTTGATTAAATGACTGAGCTGCTTGAGTCTCGTGAACGCACGATTTTCAAAATCATCACGACTTAAATCCAGTTTCCTAAACAATTCGTGAAACTGATTTATTCCTGACTGAAGGTCCCATCGGCATCTGAACGCAGGAAGATGTTTGGCTAACTTGTCAAACATCACTCTATAACTGCGCCTATCGTCGGAGCCTTGGCCATACTCAACCTCGCATCCTTCAAAGCAATTGGCGACGGCATCTGCTATTTCACTCACCCGGTGGTTGAGCTCGTTGCTTCCAATATTGATCACCTCTCCGTGAATTGCCTCCAGCGGTGCCTCCAGCGCGCAGATGATCGCGCGACCGATGTCGGATGCATGAACCAACGGCCTCCAAGGGCTTCCGTCGCTGCTCATCTTGATACAACCCGTGGTCCATGCCAATCCGCAGAGGTTGTTGACGACCAGGTCAAAACGCTGTCTAGGCGATGCGCCAAATGCGGTTGAGTTGCGAAAACATACCGGCGAAAAGTGCTTTCCTGCCATCGCGAGTATGTCGCGCTCACACAATGTCTTGCACAGCGCATATGCGGTCTGCGGATTTGGCGCTGTCGCCTCATCAACAGGCTCATCGCCATTGGCCGCACCATATACCGAACATGAAGACATGTAAATGAACCTTTCAATGCCCGCTTTTTTCGCCAGCTCGGCAAGACGCACCGAGCCTCGATGGTTGATCTCACGGGTGATCCCAGGCGCAAGCTCTCCGGCTGGGTCATTGGAGAGTTCTGCCATGTGCACCATTGCGTCGTATCCGGCGACATCTCTAGCTTCGATCGACCGGATATCGCGGGTGATGGTTTGAACCTGATCCGATCCCGCCTCGTAGAGCCAACCCGACCTGTAAAATCCCACATCAACTCCGGTGACTCCGTGCCCTTCATCAAGCAACATCGGCACAAGCAATGATCCCAAATATCCGTCCGTTCCGGTGACTAGTATTTTCATAATTAAAAATTTCAGGATGCCATCGCTTTGTGCGCCAAATGACGCCCAATGGCCAGTGATGCGGTCGCCGCCGGGGATGGGGCGTTGATCACATTCAGAAAACCCGGTCCTTGATCGATGAGGAAATCGTCGACAAGACGTCCATCGCTGAAAACCGCCTGCGCCCTCACACCTGACACACAGGGAACAAGGTCGTCTGGACCGATCTCCGGTATCATTTCGCGAAGGCTGTTGACGAAATAACTTTTGATTAGCGAACGCCGCATCTCGGCAAGCCCGCTAGCAAGGTGATCGGCCGCCATTTTCCAAAAACCACCATAGGCAAGTGTGCTAATAAGATCCCCTGCAGAGACGTCAGACTTGAGATAACCCTCACGCTTGAATGCAAGCACCGCATTCGGACCTGCATGAACGCCACCGTCGACCGTTCTGCTGAAGTGAACCCCAAGAAATGGCAGCTTTTCATTGGGAACGGGATAAATCAGATTGCTCACCAAGTGCGACTTTTGCGGCACCAGACGGTAGTACTCACCACGAAAGGGTATGATGCGCGCGGATGGTGGCCGCCCATTCATGACGCCTACCCTATCGCTGTGAAGACCCGCACAATTGATGACAAATCGTGACGGAAACACTTCCTTTTGTGTCTCAATGAACCGCATGCCGCCGGAATCAACGATGTTCATGACATTCTGGTCGAAACATATCGAGCCACCCGCATTGCGGATTTCTTCAATCATCGCGCGACACACATCAGGATAGCTCGTGATGCCCGTCGATCGCACATGAAGTGCCTCGATGCATGAAACATGCGGTTCAATTTCACGCGCTTTTTCGCTGTTGACCCAATCGACACCGATGCCATTGCAAGTGGCATTGTTGTAAAGCCTGCGTAGACCCGAAATGTCCTCCTGTCGCGTCGCAACGATCAGCTTTCCGCATTGCTTCATTGGTATGCCTCTATCGATGCAGTACTCTTTCATGGCCTCGGCACCTTCGCGGCAAAACTCGGCTTTCAAGCTACCAGGCTTGTAGTAAATTCCCGAGTGGATCACCCCCGAATTTCGTCCGCTCTGGTGCTTAGCTGGAGCAGCCTCCTTCTCAATCACAACCACGCGACTGTTTGGCGAATTGAGACAAAGCTCACGCGCCGTCGCTAGCCCGACAATCCCGCTTCCAATAATGGCATAATCGTGTGGTTTCATTTTTATCTCAGCACCAGCACTTCCACGGCTCGTTTCCCTTTGCGGCATATTCCTCAAGTATCATCCTGTCGCGAAGCGTGTCCATCGCGTGCCAAAAACCATCATGCCTCCACGCCATCAACTCACCATCGGCAGCCAACCGCTCCAGCGGCTCACGCTCCCATATCGTCTGTTCACCATCAATGAGATTAAGCACTTCGGGCTCAAGCACAAAGAAACCGCCATTGATCCATGCGCCATCCCCCTTGGGTTTCTCGCGAAAAGCGTCCACTTCATCCTTTTCTGCATCGAGCACAAACGCACCAAAACGGCCGGGACTCTGCACCGCCGTCAAGGTCGCAAGTCTGCCATGCATTTTATGAAAGGCGATGCTGCTTGCAACGTCCACGCTTCCGACACCATCGCCATAGGTCATGCAAAAAGTTTGGCCATCCAGGTATGGCGCCACGCGCATGAGACGACCACCGGTCATCGCCGATTCGCCAGTCTCAACACAAGTAACCCGCCAGTCTTCCGAATTCGTTCGGTGAATCGTCCGGGTCATGCCACCAAGGTCATACGTCACATCCGCCGAGTGCAAAATATAGTCGTCAAAATACTCGCGAATCATGCCGCCCTTGTAGCCGCAACAAATGATGAAATCTTTGATCCCATGTGATGCGTATATTTTCATTACATGCCAAAGAATCGGACGACCTCCCACCGTGATCATCGGTTTTGGCCTAACGCTGCTTTCCTCACTGATTCTCGTGCCGAATCCTCCCGCCAGTATGACTGCTTTCATATGCAATTTGATTGATAACGAATGAATCTCAGACAACCACACCGCATTCTGAATGGGTATCCATGGCTTCCTTTGCCGGCATGCGGCATTCATTCTTGGAAAATCTGCGACCTATCACTTTTGCAGGAACCCCAGCAGCAATTGCGTATTCTGGCACATCATGGGTCACTACCGAACCCGCACCGATCACCGCTCCCTCACCTATCCGAACTCCCTGAAGGATCGTGACACCGTGACCGATCCATGCGCCGTCACCCACGCTCAAATTCCCATCGCTAACCAGCGGCTGATCCATGATCGGCCCACGTAGTGACATATCGTGATCGTAGCTGTAAAACGCGCAACATGGCGCAATATCAACTTTTCGGCCAATGGTGATGTCTGAAACAAATGCATGTATCCGACATCCAGGCTGAATGTGGGTGCCTTCACCCAGCGATATCCTTCCGCCCCGCCCAGTCTCAAGGAAGCATTCCCCAAATATTTGTACATGGCTTGCCAACTCTACAATGCCTCCTCCGTGACTTTTTGAAATCATCACCCTGTCGCCAACATACACATGATTACCCATGAATGTATCCGGATGGGCCATCACGGCCAAGGGTGACACAAAACCCTTGAGATTTAATTCCGCGAAATGTGAGCGATGATGAAACGGAGTGGTTCCTAAACATGCGATTCGTGCAGCCAACCCACCCATCAGACCCTCGCCAGAATGTCTCAGCCAAAACGCCAACCATTTTCGATACATGCGCTTCATCGAACGACGCAAGGGCTTACTAAAAATCATGTGTGTATTTCCAATGAGTCGAATATGCATCAAACCTAAAGACATGCCACGCTTACTGTTTTGCTACGACTCTTAATCGCGTAGACAATTTGGAGTTTTTTGTGATCGTTCTAGGTATGTAAACGCTTACTAAATCAACATTTCCTGCATACTTGTTCGCCTGGCTTTTTACTACTACTCCGGGTGCTGTGGAAACATCCCGCCAAGCCTCCTTGGCACTGGCTCTCCACTCAACCAATATGGCAACATCCGCATCACCGTCGGCCAATCGAGTTCTTCGAAATGAAAATACAAGATATCTGCTTTTTTTCCCATCACCGTCAGGATCCGCATTAGAAACTTTGGTTTTTGGTAAGAACGTGGATCCGGTTTTCTTAACAGGATTGGTACCAATCACATACTCATCCCCATTCACCATGCCATCCTTGTCTGAATTGGAATCAAGGGTACCCGTGATTCCAAATGTGGTCATCCACTGATTAAATTTAGTAAGTTTATTGCCAACACTAATTGTTTCTCCACTAGTACCCGGCTTTTCAACGGATATTGATACATTGTCGATCATGAGGTCTGTATTATAGCTTTGATAACGTGGAATGGTTTCTGAATGATCAGATAGTGTGAGACGCGTCTGCGTACTCGTAGCTACAAATGTCGTACTAAAATCTGCCCACGAACTGGTTCTAGCAAGGGAAGTAAGGTTTTCAACTCGGGATAGGATATATGCACCACCACCATCCGCGACAGACACCTCGAGAGCCTGTTTGCGACCGGCTGCCTCACTCACAATGCCCATCTCAAGCGATAACTTGTAGGTCGCTCCAGGAACCGTGGCAAAAGCCTGTGACAAGGCCCCAGTAAAGTCATTGGTGCCGCGACTGAAAAGCGCCATTCGCAAACCTTTCGATGGCACATAGGCAGGCAAAAATCCTGGATCTGTACGGGTAAAACCAACAGGTTGCGACCCTGGATTTCCAAATACTTCCCAGCTCACAACCGAACCGAAATCAGCAGGGAACCCTGATTCGAATCCACCATTAACTAACGCGAATACTCGGTGGTTTTCACATAATGCAATGCAGGCGACCAGCAATCCCAAATAGGTTTTCTTCATATGTTATAATATAGGTTTGGACAAACGCGTCTAAGGACTAATCTCACGATTAAACTGCAATGATGAGAAATGAATAACGCGATCAGGTGTTAAGTCACCTATCCTGAACATGGAATAACGGACGCATTTGCATCGCAAGTCGTTCGCTTCGGTGCACGGATGCTTCCTCAGTCGGATGGTAAATGGTGTCAAAAAAATCTTCTTGTGGCATCAACGCTGCACGGACATTTCCAATCACCTGAACACCCATATCCTCAAAGAAAGATCTGATATTAAGCTCAACACCATCTGTGACAGTGTTATCGTATTCCATGCGATGCACCATGTTGGGAAAACCCGCAAGCACACGCACTCGGTTTTTCGCAGCCCATTGATGGAAATCTTTTAATAGGGAGAAACCTTCTTCATCCAGATTCAAACCACGACAAAGCACTTCACAAACTCTACGATCTCGATCTTCTGAGTGTGCAGCTCGAAACTCAGCACGATGACCTGTCATGTCACCACGCGAATCAAGTGCATCACTCCGATATGGGTTGTATTGTGATTCTACAGATAGAACCACAGGCGTCCATCTTCCCTTGATGCCATCAAAAAGACGGCTGATCGGTGTCATAAGGCCAATTTCGATCTGATCATGCCAGGAAAGGCTTTTGTAATAATTAGGATCACGGGACAAAATGAAATCGAGATAGGTGATGGCCGCCCAATCGCGCCTATTCTTTTCACCAAAACCATACAATTCGTATTCGGGAAAAAGCACTACCGTGTCACCAGGCTTAAGCAGATTTCTTCCTTCCCTCAGGATATATGCCATGCCCAGCCCGGCATGCAAACTACCATTAATGAAAGGAATTCGCAGTTCACGTTCAAGCACCGATGCTTTGACACCAAACAAAGTGGCCGATCCACCAAGCAATACAATCTTTGGCCTATCGATCGAATTTGCTGCCCCACGTTTTTTCTCTATGGCCGACATTATCCACGACGACAATGCAGTAGGCACACCCAACTGTAGTCTTATAACAAATACAAATGCCATAAGTCCCGCCATGAATCCGATGAGTATGGACAAAAGAAATTTCTTCGATGGATCCACGGTAATTCAGAAATTGAAGTAAATGAAGGGACTCGGAGCCGATCCAAATTTTGTGTATACGAATCCCATTAATAAGAACCCGAGAACGAATCCATGGACTGGCCGCAGTCGTAAATTTGCAGCCAAATTCACTTTCGAATCCCCCATGAGCCGCTGGCAGCCCGAAAGAAGTTGATTCGTGTTAGGCATGAACAAAGCGATGACGCTCAGTGCCGAAAGATGCGTGCATAGCCAGAACCATCCGATCGATGGGCTTGGAATTGTCACGCCATGAACCAACGATGATAGAAACGGTAATGAATCAAGCCTGACCGCCCAACGCTCGGGAATTGAAACTCCATCCAAACCAAGCATCATACTGGACATACGCAACGCACTATCGACATCAGCTGCACGAAAAAATACCCATGCGAACGTCACCGCCATGAGCGTAATTAATGAAGCCAATGCAGTCCACGAACGGCCCTCTATGCTCCAACCCATCCTGTCAGTGATCCGCTTCCATGTCAGATGGGTCGCCAAATATAACCCATGCAGAGCTCCCCAGATAACAAATGTCCATCCCGCTCCATGCCATAGACCACTGACTAGAAATGTGATGAGGATGTTTCTTATTTGTAACAGCAGGCCTAGTCGGTTTCCACCAAACGGAATGTAGAGGTAATCACGAAAAAAACGCGTGAGACTCATGTGCCAACGCTTCCAGAAATCTGTGATATTTGACGATTTGTACGGTGAATTAAAGTTTATTGGGAACCGAATCGCAAACATGCAGGCAAGACCTAAGGCCATGTCGGAGTAGCCCGAAAAATCGAAATAAATCTGCAATCCATAAGCTATGCTACCGACCCACGCCGAAAACATTGAAAGCGCCCCTCCAGATGATGCTTGATTAAAAATCCAATCGGCATGAACAGACACGGGATCAGCAAGTAGGGTCTTCTTGTATAAGCCCATCAAAAACAATGTGATTCCCATGGCGAAATCTTTTGAGCGAGGACTGAGTTCACGATTTGCAAACTGTGGCACTATCTCAGAATGCCGCACCACAGGACCGGCAATCAAATGCGGGAAGAAAACCACAAATAGACAGTAATCAACAAATCCGTGCTTAATACTAGGTTTTTTTGCCACATCAATCACATATCCAATCTGTGTGAATGTGTAGAATGAAATGGCGAGCGGTAAAACCACAGGCAATGTTTCAAACGAAATTCCAAACAATCCGCCTAAGCTCTCCCTGAACATGCCGTAATACTTGAAATGAAACAATAATAGCAGATTTGCGCTAACCCCCGCAACAGCAATTAACTTTTGCTTCTTTTTGTCTAACTCATAACCCAACCACTCGCCGACGGAGTAGTTTAATACCATTGAAACAACCAACAGGCCGGCATACCAAAACGAAAACCACGCGTAAAAAACCATCGACGCAAAAACCAACAAAATTTTTCTCCAAACAGTCGGTCGTGGTGGAATCAAATGAAACGCCACCACCGTCAACGGCAGAAAATACAGCAGGAAATCCCAAGAAGTGAATGGCATACGTGTTATTGATCTTGATTTAGGCACCTTGATTGAGTGCACCGCCAGCGGGATTCGGGAATGACCCGCACGGCCGTGCACCTTCCCAAGCTGAAACCAACTGTCTTCTGATGCGACGCAACTTAGAAAGACAAGGTCGTACACGCTCAACCAAACTGAAGCGCACAGAATCACTGCGGATAAGCGTCCAAGACATGCTCTCCTCGACATTGGATAGCGCGGATTTGTAACCCGAGCTGCCAGCCATGAAATCATACATCTTCAGCCCCTGATCTGCCAGTGATTGCATTGCAAGCACATGACACACAAGTCCAGGCATCGAATTGCGATCTACCATATCATAATCAAAACCGCATTGGTACAAGTAGAACCTCTCCTTGTCTGCGAATCCGTAAAGGTATCCAAGTGCCGCATTACCCACATTGATGCGCAACACAATCACTCGACTGCTTTCAAGATTCCTAGCAATCATCATGCGATGAAATCGAACGAACCGTTGATTACTGAAACATCCAGCATCTCCTTTAGAGATCCAGCGTTTCTGATGGAGCACCTCTAGAGAATCCAACCACTCCAGCCCTTCAACGA
>Ga0194063_10001486_pt1 | contig 15152 bp, 16 predicted proteins | sample SepL3720m_MetaG_FD_155459 | JGI IMG/M metagenome (GOLD analysis project Ga0194063, IMG submission 155459) | Anoxic zone freshwater microbial communities from boreal shield lake in IISD Experimental Lakes Area, Ontario, Canada - Sep2016-L373-20m | ecosystem: Environmental > Aquatic > Freshwater... | reverse complement strand
GGGGAATCGAGATGAGGCTCCGATTATTGGCTCTATTAAATATGCATTCTTAAAATTCAAAATTGGTGCCGATAGCATTTATGATATTAAAGAATCGGTCAGCTTACAAGGGAACAGTGGTCCGTATCTACAATATGCGCTAGCAAGGGCAAAATCTATTGTTAAAAAATCTGGTTTTAGTGATTTAAGCTTTGATTTAGTTGTTAACGAATATTCATTATTCGAGAGGAATTTATTGTTTAAGTTAACAGAATACGGTGAGGTTATTGAACAAGCTACGACTGAATTAATGCCTCATGTACTGTGTACTTATTTATATGAGTTAGCCCAGATATTCAATCGCTTCTATGAGAATAGTAAAATTGTTGGCGACTCTAGAGAGAAGATGAGGATTAAATTAGTTGAGGCCTATGTAGCTGTTTTAGGCAATGGGCTAACTGTTTTAGGTGTTCCAGCACCAGAAAGAATGTAATAGGAGGGAGTATTATGTCAAAGAATATAAAACCAGAAAGAAAAATAAAAATTAGTCCAATCTTTTTAGCTAAAGCGGGCGAGTCTCAGCTAAAATCATTTTTTGACTTTATCCGCACTCAGGGGGTTATCGGTCTAGCTGTTGGTTTAGTACTAGGTGGTGCAGTAGGCGTAATGGTCAAATCTTTAGTGGACAACATAGTCATGCCACCCCTTGGTCTAATCCTTGGTTCAACAGAAGGCATTAAAGGGCTATCCTTTGTCATGGGGAAATCAGCGAATGGTACTGAGGCAGTTTTACGCTACGGTATATTTTTAAATGATCTTATTAATTTTATTGTTATAGCTTTAGTAATCTATTTAATGATTAGCTTATTAAAAGTCGATAAGTTAGATAAAAAACAGTAGTTTATGAATAAAAAACTAGCAAATATCAGACCAAAGCGGATTTTGTGGCTCGATTTAGAGATGACTGGGCTATCTGCTACTGACGATTTAATTTTAGAAGTGGCCGCAATTGTGACGGATTGGGATTTTAATGAGGTAGCTACTTACCAGGGGATAATTAAAAATAATGAATCTGACCTTAAAAAGCGGCTAGAAGCTAATTCATCCTTTTGGGATTTAAATATCGAATCACGCGATGGGTTGTTGGGCCAGAATGAAGACGGTAAGCCGCTTTTGATAATCGAGAAAGAGATATTAAAATTTATTAGACTCAATTTTAAAGATGGGGAACCGGTGCTACTGGCTGGTAACTCAATTCATATTGATAGGCGATTTATTTATGAACAGTGGCCTAAGTTTGATTCGAAGCTTCATTATAGGATGCTAGACGTTAGTGCCTGGAAAGTAGTTTTTGATGGTAAATTTGGTAAAAAATTTGCTAAACCTGATGCTCATAGGGCGCTAGATGATATCCGCGGCAGCATCATGGAGTTAAAATATTACTTATCAAAGCTAAAGTAATTTGCAGGGGCTCTATAGTAGCCTATAATGTAAACCATATGACACATAAAGAGATTGAAGATTACATATTAAGCTTTCCAAAGACATGGTTGGATTTTCCTTTTGGAGAAAGCACGTCAGTCTATAAGGTTGGGGATAAAGATAATACCGATAATGACACTAAAATGTTCGCATTAATCGCAGAGGGCAGCAAGCCTCTACGCATTAGCCTAAAGTGCGACCCGCTACTATCCGAAAAGCTTAGAGAAAACTATGAGACTGTCTTGCCAGGCTATCATCTAAATAAAAAACATTGGAATACGATTATTTGCACTGGCCAAGTACCAGATGATGAACTAAAAAGTCTAATATCTATTAGTTATAATTTAGTAGTGCCTAAAGACTAACTGTTGGCTGCGTTAAATTCAGCAAATTGTTTTTGGGTCGGGACTAGATTCTTTATGGCGTCTTCTAGGAACAATTTTAAACTACTGCTCTTGGTGCTTTTTTGTATTTTGGTCATTAATGAGACGATAGTATCAAGTTGATAGGCCATCTCCCTGGCATAAGTTCTGTCATAGACTGCGTTTAATCTAGCGTTTTCAAGCCTGGTTAAGACGTCCGTACTAGATTCGGTGTCTAGTATTTTTTGGCTTAATTTGTTTATATCTATTTTTTCTTTTGCTAGGAGCGGTGTGATGTCTCTAATTGTGTTTGTTAAGTAAATTTTTAAATTTCCATTATATGTTCTTAGTTGACTAGTCTTAATTTTAGGGGTGACATCAGTCAATATTTCTTCGGTAGCCAATAACTTTGCTGCTAATTGTTGATTAAGGCTTGGTTTTGGTATGAGGCTGTTAATTGTTATGAAAATAAAAACAAGTATAGTAATTGCCGCTAAGACTATGGCCACTGCAATTTTTTTATTAGCAAATAGATTAACTTTAGTTGATTGGGGTGCAATTTGGTTTAAATAGTCGATTGATTGTGGTTGATTATTTGGATACATACTACTGTTATTTAAGCATAATCATTTAAAATATCAAAATTTCGCTATAAGGCGTTATGCTTTGAGTTATATCTTAAAGTAGTTATAATGACCTTATGCAAGATGCAAAAGAGGAAGTAAGGGCAAAATTGAACATTGAGGATGTTATTGGCGAATATGTTCAATTAAAACGAGCCGGCAGAAACTTCAAAGGCATCAGCCCATTCACTTCCGAAAAGACTCCTAGTTTTTATGTTAGCCCAGAAAAACATATTTGGCATGATTTCTCATCTAATAAAGGTGGGGATATATTTACTTTTATCATGGAAGTCGAGGGGATGGACTTTCGAGCTAGTCTAGAACATTTAGCAAATAAAGCTGGCATTAATTTGGCCGTTTATGATACAAAAGGTGGGCAAGAAATTGCTGCTAGAAAAAAACGACTATTGATGGCTAACGATTTAGCAGCTAACTATTATCAGCAAAGTCTAGTCCAAAATAAACACGCGATGGAGTACGTATTTGGTAAGCGTGGTTTGAGCAAACAAATTGTCCAAGATTTCAAGATTGGTTATGCTCCAGGCAGTAGTGATGCTTTAGTTCTATTTTTAACAAAAAAAGGCTTTTCTAAAGATGAACTATCTCAGGCTGGATTAGTAAATAGGTTTGGAGGCGATCTGTTCCGTAGTCGGATGATGGTCCCTTTGATGGATAGTACGGGTAATATTATTGGCTTTACCGGGCGCATTATTATTGATGAGCCAAATGCACCTAAATACTTAAATACGCCTCAAACGCTTCTGTATGATAAAGGTCGCCATGTATTTGGCCTATCTCAAGCGAAAGAAGCTATAAGAGCTAGCGGCTACTCAGTTATCGTAGAGGGCAACCTAGACGTTATTAGCAGTCATCAGGTTGATATTAAACAAGTAGTTGCAACAGCGGGAACGGCTATGACTGAGCATCATTTAAGGGCTTTGGTCAGGTTAAGTAGTTCGATTAGGTTGGCTTTTGATGGCGATAAAGCTGGGCTAGCAGCCACAGAGAGAGCTATTCCAATCGCTCAAGGTGTTGGAGTCGAACTGTCGGTAATTTGTTTACCAGATTCGGCAAAAGATCCTGATGAGCTGATCAAGCAAGACCCAAAATTATGGCAGCAGGCTATAAATGAGGCTATCCCGGCAGTTGATTGGGTACTTGATAGATACTTCCATCGAGAAGACCTAAAAACGGCTGCTGGAAATCGTAAATACACCAATGCTTGCTTAGAGATTATTAGAATGCTGGTAGATCCAGTTGAGATTGACCATTACCTACACAAAGTTTCTAAAAATAGCGACTCATCTTTTGATGCTCTAAAGGACCGTTTGGAAAAAGGAGATAAGGCGGTTCAAGAATATTTTAAAAAGGTAAATAAAAATGTAGTTGTTGAGCAAGATCTGGATGCCTACCAAGATAATTTATTATCGGTTGCATTAATTGATGGGGCTACTCACGATTTATTCCGACAGGTTAATGTTGATTATTTTTCTGGGGCAGAAAGACAAGCAGTGGTGTCTTATCTAGCCTCGAATGGTGGCAAAATTATTACAGATACGCCTAAACAGTTGCAAAGTTACGATAACTATGTAAAAATACTACTATTAAAGGCCGACGCTCGTTATGCTGAGTGGAGTAGTCAAGATCGCTACTTCGAAACAGCTCGATTGCTCCGCCAAGTTGCCAATGATTACAAAAAAAAGCAAAAAAATATCTTAACTGAACAACTGCGTGATGCAGAAAATTTGGGTGATGATATAAAAGCTAACGAAATTCGTTCAGCAATAAATAAACTAATAAAGGAGATACAAAGTGGTAGATGATAAAGCTGTGGCTCAAATTAAGGAAGTGACAATTGACGATATAGCAGCACTTGACCCGCTACTATTAGATGATATCAATATGCCTTTAATCGGCATCGAAGAGCCAAATCTTGAGGATTTGCAGGACGAAGAAGAGGATGATGAGGAGACTTTGAATAAAGGTCAGTATTTTGATGATGCTAGCGACGATAGCGTTCGCCTATATTTAAGAGAAATTGGTAAAATCCCACTTTTAAACTCTGAAGATGAATTAGCTTTAGCACACCGAGTCGTAGCAGGTGATAGAAAAGCTAAGGATAAAATGGCTGAAGCAAATATGAGATTAGTTGTTTCAATAGCAAAACGATATAGCGGTCGTGGTCTTGATTTTCTAGATTTAATTCAAGAAGGCAACACTGGGCTACTGCGAGCTGTCGAAAAGTTTGATCCAGATAAAGGCTTTAAGTTTTCGACTTATGCTACTTGGTGGATTAGGCAGGCAATTACTAGGGCAATAGCGGATCAGGCTCGAACAATTCGAATTCCAGTACATATGGTTGAGACCATTAATAAGTTGCTTAGAACTCAACGAAGAATGACCCAAGAGCTAAATCGTGAGCCTACTATTGAAGAATTAGGCAAAGAGCTTGAAATGGAGCCAGCTAAAGTTGAATATGTTATTAAGATTAAGCAAGACATTACCTCATTAGATGCTGGCGTTGGTCGCGATGGTGAAGACGAAGATTCTGTGCTTGGTGATTTTATTGAAGATGGTGATAGCGTTACCCCTGAAGAGTCTGCTACTTCACAACTACTTAAAGAGCAGGTTCAATCAGTATTGTCATCCCTATCTGATAGAGAACAAAAGATTGTAAAAATGCGATTTGGTTTAGAAAATGGTAAAAGCCATACTCTCGAGGAAGTCGGTAGGGAATTTGCTGTCACAAGAGAGCGAATCCGTCAAATTGAAGCAAAAGCTTTAGCAAAACTTCGTAAGCATAAAGATGCTAAGAAGCTACATGAGTATTTAGGTTAAGAATTAAATTCCATCTCAAGAAGAATTGCATCGAGGTCTCGCTGCAATTTTTCTTTGTCGCCGTCATTAATAATATAGTGGTCGGCAATCGCAATTGGGCCGCCTTTTTCTAGGTTTTCAATCTCTGCCCAATCTCGCTGGTCTGCCTCAAACTGAGATAGTGGCCGTACTGGGCGATTTAGTAGTCGTCTATGCCTAATCTTCTTGGCTGCAACTACTGCTATAGTTGTTAATTCTCCTGAAAATTCATGTTTTAGATATTTGTACTCAGTCCAGCTGTATAAGCCATCGGCAACTATTCTATGTTGGCCAGAGTTAATAAGGCTATGAATTTGCTCAGCAATTAGCTTAGCAACACATTCTTTGCCTTCTTTAGCCCTAATATCTTCACGAAATATCTTTTCGTTCTCAGCCGTATCTTCTATTTCTAGCTGTTTCATCTTATCGAGGATAACACCGCCAAAATATACCATCGGGTAGCCTTTTTCTTTAATAAAATCGGCTGCAGTACTTTTACCAGAGCCGGCTAAACCCACAAAGGCAACAATTTTTACATTATGGTTATAAATCATATTAATAGTTTAGCAGATTATTAGTACCAGGTTGCGGTATACTTATAACATGACAAAGAGGTTAGTAGTAATTGACGGGAAATCAGTATTTTATCGAGGCTATTATGCTATGCCTAATTTAGCTCTGTCCGACGGTACGCCTACTGGTGGAGTATATGGGTTTGCGACATTGGCAATTGAGTTAATAAAAAAACTTAAACCAGACTATGTCGCGGTTGCATGGGATAAAAGAGGGACAAACATTCGCAAGCGTAAAGAAATGTATCCAGAGTATAAAGCAGGGCGAAAAAAAGCACCCGATGATTTTTATGCTCAAATCCCAATACTATATGAACTCCTAGACGCCTTTGGGTGGCCATTATATGAGTTAGATGATTATGAGGCTGATGATATATTAGGGGCATTTGCAAATGAAGCTACGGCAAAAGGAATTGAGACTTGTTTACTGACAAGTGACCTTGATGCATTACAACTAGTTGGGCCAATGGTGAAGGTTTATGCCTTAAAAAATGGGTTAGCTAATATCGAGGAGTTTCATCCTGAATATTTTGAGAAAAAATATGGCATAAGGGTTGATCAGTTTTTAGATCTAAAAGCACTAAAAGGTGACTCTTCGGATAATTTACCTGGTGTGGCCGGTATTGGCGAAAAGACTGCTACCCAGTTAATACAAGAATTTGAGACCTTAGATAATATTTATAATAATCTTGATAAGATAAAACCAGCTGTGGCCAAGAAATTAGTTGATGGTAAGGATATGGCCTATCTAAGTAAAGAGGTTGGTAGGATATGGTCTGAGGCGCCAGTTAAGCTGGATTGGGATGTAGCCGATATTAATGATATTGATTTAGAGAAAGTAGCTCAGATCTTAGACCGTTTACAATTCCACTCTCTAATAAGAAGATTGCCCGATCATATGAGTCTTAGGTCTATCGGAGAGATAAGTAAAAACGATAAGACTGACTTTAAAGTGATAAAAGAAATAAGTTGGCCTGATAGCCTAGTGATCAATGGGCCAGTTGTTATTAGCGTAGATGGTGAAACAATTTGGTTGTCTCTAGACGATGAGACGGTTATGAAAACTGAGATATCTAAGTTAGATAAAAGTGTCTGGCGAATATTTGAATTAGCACATGTAATTAGTTATGACAGTAAATTGCTATATCATCAGTTAGCTCAAAATAATATATTCGTTAGATTTAATGAGTTGCATGATATAAATCAGGCGGCATTTTTGATAGATCCATTAGCTCGAGACAGATCATTAGAAGGTCTAACTGGTAATGGCGAAATAGTAGGTATGGCTAAAAGAGTAGCTGCGATCTGGCAAGTATATTCTAAGCAAATAATAGTATTCGAGACTGATCCTAAAATAGCTCGGATAGCGCATGAGTTTGATTTCCCATTAATCTATATTCTATTTAAGATGGAGCACAAAGGCATTAAGATTAACCCAGATATTCTCAGGACCATGAGTGAAGAGTTGGGGACTGAGTACAAAATGCTTGAACAACAAATATATGACATCGTTGGCTATGAGTTTAATATTGCTAGCCCATTACAGTTATCAGACGTTTTGTTTACTAAATTACAGTTACCAATTAAAGGTGTAAAAAAGGGCAAGAGTGGCTACAGTACAGGTCAAAAAGAATTAGATAAATTACGCGGTCAACATCCGATTATTGAATTGATTGAGAGGACTAGAGAACTGGCCAAATTAAAAAATACATATATTGATGCAATGCCAAAGTTAATGGATGACTATTTTCGTATTCATACGACATTCAACCAAGATGTCGTTAGCTCTGGCCGTTTAAGCAGCACAAGTCCTAATTTGCAAAATATACCGATTAGGACAGAACTAGGTCGTAAAATTAGAGGTGCTTTTATACCAGATGAAGGAAAGTTATTTGTTAGCGCAGATTATTCACAGTTCGAGCTAAGGTTAGCGGCTATACTCGCTGGTGACCAGGAAATGATTGATGATTTTAATGGCGATATCGATATCCATACCAAGACCGCTAGTGATGCTTATGGAGTACCTATTGATCAAGTGACAAAAGAGCAAAGACGTAACGCAAAAGTAATCAATTTTGGCGTTTTATATGGGATGAGTCCGCAAGGTTTAAGCGCTGCTACTAATATGAGCTTCCTAGAGGCTAAGAAATTTATTGATCAATACTTTGAAGTCAGAAAACCTATTAGAAAATACATAAATAGCACTCTAGATAAGGCAAGATCAGAAGGATATGTTGAAACCTATTTTGGTCGACGACGACCGACCCCGGACGTTATGAGTAGTAATTTTATGGTTCGGTCTGGGGCTGAAAGGGCAGCAGCAAATATGCCAATCCAGGGAACTGAAGCTGATCTTATGAAATTAGCTATGATAGAGCTAGATAAGAAACTAGGAAATCTTGGAGAACAGATATTACAAATACACGACTCAATATTAATTGAGTGCGACGTGGCTAATGTAGATAAGATTAAGGCTATATTGACCGAGGTTTTAGAAAATATAGTACCAGAGCTTGAGATTAAGCTTAAAGTAGATGTAACTAGCGGTAGTAGTTGGGGCCAGTTGTAGTTGACACTAACACTAAAGAATACTATAATATGGTTATGACAAGTTATAAGAGGACAAAAATAATACCTATCGCTATACTGCTGGTTATAATAGCAGTTTCTATTGCGGCCCTAGTTTCTTTGGCTCGTATAATATTCTTTTCAGGCAGTTCTACTCCTAAAGTATCTCAAGTTGAGATCAGTAAAGAGGCTTTGCTTAGTCCTGACGCCGACCACGCTGTTTTAATGTCTGTTCGAGGACCAATCGTATCTGATGAAGAATTTCGTTCATACCAAATTAAGATTACCGCTAATAGTCGTGAAATAACATCTTATAGTGGTTACCTAGATAAGCAAATTGATAAAATATCTTTGAGTAATAACACTAAAGCCTATGAACAATTTATATTTGCTCTATATAAAGCAAATATGATTAAAGGCACTGAGTTATCAGGTGATAAAAATGATCTTCGTGGCATATGCGCTAATGGGAAAGTGTTTAGTTTCCAGGTCTTTGCGGCTGCTAAGGCTGAGAAGCAACTTTGGACATCAACTTGTGCAGGTTCAAAAGGATCTCTTAGCGCTAGCGTTACTCAATTGACTAATTTATTTACTGCTCAAATTCCAGATTCAAAAAAATTTATTGATAATATTTGGTAATATTAGCCCATGCCTGAACTGCCCGAAGTTGAGACTGTAAGGCGAGGACTTAATAGTCTTATTGTAGGTAAAAAGATAATCTCGGCAAAGAGCGATAATCCCAAAAGCTTTCCTAATAACCAAAATGATGTAGATACGTTTTTAATGGGGTTCATTGTAACTGGCGTTCGTCGAAGGGCTAAAGTTTTATTAATAGATTTATCAAGCAAACACACACTAGTCATTCATTTAAAAATGACAGGTCAACTAGTTTTTGTTGATAAGATTAGTAGATTTGGCGCAGGTCATCCTAGCGATAGTTTAGTAGGCGGATTACCAGATAAATCTACGCGCGTTACTTTTGATTTTTCAGACGGCTCTAAATTATTTTTTAATGATCAACGTAAATTCGGTTGGGTTAGGTTAGTGCCAACTTTAGAAGTGCCAAATATTGATTTTATGAAACGAGTTGGGCCAGAACCACTAGAGTCAACTTTTACACCCGCAGATTTTATTGCCCGGTTCAAGACTCGCCCCAGGACAAATATTAAAGCTGCACTATTAGATCAAAAAGTTATTGCCGGTGTAGGTAACATTTATGCCGATGAATCATTATGGGGTGCAAAAATTCACCCAAGTCGTTTAGTTTGCGATATATCCGATAAAGAACTAAAGAAATTATATGAAGAGGTAAGATTCGTGATGAACTTATCGATCGAAAAAGGCGGTAGCACTAATCGCAATTACGTTAACGCCGAAGGTAAGAAGGGTAGTTATATGGATCTTGCGCGCGTGTTTAGACGAGAAGGCCTAGACTGTTCAGTTTGTGGCTCACAAATTGTTAAATTAAGAGTTGCCGGAAGAGGTACTCACATTTGTCCTGTTTGTCAGAAAATTTAAGTTATACTATAGATAATGCTAACTTTGTTAATTGGTGAGAATTCATTTGAGATTGAGCGTCAACTTAAAGCTATTTCGGATAGCTTTATGGGTGATGTGGAAAAGATTGACGGGTCGCAGCTAAGCTTATCTCAGCTGCCTGATTTATTGATGGGCGTTAGTTTATTCTCAGAAAAAAGGCTCATTTTTATTAGGGGACTTAGCCAGAATAAAGCTATATGGGGGGATTTTGGCAATTGGCTGACTAACATTTCTGACGATATCCATTTAGTTTTAGTTGAACCTAAAATAGACAAACGACTAGCTACTTATAAGAAGATTAAAGAAAAAGCAGTTATTAAGGAGCTACAGCCTTTCTCTGAGTATGAGGCTGGTGTAGTAGAAAGATGGCTATTATCTGAGGCAGAAACAATGGGCCTATCTTTAGATAAAAAAAGTATTCAATTTTTGGTAAATAGAATTGGCTTTGATCAATGGCAGTTATTTCATGCACTAGAAAAGATTGCATTAACCGATGATATTTCGATTGATAATCTTAGTGAAATTATTGAACCAAGCCAACAAGAGAATGTGTTTAATTTATTTGAAACTGCAATAAAGGGCGATACAAATAAATTGATGCAAATGATGTCGTCTTTTAGAAAATCGGAAGATGCTTATCGGCTTTTTGGTTTAATATCGTCCCAAGTGTTTCAACTAGTTGTGATATCTTCAGCGGGAAGGGAAGATAATATTTCAAAAGACTTTTCTATCCATCCATTTGTTTTGTCAAAATTAAAACCAATTGTCAGCCAGCTTGGCAGTAAGGGCGTTTATAGGCTTTTAGACATATTTACTAGTGCTGATGATGAGATAAAGATTTCAAAGGCCGATCCATGGTTATTGGTTGAGAAGGCGTTACTAAAAATAGCCCTATAAGGGCTATTTAAATAATTAACAATTACCGATAGCTATTTTTTAGCTACAGTCTTTTTTGTAACAGCTTTTTTAGCAACTACTTTTTTTGTAGCTGTCTTTTTTGCAGCGATTTCTTTTGGAGCAACTACTTTCTTTGTGGCTACTGGTTTTACAGTGGTAGATTTTTTGCCTACACTTAGTTTTACGCCAGCATTTTTTGCAATCTTATGAAGTTGGGCTTTGCGGCGGGCTACAGTATTTTTCTTTAATAGACCTTTTTTTGCAGCTGTATCTAATTCACTTTGAGCAGCGCTTAATCCTGCAGTTGTTGGCTTAGCCAAAAAAGCTTTTGTTGCTTCTTTGATATCGCGTTTAATACCGACATTTCGCTCTCGTCTTTTAATAGTTTGTTTTGCTCGTTTGATAGCTGATTTGATAATTGGCATGTTAGTTCTTTTACCTCTTTAAAATAATATATACAATCAATGAGTGATTATAGTGCAAAACTAAAGAGTTGTAAAGAGGGGCGTGATTTTCATTGACTGATTTAAAACACTTATGGTATAGTAACATCAAAATCTAGGCAAAATAAAAACTAGGAATAAAAATGAACGACACACCATCAAAAGACAAGCAACAGATTATCGATAAAATTAAAGCAGCTACTAATATATTAATTGCTGTTAGTAAAGACCCTTCAGTCGATGATTTATCAGCTGCTATTGGTATGGCGGCAATGTTGGACAAGTTAGGGAAGCATGCAACTGCTATATTTAGCGGTACTTTGCCTGCGGCTATATCTTTCTTGGAGCCTGATAAAGTTTTTGAAAATTCAGTTGATAGTTTAAGAGATTTTATTATTGCCCTAGACAAAGAAAAAGCTGATCATGTTCGCGTTAAAGTTGATGGTGACGTTGCTAAGATATCGATTACTCCACATAGGACTACAATAACTAGTGAAGATTTAGAATTTTCCCAAGGTGACTATAACGTTGAATTAGTTATAGCGCTTGGCGTAGATAAAAAAGACCATCTTGATATGGCCTTGGCTTCGCATGGTCAGATATTGCATGATGTCACAGTAGTCACACTTAGTGTTGGCGGTATGGTAAGTGACCTAGGCTCTATTGATTGGCATGAAGATAGCTTTAGCTGTTTGTGTGAGATGGTTACCAGTCTTTCTGAAGGCCTAAAAGCAGAAGAACCAATCTTAGATAAGCAGATTTCTACAGCTCTTCTTACGGGCATTGTGGCTGCTACTGAAAGATTTAGCAATACGAAGACATCACCAGCCGTCATGTCATTAGCCGCTCAGTTGATGGCTGCGGGGGCTGACCAACAATTAATCGCTTCAAAACTTCAAGAAACTCATCAAATTACTACTTTGACTGAAAACCCGTCTGAAAAAGTAACAGAGCCTGAAAAAGGCCAAGTTTTTGATTTAAAGATTGAGCAAACTTCAACTTTACCTCCGGAGACGGAAGTAGTAAAGCCAACCGAAGCTCTAGCTGCAGAAAAGCCAGTCGTTGAGGCACCAGTTATTGAAAAACCAGCAGTTAAAGAACCAGTTGCTGAAGAACCTATTGCTACTTCTACCTTACCTGAAATTAAACTAGATAAGCCAATTGATAGTGATGTGTTGAATTCTCAGCCTATAACCGATCACCCTCAAATAATATTGGATAGCCAGTCTAATATTATGCCAGACACTTCAATAAAAACTTCTGATCTTGTATCTCCAGCGGTAAGCGTACCAGTTCCAGTAGAAGTAGTAGTAGCAGCTACTCCAGTTGTTGAGGATGGTTTAATAGCTGATTCTTTCCCAAGTAGCTCGACTTTACCTAATGTAGCTACAGCTAATAGCAGTATGCAGCCAGACGACGACTATAAATTAATCGATATATTCAACGGTGATCTAGATAAAGAGAACACATCTACTCTACCACCAGATCCAAGTATTAATACTGCACCAATAAGTGACTTGAGCACGGCCATTAACAGCGCTTCTCAATTAGCTGCGCCTGTAATATCTACTGAAAATATTGCACCTTCCCCTTTAACAGAGTTACCACTTCCTCCGCCGCTACCAGATTTTTCAACATTGCCACCTCAGCCAGTAGCAAGCTTTGGATCAGGTGAGAGTAGCGCTCCAACCGTTTCTGTTCCAAGTGACCCATCGCAGTTCAAAATACCTGGGCAATAAAGTTTGATATACTAATTAAATTATGGATAATGGTGTCATTTTAATTGATAAGCCTAGTGGCATGACTAGTTTTGGTGTTGTAGCCAGAATTAGAAGGCAATTATCTAATCGGTACTCAAAGAAAATTAAAGTTGGTCATACTGGTACATTAGACCCCTTTGCTACGGGCTTAATGATATTAGTGATAGGTAGTGAATGTAAAAAAGCTGATCTATATAGCAAATTAGATAAGTCTTATGAAGCCACTATTAGGCTAGGGCAAGTTAGTACAACTGGCGACCCAGAAGGGCAGTTAACTGATTTTTCAAATATTGTACCAACTATTTCTGACATAAATAGCACAGTTAAACAATTTATTGGTGAGATATCCCAAACCCCACCAATTTTTAGTGCTATTAAAATTGATGGTCAAAGAGCATATAAAATGGCTAGGGCAGGTAAAGAGATCACCATGCCGATAAGGCAAATTAAGATATATAGCTTAGATATTCTTGGATATGAATACCCAGAGCTGAAGATAAGGGCTAATGTTTCAAGTGGAACATACATTAGGACGCTTGCAGAAGATATAGGTAAGGCGCTTGGGACTGGCGCTTACTGTAGTGAGTTAAGACGAATAAGTATCGGTAGCTGGTCAATTACTGATGCAAAAAATCTACAAGAATTTGGAATAATTGATTAAAATTAGCTAATCTTATCAACAGGTGTTGAAACCTGTGCAAAACTTTGCTACAATGCATACCTGATGATTACAACAGAAAATAAATCTAAAGCTATTGCTTTGACACAAACTCATAAAACAGATGTTGGTAGCCCACAAGCCCAAGCGTCTATTTTGACGACTCGTATCAAAGAAATTACCGAACACTTAAAGCTCAACGTACATGACCATATGGCCCGAAGAGGTCTAATGCAAATGGTAGGGGCTCGAAAAAAATTACTTAAATATTTAGAATCAAAGGATTTTGAAAGTTATAAGAAGGTCGTTTCTAAATTAAAACTTCGCAAATAATTGCGAAGTTTTTTATTTTTTAGGCCCTAAGTAGCTGTATAATAAGCTTATGACAATTCAGCCGGTTTTGGAGATCGACGCAGTTAATAAGTATTATGGTAAATTTTTAGCCATATCTAATGTCCACTTTATGGTATCAAAAGGAGAGGTCGTAGGGCTAGTAGGCTTAAACGGTGCGGGCAAGACCACTTTAATTAATATGCTGCTTGGCTTTCTGAGGGCTTCTTCTGGGAAGATTAGACTTTTTGGGAATATTGTTAAGCCTGAGAATGCCCATAAAATGCATCCAAAAATTGGCTTTGCAACAGGTGACATGAGTCTTTTTTCTAACTTTACTGGGCAGCAATATATTAATTTTATAAAACGAGCTTATGAAATAAAAGATAATAAAAAAATTAATGACTTATGTAAAAGGTTTAGCCCTCAGTTAGATAAAAAAATTAAGAGTCTATCTAGGGGGAATAAACAAAAGATCGCTTTGATCGCTGCTTTTATGCCTAGCCCGGAATTAGTAGTATTAGATGAACCAAGCAGTGGTCTTGATCCATTTATGCAACAGAAGTTCATCGAGCTTATCAATGAAGAAGGCGCTAAGGGCACGACTATATTTATGTCATCTCATTATTTAAACGAAGTGGCTGATGTTTGTAGCCGAGTTATTTTTATTAGAGATGGGCAATTGGTCAAGGATGTGCCAAGGGCTGAACTTGAATCTGGACATGGTAAATCGGTTCATATAACAACCAAAAATATGGTCAAGCCACCATTAAAATCTAAAATAATTAGTCATCAAAAAACTGTTAACGGTTATGAAGTCGCTTTTATATATAAAGACACACCATTAAAATTGCAACAATGGGTGTCCGGGCTGACCCAATTGATAGATTTTACAATTGAAGACCATGATATTGAATCAGCTTTTAGTGACCTTTATTCAAAAGGGAAAGAAGATATTATTTAAATGTTTAATTTATTTTTAAGAACAATAAAAGATAAACAATATTTTATTTTAGGTTGGTTTTTGGGGTTGGCATTTTTTGGGTTTTTAATGATGTTATTTTTTCCAGCGTTTCAAAATTC
>Ga0194063_10001484_pt1 | contig 15158 bp, 13 predicted proteins | sample SepL3720m_MetaG_FD_155459 | JGI IMG/M metagenome (GOLD analysis project Ga0194063, IMG submission 155459) | Anoxic zone freshwater microbial communities from boreal shield lake in IISD Experimental Lakes Area, Ontario, Canada - Sep2016-L373-20m | ecosystem: Environmental > Aquatic > Freshwater... | reverse complement strand
AAAGAGCAGGGATCATGACGCTTAATCCGGCTCGGGAGAGCCCAACCGTATTTCGACGGACAGTCTCGGACGTCGATGGCCGTGGAAACCAAGTCCTCAAGCTCGCGATTCGGCATCGTTATCTCCTCGAGGTCACCGATGCGGTGACCTTGATGATGGCGGCTGCCCTGGGCGCGGTCACGCTGAGCCATATAAGTCCGATCCGCGCAGGGCAACTCGGTGTCCGGGAAGTTGCTCTTGCTGCTATCTCAATGGCGGTAGCACTCCATTTGCATGGTCTCTATCACCGGCCTTCCGCAAGGTTGAGGCCGACTGAGTGGTGGCGACCCGGCATGGTTGCCCGCTGTGTGCCTACCGCGGCTCTGCTCGCACTGGCCGTGGATGCCTTCGTTATCAGGGGCGGGCGGATGACTCTGACGGCAGCTGTCGCGATGGTGCTGCCAGCCGTGTTGTTGGTTCCGTTTGGCCGGCGAATCATGGTGCGCACGTTCGACCCGGCGGTGACCCGAATTCTAGTTGTCGGGACCGGACCAATTTCTGATCGGTTGAGTTCGAGGTTGAGGCGATGCCCGGATGCCCGGGTTGTTGGTTATGTCGATGACAATGTCGCACCAGAAACAACCGTCCTAGGCGGCCTCAACGAGTTATCTGCTGTTTGTGACGCCTACGAAATAGACCGAGTCATTTTGACATTTCCGAATGCCAGCGATGAGGCCGTTTTGGCCTCGATGCGGACGCTCGAAGGAAAAGTACCGGTGTCTGAGATTCCGCGCTACTTCGAACTGCACAATTGGCGCAGTGAGACTGAGGATCTACAGGGGATCACGCTAGTACACCTACCAACTGCCTCGTTGGGACCTCGGGCGCGCACCGCGAAGCGGCTAATGGATGCCACGTTGGCGTCTTGTGCGCTGCTCGTCGCATCCCCGCTCTTTGCCGTCATTGCGGTGGCCATCAAGATCGACAGCCCGGGGCCCGTGTTTTTTCGACAGGAACGGACAGGCCGGGCTGGAAGGCCCTTCTCGATTTTCAAGTTCCGCTCGATGACTGCGGACGCGTGGCATCAGCGCCACTTGATCGCGCAACAGAACCAAGTCGACGGGCCGCTGTTCAAAATGGAGAGCGATCCGCGGGTTACACGCGTGGGAGCGCTCATTAGGAAAACTAGCCTAGATGAACTCCCACAGCTCATCAATGTGGTGCGTGGCGAGATGTCACTCGTCGGCCCCCGGCCGCTACCAACCGAGGAAGCCGACAAAATCGATGGCGCAGCTCTCGCCCGGCTCGACGTCAAGCCGGGCATCACGGGACTCTGGCAGGTGTGTGGGCGTAGCGACTTGACTTATGCCGACCTACAACACTTGGATTCGGTCTACGTTCAATCCTGGTCGCTCGTGTGGGATCTTCGAATTTTGCTTCAAACGCCACGGGTCGTGTTCGGACGTAGCGGCGCTTATTGACCCCGCGTGCGCGCAGTACGACGTCGATAATGGCCACGCTTTCCCAAGCCCGATAATTGGAGTGGCATTGATGAACAAACAGGCCGAGTTGGCGTCGTGATGACCGACAGCAATGCGGTCTTGGTCACGGGCAGTGAAGGATTCATCGGCCGGGCACTGGCATCACGGCTTCGCGAGAGTGGCCGCAGGGTCGTGGGTGTTGACCGCGTCGTGGATCCAACATCCTCTGGTGGTGATTCGATCTGGTGTGACCTGGCCGGCCTCACGGCCGATGGCTTGACTCACGACAGCGTCATTACGCAGCCCTGCCCTCCGACGATCATCCACCTCGCCGCCGTCTGTAAGGAGCCCGGGTACCCCTGGCGGGATTATTTTGCCAACAACGCTGAGGCCACCCGCCGTCTCTGCGAGGCCGCCGACCAGGCGGGGGTGCTAAACATCATTTTCACCAGCACAATGATGACCTTCGCCGCTGGCCCGTGGCGACGCTCGGAGAGTGATTTCGGCGATCCCGACACGGCTTACGGATGCAGCAAGCTTCAGGCTGAAGAGATTCTGCGGGCTTGGCAGTGCGCCAAGCCAGGGCGTCGTCTCCGGATCGTGCGTCCGGGTGTGGTTTTCGGCCCTGGCGATGAGGGGAACATGCAGCGTCTTGTTAATGCCCTTCACCGGCGGCGTTTCGCATATATCGGCCGCCAGGACACAGTCAAAGGTTGCGTCTACATTAGGGATCTGGTGGAGCTGCTGGTCCGGCTCATCGATGATGGCGGGCCACATGACACCTATCACGCCGTCTACCCGGAGCCGACCACCATCCGCGAAATCGTCGATGCGATCAACCTGGCTTGGGGCTGGAAACGCCGACCGCCGACAATTCCCTATCGCCTGGCTCTCGGGGCGGCGGCCCCCTTTGCGTTGGTCGATCCGCTGGGCTCACGGTTCGGCATCCATCCGAGACGCATCCAGAAACTGCACCTCGACACCAATGTCAGCGCTTCCCGTCTCGCTGACATCGGTTTCACCCCGCAGTATTCGCTGTCCGAGGCCTTTTCTGATTGGCGCCGGGAATGCGGCGGCGGACTGCCCTCGTAAGGTGGATTTCCGGCCTAGTACCCATTGAATGATGGTGGTTGTTCGTGTGCGGTGGCCTCGGGAGGTGCTCGACGCCTTGCGGCCGAAGCGTTCCAGGAGGGGTTGTAGTATTTGGCAGTCGATCGAGCAGAGGGAGGTGGGGTGCGGGTGATAACTCTGGCCGATGCGCCCCAGCGATGATATGAGCTATAAGCAACAGGTTCGTCGCTTCATTCGGCAATTCGGTATCGATTTGGTACGTTATCCATTGCACGATCCATTGGCGCGTACGGTGAAATTGCTTGCATCTAATCGCGTCGACTGCGTCATCGACGTCGGTGCTAATGACGGCGGATTCGCAACCGCAATCCGTCGCTTCGGCTATTCCGGACGCATCATTTCTTTCGAGCCGCTCCTTGAACCTTTTGAGAAGCTCCGGAAACAAGCAGAATCGGATGGCCTCTGGGATGTTCACCGGTGCGCAGTCGGGGCTGCTTCGGGCGAGGTAACCATTCACGTCTCCGGCGACGAAGCCAAGTCGAGTTCGGTACTGGAGATGTTGCCGTCCCACACGAACGCGGCACCGAATTCCCGGCCAGTCGGCATGCAGACCGTACATCAATACCGTCTGGATCGGCTGCTCCCAGACTTGGCTGTGAGTCCATCCAGCAGAGCGTTTTTGAAGATTGACGTTGAGGGTTACGAGAACGCCGTACTGGACGGTGCAGTGGGAATTTTCGCTGATGGCGGTGTTGTGGGCCTGCAGCTTGAGCTGTCTCTGGTGCCACTTTACTCCGGCGCGATGACCTACCGGGAAGGCCTTGATCGGGCCGAAGGACTGGGAATGAGGCTCATGGGCCTGGACCCGGTTTTCGCTGACGCGGAGTCAGGCCAACTTCTGCAGGTCGACGCAGTTTTTTTTGTGGAATGACCGTGGACGCCGCGTTCGATGCGCATTCTCCAGTGCGTTTGTTGCTTATCGGTCCGATGCCTCCACCAATAAACGGGCAGTCCGTGGTGATGGAAGACCTCATCTCAAAACTGACGCCGGAATTCCCTGGAATGAAGGTGTCCGATGTCGCCGCAGGTAACTCGAAAAAATGGCTGCGCCCCGCGGCGAAGGTCCGCAGGTCTGCGATCGCCTTGCGGGCGGTTGTGGGTGCGGACGTTGTATACATCGCAGTTAAAGCCGGAAAGGGAATGTGGCTGACAACGGCGGCCGCCGGCTTTGCCAGGCTCCGTGGTGCGCGCATATTCCTTCATCATCACTCTTACGCGTACGTCCGCGAACGCAAGCTCAGAATGAGCGCACTGGTGCGAACTGCGGGGCCGGATGCGCACCATATCGTCTTGTCGCGGTCAATGTCCGCCCAGCTAAGTTCCGTCATGCCGGAGATCCAGGGCCTGTTGGTTGTCGGGAACGCTGGGCTGATCGACAGGAAACTACTTGACCTTCCCCTCAAGGCTGACGCCGATGAATTGGTACTTGGCCACCTCAGCGATCTGACTGTCGCAAAGGGCATTGGAGAAGTGGTCGAACTTGCCGTCGCCCTCAACCGTCGCGGAGTTCGCGCACGTCTGATCGTAGGGGGACCGGACGTCAAGGGGGTACCGCGCCAGCACCTCGATCGCGCCGCTAGTGAACTTGGTGACATGTTCGAATATCGAGGACTACTGACGGGCGAGGCGAAGCTGCGTTTCTTCCGGGACATCTCCCACTTCATTTTTCCGTCGCGCTACGTTAACGAAGCGGTGCCGTTGGTTCTCTACGAGGCGATGGCGGCAGGTGCTGTGTGCTTGGCAACGCGGCAGGGTTCGATACCCGAGCAACTGGACGGCAGCCCCTGTGTCCTTGCCGAGAACGCGGATTCATTCGTCGTGGAGACGCTACCGGCACCATCCGGTCGCCGCGGTCTCACATGCAGTTTCCGAGGAGTTCGGACGGGCAGACATGATGGCACTTGCGGAGTCCGAGAACCAGCTTTCAGTGCTGGTGAAGCTCCTCGCCGGCCGTTGATATCATCGAGTGACGCTAGGGGGTGAGTTCGATTGGGAAAGAACATTTCACGACTCTTACCGCATAACACCGATCCTGCCGAACCTGGCCGCGAGGAGTTCGCCGCGTCAACTCCCCCGACTGTCAGCAAGTCGTCAACCGCTGTCTGCGTTGTCAGCCTTCACTACCCTCCCGAGCAAACTGCTAATGCGCCGTATATCGGGACGCTGGCAGCCGCCTTGGCGGCATCCGGGCACGAAGTCACGGCTCTTGTCGGACATCCCCACTATCCCGATTGGAAGATCTGGGCGGGATATGGAGCGTGGAGAAGCGTCGAGCAACTTGAGGGTGTTCGGGTGGACCGCCGCCTGCACTACGTGCCGCGCCCTCCGCGCGGCATTCGTCGGTTGGTTTCCGAACTCAGTTTCGGCTTGCGTGTGAGCTTCGCGCGAATGGGCTCGCCGGGTTTAGTGATTGCGCTCTCCCCGGCTTTGTTCTCCACGGCTCTTGTTGCGCTACGTCTGAGACTGACGCCGAGGCGCCCCCCGTTGATAATTTGGGTCCAGGACATTTACTCCCTCGGCTTGGCGGAAACTGGCGAGGGGGGCGGCCTCGCTCGGGTAATCATGCGTTGGATCGAAGGGCTGACGTTGCGCGCGGCTGATCGTGTCGTCGTCCTTCACCCGCGTTTCGCGGATTTCGTGACGACGCATCTCGGCGTCGCGCCGTCGCGAGTGGTGGTCCACCGCAACTGGACGCATCTGCCGCCGTCGGACCCGGTGGACCCGGTCAAGGCCAAGGCGGCCCTCGGCTGGCCCACCGACAAGACACTCGCGGTCCACACCGGAAACATGGGCGCCAAGCAGGGTCTCGAAAACATCGTGGATGCGGCGCGTATTGCCGATACGAGGGATGCGCCGGTCCACTTCATACTCGTCGGTGACGGTGGTGAGCGAACCCATCTTGAGGAATACGGCCGAGGCGTTTCCCGGCTCTCTTTTGTGGACCCGCTGGACGACGAGAAGTATCACTTAGCGCTCAACGCAGCCGATGTTCTTGTGGTGAACGAAAAGCCTGGTGTTTCAGCCATGTCGATGCCCTGCAAGATGACGTCCTACTTCGATGCCGGCAAGGCTGTCGTGGCCGCGACGGATCTCATTGGAATCACTGCCTCCGAAATTGCTGAGGCAAACGCCGGGGTGGTCGTGCCAGCCGGCGATCCCAAAGTGCTCCTCGATGCGATCGTCGAACTCGGGAGCCATCCTGAAGCCGCCACTGTCTACGGGCTCAACGGCCGTCGACATCGAGAGGCGGTGCTTGATGAGCGCACAGCAATGGAAAGCTGGGACACCCTCATCAAGTCCGTCGTTGCGGGCAACTGACGGATGGATCTCAACGGGACTTCAGACCGGATGGATGAGTCTTATCGACCGCGAACCGTTACGGCGGTCGTCCGCGCTCACAACGAGGGTGAAACGGCAGACGGAAGACCGCCGACTAAGCCCGTCCCACGACCTCTCGGAGGCCGAGCAATAGTCTGATGAAAGTCGAGTAATAGGTTGGTGAACCGAACGATTGCCGCTCCGTCAATCAGTGTCGTTATTCCCACAATTGGCCGCCCCTGCTTGACCGCTGCCGTCGAATCAGCTTTGCGGCAAACGGTTTCGCCAATAGAGGTGATCGTCGTCATGGACGGCGAGGGCGAAGTGAACCTTGCCCGTTCGTCTTCGGTGATCGTCACGCGGACCGCTGGGCGACAGGGCGCCGCCGTGGCACGGCAAGTCGGCATCGACACGGCCACCGGCGCGGTCATCGCACTCCTGGACGATGACGACGTGTGGCACGAGAACAAGCTCGAACTCCAGCTCGCCGCTACGCCAGACTCATCGGAGTGGATATTGTCCTGCAGGATTCGCATCCTGCGGCCTGGAAAGCGGCCGGCGGTGTTCCCGCGCGAACTCATTCGCGACGGCCAGCCGGTGTTCGACTATCTCTACGGCCGTCACGCTCTTCGCTTCGGCGGGTCCAGTATGCAAACCTCGACCCTTGTTTTCCCTCGCCGCGTGGCGCAGGCGGTTCCCTGGTCGACAGTGGCGGGATCCGAGCCGCACGACGACCCGGAGTGGCTCGCAGAAGTCCAGCGCGTGCTACCGCAGGTGAAGATCGTGCAGATACCCGATACGCTCGTCGATTACGGATTGACCGGCGAATCGTTGTCACGGTCGGCCGAAGACCGTAGTGCGGACCACATTGCCTGGGCGCTGAGTCGTCTGACGTCGACCTCGCCGCGTGTTCTCGGAGACTACCTGCTCACCGAACCGGTTTCCTCGGCGGTGTCCGCGGGGTCCTTCCGCGGACTCCGTCGATCCATCAATGCGGGAGTCCGCCACGGCCGCCCCGGCGGATGGGCATGGGCTTATGCCGGCGCGGCGATCTTTCGCATCGGCCTCCGCCGATTCGGCGGGCTGGTTGCCCAGACACGTCAGAGAGGGTTGCCCAGACACGTCAGAGAGCCCCGCGATGATTGAGCATCTGACGGTAGACGGCGGACCCGGCGTCGATGTGGGTCGTCGACTTGTCGAGGTTTGACGCTCGCTTGCCCATCGGCAATCACAACCGATGGAGGCCGCTCCGATGCACTTCTGTGGATGGATGATGACGGACAAGTAATGAATGTCTGGGAGCGGAATACCTATCGATCTCCACAAGTTTGCCAGTGGCTTTATCCGTTGAGTTCGCGTTGCAGGCGCGAGCTGGATGCGCCAAACACCCACGGGGAGGTCCAGATCGAGTGCCCCGTCTCGGCGGGGTAGGATTTTCAGGGTGCCTGGCGACCCGGGCAGGAGAGGTATTTCAAATGGAGTGGAAGATCAGTCAGATCCAACCCTGGTTCGATCAGGACGAACTCGATGCGACTGCCTCCTGCATCGATGCCCGGTGGCTCACTGAGGGGCCTCAGGCCGCCAAATTTCTGGCCCGGGTCCAGGAGGAGACAGGTGCGCGTCACGCCGTTCTGGCGCCGAACGGCACGCTCGGACTGTTTCTGGCATTTCTAGCTGCCGATTTGCCGCGGGACAGCGAGATTTTGATTCCGTCCTTTACTTTCTACGCGTCAGCGTCGTCTGCGGTGTTCGCCGGTTTGCGGCCCGTATTCGTCGATGCCGACCCACACACGTTTAATCTCGACGTCAGTGCCCTTGAGTCTCTGGTGACTGAACGCACCGCTGCCATCATGCCGGTGCACGTTTACGGTCAAAGTGCTCCGCTCGACGAAATATGTGAGTTCGCTGCCCGTCACCAACTCACGGTCATCGAGGACGCCGCCCAAGCCTATGGGGTCACTTACCGTGGCCGGCATGCGGGAACCTGGGGTGACCTCGGGGTGATCTCGTTCTTCTCAGACAAGACCATTACGACCGGCGAGGGTGGAGTAGTACTCACCAACAACACCGCGCTATACGAGAAACTGCGCTTGCTCAGAAATCAGGGACGTCCACACAGTGGCACCTTCGTCCATGACAGCCTGGGAATGAATTTCCGGATGACCGACTTGCAGTGCGCTGTCGGGAATGCACAGCTCGGCAAATTCCCGCAAATCATGGCGGGGAAACAGGCCAAGCACGCGCGTTACGTCGACAATTTGAGCGGCGTTGCGGGGTTGCGCGTGATGCAAGTTCAGCCCGGCTCCAACCACGTGCCGTTCCGGTTCGCGCTGCTGAGTGAACATAAAGATGAGGTGGCCACGGCTCTGGAGCACGCCGGCATCCAAACCCGTGGCTTTTTCTATCCGCTTCATCTCCAGCCCGCACTGCGGCAGTACTCCCGTGGGCCACTTCCAGTCGCCGAGGAACTCTCCGAAAAAGGTCTTTGCCTTCCGGTTCATCACGGCCTCACCGACGGAGATATCGATGAGATTTGCGGCATCATCCGCGACGTTCACAATAAGCGCTGAGTGGCCTCTGCCTATACGCGTGCAGATTCGTGCGGCCCTAGATCCCGGAGGTAGTCCATGACCAAACGAGCGTTAATCACGGGAATCACCGGGCAAGACGGGTCCTATCTGGCCGAACTGCTGCTGAGCAAGGGTTATGAAGTGCACGGCATAATCCGTCGTGCGTCGACCTTCAACACCGCACGCATCGACCATCTGTACGTTGATCCGCACGCACCCGGCGCCCGGTTGTTTCTGCACTATGGCGACCTCAGCGATGGCGTCAGGCTGGTGACGTTACTCGCCGAACTCCAACCCGATGAGGTCTACAACCTCGCCGCACAGTCTCATGTGAGGGTGTCGTTTGACGAGCCGGAACACACCGCCGACACCACCGGCACGGGCACGGTCCGCATGCTGGAAGCTGTCCGGCTATCGGGTATAAAAACCCGGTTCTACCAGGCATCATCATCCGAATTGTATGGTTCGGTACCTCCGCCCCAGAATGAGGACACGGCCTTTCATCCGCGCTCTCCCTATGCCGCCGCAAAGCTGTACAGCTACTGGATCACCCGAAACTACAGAGAAGCGCACGGAATTTTTGCAGTTAATGGGATCCTTTTCAACCACGAATCTCCACGACGAGGAGAGACATTCGTTACCAGAAAGATCACCCGTGCTGTCGCGGCCATCAAGGCCGGTGAACAGAATTACGTTTACATGGGAAATCTAGAGGCTGTGCGAGATTGGGGATATGCGCCGGAGTACGTCGAAGGAATGTGGCGGATGCTTCAGGCCGACCAACCCGGGGACTACGTGCTTGCCACAGGCGTGGGCATAACAGTGCGGGAGTTCCTCGAGATCGCATTCGGTCATGTTGACCTCGATTGGAAGGAGCACGTCCGATTCGATTCGCGATACCTGCGCCCGACAGAGGTTGACGAGTTGATCGGGGACTCGAGTCGGGCCCGCCGGGAACTCGACTGGGTCCCCTCTGTCGACGGCCGGCAACTGGCCCGCCTTATGGTCGATGCCGATGTCGAGGCTCTTGAACATGCAGGCACAGCATGGATCGATAAAGTTCCCTTAGCCTGGTGGGAGACTCCCGCGATCCAGGGAGCAGTGACCCAATGACCGCTGCTGATGTATTCTCGCCCGCTGAACTGGATCGTAGTGCGGCTTTTTACGTTGCCGGCCATCTTGGTTTGGTGGGCTCGGCAATGGTGCGCAAACTCCAGACGGCCGGCTTCACAAACGTGGTCGGGAAGAGTTCAGCGGAGCTTGACCTGAGAGACCGCGACGCCGTCTTCGATTACTTTGCAGAGACCAAGCCCAGATACGTCGTCCTTGCCGCGGCGAAAGTCGGCGGAATTGTCGCCAATAACACCTACCCCGTGAGCTTCCATAGTGACAACATCCGAATTCAGGTCAACGTCCTAGACGCAGCGTGCACGGCCGGCGTGGAACGTCTGGTGGTCGTCGGTTCATCGTGTATCTATCCCAAGTTCGCCGAACAGCCGATCCGCGAGGAAGCGCTCCTGACTGGCGCGCTGGAGCCCACAAATGACGCATTCGCAATCGCCAAAATAGCAGGTATCTACCATCTCAATGCGGTGCGCCGCCAATACGGACTTCCCTGGATCGCGGTCATGGCGACAAGCCTGTACGGTCCCAACGACAATTTCTCTCCCACCGACTCCCATTTGTTGCCCGCGCTGATCCGGCGTTACGATGAGGCAAAACGCGCGGGTGCGCCGTCTGTCATCAATTGGGGAACCGGATCGCCATTGCGTGAGTTCCTTCATGTAGACGACCTAGCCGACGCTTGCCTGTATTTACTCGAGAATTACGATGCGCCCGGGCATATCAACGTAGGGACGGGTACCGACTTGACGATTCGTGAAATCGCACGAATCATCGCATCCGTCGTCGGCTATCCCGGCGAGACCGAATGGGACACTGCCAAGCCTGACGGGACACCCAGGAAACTGCTCGATGTTTCGAGGCTGAAGAAGGCAGGTTGGACGTCGCGCATCGGCCTCGAAGAAGGCTTGGAGCAGACGGTAGCGTGGTTTTACGAAAACCTTGAGACAATTCGCGGCGGCTAGACGAAGACTTGGCGCGAGGACGAGGTTGAATTCCTCGGCATGCTGGACCTGACGTACGAGAGGACTTTGACATGCGGATCAGGCTTCTACTGCTGCTAGCGTCGGTCGTTGACCTGAGAAGTCAAGAAATGTACCGGCGGATCGTGCGCAGAGTACTCAAAAGCTTCGGGGTCAGCGTCCGAGGTCTTCCACTATGGATAAGTTCGAGTGTGTATTTCGACTACCGCGGTGGAATCACAGTGGGTGACCGATGCGTGATCAGTAACGGCGTCAGTCTCTTGACACATGACTACAGTCTGGACGTCGTCGCGGAGCGCCGCTTCGGGATAGGCAAGGAGAATCTCGTCCGGTCGGCGCCAATTGAGGTGGGAGATCAAGCATTCATCGGGATGAACTCAATGGTTCTCCCCGGTGTGACGATTGGGCCGGGCGCGGTAGTGGGCGCCGGCTCGGTGGTTACCAGAGACGTCCCCGCAGATACGGTCGTGGCGGGAAACCCGGCAACCGTAGTCTCGGATACGGACGCGTACTGGGCTAGGAGCGAATCGAAGTTTCACTGGGAACCCCGCAGGCGATGATGGACTGGGTGCTCACAGCGCCCGTCGCAAGCGAGTCACCAACAAGCCGCTCAGCACCATTATCAATCCTCCTCCGGCTAACGCCAGCGCCTCTCGAGAGCCGACGGGCGAGGAAAGCGCACCCACACTGCACGCAAGGGCGGAGGCGGCAAAAAGTACCTCCGGCCAATTCTTGAGCCAAGACGACCAATGGATTTCGAGTTTGAGGAAGATCGTCAGCAACATTGCGGCACCGGCCATGACAAAATAGCCGATAACTGTTGCATGCACCGCGCCCTCTGCCCCCTGCCGGCGACCCAGAGTGAAAATTAGGGCAACGATCGTCACAGCACCAGCCCCTGAAGCCAAGGAACTGAACCTGGGTAGCCCGGCCGTCTGAGTCAAATAATTCATAGGGACTATGTACAGACCATACGCAGCTTGACCGACGAGCAGTAAGCCAGTCAGCGCAAAAGATGGCCAGTAGGCCTTATCGATCATCCAGGGGCCGGCGATCGCAAGTCCACAGCCGATAGTGGCCGGGATGGCAAAAGCCGCAACCAGTTGCCACCTCACTACTCCGAAGGTTTCACTGGTGGGTGCTGGGAATAACTCGCGCGCGTAGTGCGCCAGAGTCGCACGGTTAGTCTCGACAAGAACAAGACTGGCTGCTGAAGTGAGACTTAATCCAAACGAGAAGAGCCCGACCTGCTCGAGGGACGAAACGGCCACCATAGCAGGGCGGCTCAAAAAGTTCAGCGCCCACAGGGAGGCGCTGTGTGGAATTAATGGAAGCGTGAAAGCCAGTACCTGTCGAATATGGCTCGTGTCTACCTTTGCCTTCGGTAGACGCACGAGGAACATCGCCAAAAGCGCGGAAACGGCAGCACTGACCAAGTCCGAGGTCACCCAGCCCAGAACTCCAAGTTCCAACAGGACAACAAAAACAATCTTCGCAACAGCAGTAATAACAATCGAAGCCGAGGAAAGCCGCACGAATCGGGGCAAGTCATTCCGCGCTTGCGCCACCCATAGGGCATAGATGGACGAAGCCGGCTGAAGTCCTATCGCCAAGAGTTCGATCCCCCATAGGAAACCCGCCACTCCGAAAACTTCGGGCACAAAAAGCGACACGCACAGAGCAAGGAGAGCGGAAGCGAGCGGAACGACGAAATAGCAGTAGGTTCCCGCAGTCCGCAATAAGGCGGGGTCGTTTCTTACACCGCTAGTCGCTGTGCGAATTATCAATTGGGTAAGCGGCATGGCTATGACAGCCGTAAGCAATATCGACGCAGATGCCAGCACTGACGCGGCACCATACTCACTCGGGCGCATTGCATGGGTTATCAGAGGAAGAATGAGCAGCGAGACCCCGCGTTGCAGGCCAGCTAGGACGATGTATGTCGCCGCTGCGGTACCAGTCCCGCCTCGTCGAGCCACTCTAGAACCCCCAAGCGCCATGCGATTTCGCCGGGTAGATCCTCACTGCGTACCAAGGCAAGCCGTCGCCCCGCTATTCAACAACGAGAACTGTTCCGGCCGACGGTGCCCGCGTAAGCGGGCCGGGATGTCGGCGATCGGCGATCTCCTCAGTCACGTCTCCGGTGTCGTCCGTGCCGGTGTTCTCGTGCGAGAACACAATGGTCGCGAGTACGAGGAAGATCCACCACGTCGGTTGGGCTTGGCTTGGTGTCAACAACACATCGGAGGAGCCACCGATACAAAGGGCCGTTAGTGCCGCCAATCCCGGAATCGCGTAGCGAGAGGCATCCTGCGAGAGCACTAAAGCCATGCAGGAGACGGTTGCGAAGAACGCAATAACAGCAATCCAACCACCATCGAAGAGCATCTGAATCGCGGTACTGTGCGGATTGGGGAAGGTCTTGGCGCCTTCGTAACCGAAAATTTTGAAGTACGTCTCGGAGGCGTAGGTGCGGTTTGCGCCGGATGCTGCATGGCCGAAGGCGCCGTGTCCGACGAACTGGTGGAACACATCGACCCTCTCATGGAAGAACGTCATCGCTCGAGACCACACAAATGTTCTTCCGGTGTCAAGGTTATTCCCCTGACGTATCAGGATCGGGGCCGAAGAACGAGCGGCATCGCTTAATTTCGCGGTCACCCCAGCGACCTGGTCGGCGAAGAACGGAATCGCAAGAGCACCTCCGACAAGCCAAGGCGCAAAGCGACGGAAAAGCATCGGGGCAAAGAAGACCATGCCGAGTACTGCAACGATGGCCAATGACGCGCTTCGTCGATCGCCTAGGGCAATGATGGCAAAAGCGAGGGCTGAGGTGATCAGACGCGGAACTCGATATTGGGAGGTGGTCATGAGGATCGGTGCTATCGCAACCAGATAGACCGCTGCAACTGCCGGCGTTGCGGCGTTTGAGTTTGACAGCGGGAAGGCGATGCGCGCCCCCCCGGTCAGTAGATTTCCCCCCACTGAGGCTCGATTTACACCCGTTACGCCGGCGAACCGGAGTGCCACTGACAAGACGAGAAAGAGACCGGCGCCGTCAACGAGGGAGGTAAGAGCACTCCACTTCGAATCGGAGATAACGACAGCCCGGGCTATGACCAAGCAAGCTACGGTGAAGATCGCAACACTGCCCCACACCGACATTGCACCGACCGCACCGCGGAACTCGGGTGCATTCGGCCGCCATGCAATCGCGAGGCCGATCGCCGGCAGGATCGCACAGGCCCAATTCAATTGGAGCCCGGCAGTCCCTGGTTGTCGCTCCCGGAAGGTGGCGCCGGCCAAGGCTAAAAGCCCTAATAAAGCCGCCGCCTTGCTTAATACACCGAGAGAGATCGCAGTGGGTAAAGCTATCAACACAAAATTGGGTTTCGTCAATGCACCCTGTGAAACTTTGCCGATGTCCCATCGCACCAGCGCCGGCGCCAGGAACGATGAAACCGCCACAAGCATCAGTGCAGGCATCCAATACCCGAGAGCGGTCACTCCGAATCCAGCAAGAAGTGACGCAGTCGCCGCGACTGCCCAGAAAGGTGCCCAAGACCATCGATCAAGCACGGTCGGCCTCATCGCGCCACGTTCGTTCAACGGCGAAAGTCAGTGCTCTGCGATTTCCGTGCTGACGCCTCGTGAACCTCATGTGTTTCGCCTTCCATCTGGACGACAGAACGGTCGATTTCTTCGCGGCCTTCCCCGTAGTTGTAGTTGTAGTTGTAGTTGTAGTAGGAGTGCCCCCGCGTTGGCGTCATGGTGAATACCGCCCCCAATAGTGTTGCACCGACGCTCTCGAGGGTTCCAACCGCATGAGCCAGTTGGTCCCGTTTGGTCTCGGCAAAGCGCGCCATGATCAGCACTCCGTCGCCTTCGGTTGCCAGGATCGCGCCGTCGGTAACGGCCAATAGCGGCGACGAGTCGATGATTACGTAGTCGAATTGATCCCGAAGTTCCCTGAGTACGTTCTTGGCGGCCTGTGAACCCAGAAGCTCGCTCGGATTAGGGGCAATTGCTCCGGCGGTGAGAACAGTCAGCCGCGGATACTTCGTCGTCTGCAGCACGTCGGAAAGCGACGCCGCGCCGCTGAGCACGTTGCTGAAACCCACCGAACCAACCAGGTCCAGGTACTTGTCGAGGGAGGGGCGCCGCATGTCGCCGTCTACGAGTGCGACGTTGAATTCAGCCTCTGCCAGCGCTAATGCAATGTTGATCGCTGTGGTCGACTTACCTTCGTTTGGGGTTGAGCTGGTGACGACCATCACCCGGGGCGGGCGATCGACCTGGATGAACTGCAGGTTCGTTCGCAGCTTGCGGAAGGCCTCGGCGATTGCCGAGTTGTTGTTCTCAAACGAAACGGCTGGGTTTTTTCGACAGTCCTTGTCAACCGGAATGCTGCCGACTAATCCAACACCTGTGATCTCTTCCAGCGTTTCATGGCGCTTAACCGTATTGTCCAGGCGGTCCCGTACGAGTGCTAAGCCGAGTCCCAGCAGAAGTCCCGCCGCCAGCCCGGCAACAATGTTCCGTAGGGGTTTGGGAACTGTCGGGCTGGTTGGGAT
>Ga0194063_10001483_pt1 | contig 15161 bp, 19 predicted proteins | sample SepL3720m_MetaG_FD_155459 | JGI IMG/M metagenome (GOLD analysis project Ga0194063, IMG submission 155459) | Anoxic zone freshwater microbial communities from boreal shield lake in IISD Experimental Lakes Area, Ontario, Canada - Sep2016-L373-20m | ecosystem: Environmental > Aquatic > Freshwater... | reverse complement strand
GTAAAATGTAATTTCTAAAAGCCGACCTGAAATGGTCGGTTTTTTTAATTGAGACGCAATAAAATATTTAAGGTAGTGAAATTTTTTATGACGTCGAAATTATATTTGCTATCCAAATAAGTCCGAAATATAATGAGGAATTATTGTGATAGCAAATATATATCCTTTAATCAAAAACAAAAAACCTTTTTTGAAGGAGGATATATATTTTTTTTCAAAAAATATGGTACTCTTGTAATTACTGATTTAATGTTTATTTAAGGTATATCAGTACAATGCTACTGTTTTATAGTATATATCACTACCATGCAAACATATTTTGAAGATATACTACACCATCTGAAAACGAAATTTTCACATTTTACGTTTAGGTTTTCCGATCTTAAAACATCGACACAGATAAGTTTAAAGTTTACCTTATTCACTATGCTGCAAGTATTGCTGTTTAGTATCTTGGCGAATGGGATTTTTTTTCAGAATTGGTATAATAAACAACAAAACGCTCTTCCACCAGCACCTGGGCCGATGATGATACAAAAAATGGTGCTCGGAAAAAATAGAATGCCAGAAGCGGAAATCTTTGACGTTGATAGTGACGAATGACATGTCCTTGAAAAATCCCATCGGATAAAATCTATCTCAAAAATAGATGATATGTATTTCATGTACAAAAGAGTTTGAAATAAACTTCTCGTAACTAACGTAACGCAACATATGGTAGTACAAAAAAACCTCATCTGGATTAGTATCTATTTGATGCTTATCTTCTGAGCTATCGCATATACGCTTTCTCGTTTCTTTGTAAAGACTTCATTAAAAAAACTTACACAATTACTCTGATTTCTTGATCACGTACATATCGATAATTTGAATGAAAAAATTGAAATCTCCGGACATCCCCATGATGAGATTAATAGAGTCAGTGAAAAATTTAATGATGTCTTGGAAAAAATTCACAAACAGACCTTGAGTCTCAAAGACTTTGTCACGAATGCTTCCCACGAATTAAAGACACCACTGATGAGTATGAGTACGGAAATAGATTATGCAAACAAAACTCAACAGTATGAAACAGGACTCACTAATCTCAAACAACAAGTGAAGTGAATGAATGCACTTCTGGAGACACTTGTGACTATCAGTAAACTTGAAGCATTGGAAACCCTGAAAACAGAATCAATAGATATGAGTACAAGTACAGAGACTATTATGAGTGATATACAAAAAATTTATCAAGAGAAAAATATTGTACTTACTACGCATATACAAAAAAATATTTCTAAAAAGATAAACAAGGAAAGCTGGAATATTATGGTAAAAAATATTTTGGAAAATGCGTATAAATTCACTCCAGCATGATGAACGATAGATATCAGTTTGGATGCCAAAAAATTTGTGATCAAAGATAGCGGAAAATGAATCTCACTAAGCGATCTCGAACATATCCGAGAAAGATTTTGGCAGGCTGACCGTAGCAAAACTGATACGAAGAGCTTTTGATTGTGATTATATTTGACGAAACTGCTCGTAGAAAAACATGGATGGAAAATAGGAATGAGTAGTAAAGTGAATACGTGAACGGTGTGTACCATAGTATTTTAAACTATAATATAGCGTATGAAAATACTTCTTGTCGAAGACAATAAAACTATCGGGAATAATATCAAAAAATATCTCGAGCTTGAACACAATGAAGTTATGCGAGCTGAAAATGGCTTGTATGCTTTGGAGATTATGAAACATCATCAATTTGATGTCATTATTTTGGATATCATGCTTCCCTGAATGGATGGAATAGAAATTTGTAAAAACATTAGAAAAAAGAATCCAACAACGCCTATTCTTATGACCACGGCAAAGTGAGAACTCGATGACAAATTGGAATGATTTGCTTGTGGAGCGGATGATTATATCGTGAAACCATTTGACCTCAAAGAACTCGATGCAAGAATTAGTGCAGTTATAAGAAGGGTTCCCACGAGAGATATTTTGGAACACAAAACTATTCGTCTCGATAGAAGTCAAAAAAAAGTCTTCAAGAATGGGAAAGAAATCAAGACAACCTTGAAAGAATTTCAGATATTAGAATATCTTTTGGAAAGAGAAGGAAGAACTATTTCTAGAACAGAAATCATAGAAGAGGTTCGAGGTAATGATCAGATTTTTGAAGAAGATGCAAAACTTGATGTATACATTTCCAACCTCAGAAAAAAATTGGGTAAGACAATAATAGAGACAATCAAAGGCTTCGGCTACCAAATCCCACATTAAATTTCATTTAAGGTAATCTTTAGTTTTCTTTAAGGTCAGTATGTATACTGAGGGCGTCATCTAGAAATAGACAGACGCCTTTTAAATTCTTATACATAACGACATGAAAACAAAATTTATCGTAGCAAGTAGCCTTGGGTTACTTGGGATCACAAGTATGATTGTATGAGCAACAACATTTGCTGCAAACACCGGTACAGAAAAAATCGGTATGGGACATGCTTCATGAGCAAAAATGATGGGTAATCGTGATGGTATGATGAAATTATTTACCAACACCGGAGATGCACAAGCATTTAAAACAGCAGTAGAAAACGCAGTGACGAATAAAGACTTTGCAGCATTTACAGCGGTACACGTAAAATATGGTATCACTATGAATATCACGCAAGATCAATTTAATGAAATGATTGCAGTCAAAACTGAAATGGATGCTTTACATAAAAAGATAACTGCTGCACTCAAAGCTGGTGATTACACTGCATGGAAAGCACTCAATAAAGACACACCGATCTTGACCAAAATCGATACGGAAGCTAAATTTAAAAAATTAGCAGAAATGGAAACGTATAGAGAAAAAATGGATACTATCGCTACAGAAATTGGATTACCATGACCTCAAGGAGAAGGTATGGGAATGTGAATGTTAATGAAAGAAGGGAAATGAATGGGAATGGGTATGAAAAAAGGAAACGGAGACCATAGATGATTTGGAGTATATACATGAAATACTAAATAACATTGCCAGCTAAATTACTGGACATATATCTCGACGGACTGCACCCGTCATTTTCTGCCGGCACCCGTCGGCAGAATAAAAAAACCTGGACTGCATGGCCAGGTTTTTTTCTATAGTAGCACCCGGGTGTGTTATATACCACGGGTGCTTACGAAATTACATAAACATTCTTTGTAAATCTTCGTCTTTGATCATCGTCTGATTTCGTGTTGGTTCAAACGTGATTTCTATAGCAACAACTGCGTCAGGGACAACTTCAAGGACAGCATTGGTTACCATCTCTTTAAGCATATCTGCCATAGGGCAGAAGGGCGTTGTGAACGTCATAAGGATATGTACTTTTTTCTCTTTAGGCAAAAAATCGACGTTATAAATCAGTCATAATGTATAGATATCAATCATAGGAAATTCAGGATCATAGACAGTCTTGAGTTTTTCCTCGATATCATGAACTGTTTTAGATATGTGGGAATTCATTGGTTACTTTCTTTTGCTCAGAAAATAAAACTACTTGAAGGATAATAAATCCTACGAGAAGAATGATTCAGAGAAATTTACTTCGATATCATAAGAGGAGAAATAGTGCGTTAATAAGCACATAAATCCCGAATAATAGTGAAAGTTTATAACTATCTTTTACTAAACGCTCTTGCGCAACTTCACGAAAAAATTTTTGCAAACCGAGAAATACATAAAAACTTGCTCCTCGCGCTGCGATAAACAATCAAAGCATACCCAATCCTATACCTATGATCGGATCTTCATATACATTGATGGATGTATAGGTGATAATCATAATAAGGACACCGAGTACAAATTTTATAAGTGATGCTATGTGATATAAATACATTTTAATGAATGATGAAAGATGAAAAATGAATGATGTCGGATTTTACTTTATTATGAACTATTGTAGACTACAATAGTCTATATCAATACAAGTCATACATTATTCATTATTAATTATTAATTTTTCATTAGTTTTTTTTAGTTTTCAACGTTTACATCATCTGCTGTATTCGTCGTATCAGTTCCATCTGTTGCTTCACCATCATTTTCTGTACATGATGGGATGTAGAATCCATTATTTCCAAGTTCATATGATTTGTAATATATTTTTTCTCGGATACCTGATCCAAAAGGAATCACTGCGTATCCAATCATAGGAGGAATCAACATAAACAAATAAATCTTTTGTTGTACTGCTGCAGATCCAGATGATTTATAAATCAATGCGTATGCAAGAAATGCTAATGCAAAACCTAATACGTTCCCCATAAATGATGATGCACTATAGTTTGGATTGGCTGAAAATTCTATCTGAGCAGCTGATGTGAATACGGAGAATAGGATATGAAATCCTAATACAAGAAACAAAATATCTATCTGACTTGCAAACACGATATAGATAGGAGCAAGAAAGAAAAAGAGAATTCCGTTGGTCAAAAACAAGAGACCAAACATTTTGCCTGTGTTGTAATATTTTCTATTGTAGAATAAACTATATATTCCACCGACAGCGATATTTCCTATAAAGGTACTCAGGAATCCGATAAAGAGCAATACCAACGATAAAAGTGGATTGACTACAGAACCAGCTTGTGCACCGAAAGCACTCGTAAACATCCCTCCCATAAATGAAAGAATCACGAAAAGTAATGCAGCTATAACTCCTCCGATAAGGATACCGATAAGCACTTTACCTACCAATTGCCATCCTGTGAGGTTACTTGGTTCGTTAAAGAAATCTGATTGAGATGCCATGAGACTACGTAATAAAAACTAAAAGATTATTTTTGCATTTCATATTTTTTAGTTGATGCATGTTATCGTACCTATACTTTTGATGAAGCTCTTGATATCTTTTGGATCAGCACTTGCTAATGAAATGATATATAATGATTCATCATCAGTAAGAAAATACTGTCCATCATAGAGTGTTTGATTATCCAATTGATAGGAAAATGCGGTTATATATCAAGAATATTGTAGATCATCACATATTACTTTTTTGGATGTGTTGTCTGTAGATGTATATTTCAATAATTTTATTTGGAGTTTTTTGGTGTTTGATTCGACAAGTGTTTTCATGTCTGTTCATGATTGAATCGATGTTTTGATAATCACTACGGAGTTGATAAATCCTGTATATCACGTCCCCACTATTTGTTCCATCTCTGCGAGTGGTTTCATTCCATCAACCATAGTTGTTAGTGGTAATGCTTTATATTGTTTATTGTTGTCATATATTTTTATTGTGAAGGTATCAAACGTCAGAGGAAATGTAGTTTTGGAGCCACACCCTCAAAGTATAATCAACGTAGATAGTAAAATCAGAGAATATCGTTTCATAGAATTTTTTAGAAGGATAGAAGATTAGATGATTAGACCTTTAGATGATTAGACCTTTAGATGATTAAAAATATCTACTGGTCTAATGGTCTTTTTAAATAAATATATAGGTAATAGCCAAGAGCATACCTAATATAACTCCGAAGATAAATGATCTGACATAAATTTTATTTTTGTGCGGATGATCTTCTTCATATCCAAGTTGGATGCGTGCAACAATATATCCAAACATCGTTCCACAAAATACCAAATATCCTGGCATCAACATTTGCTTGATGAGAACTTCATATTCTGGGCCGAAAATCACGCCTCCTCTCAGAAGAAACAGTCCGACAACTATCGTAAGAAAAAAGAAAATTCACTTGATGATTTCGAATAACGTATTCATGTGGTATAGCTAATTGGCTAAATAGATTTCATTATACGATGAATTATTTTCAGATATTTTGTATCTTTTGGATAATTTGTTCCATAAGACCAATATCTTCTTCAGTAAGTTTAGTTTCATCTCCTGATTGTGTTTTTCTCTCTTCAATAAGTGCTTTTGCTTCAGCAGTTACACCAGTATTTATATTTACTCATTCACTACCAGCAACCGTAGGTACTGTTCATGAATCAAATTCTCCTGTAAATTCTTCCATAGCTGATGATGGAACAACTACACCGGTAAGTTCTGTCCCTGTACTTTCTATTCATGTCATAACCGCACCTGTAGAAACTTCTGGTAGTGTAGGCGCTTGAAGTGTACATCCTGTGATACTAGCAGTAACTACTACCAACCCTAGCATGTATAATTTTTTCATGTTTTTGTTTAAAATCTAAAAAATCACCAGAATAGTAGTGGTTTCAGGGCAAAAATCAACTATTTTTGAACAAATGAAAGATGAATGAGGAAGGATGAATAATGATTGAATTGTAAACTTACAAACTATTGTTATATAACGATAGTTCATATAAAACAGCTCCAACATTATTCACTATCATATCCTCCTTTAAAAAACATATTTCTTATTTTTTGATTGAAGGATATGTAGTTGCCAAAACGAATAAATATTCGATTGGCAAACTAAAACTTTTAATTATTCATTAGTTTTTTTATGTTCCTCGCCGTCGATAAACCAGCACGAATTACGAGTTTTGATGTGATCCGCATTTTCAGACGTCATTGGCCGAAGCAGAAAATGTGACATAGTGGAACACTTGATCCTATGGCTACGGGACTGATGATTCTCGCACTCGATAAAGATACAAAAAAACTCACAGAATTAATCTGACTGGACAAATCCTATATCGCTACCATTGATTTTTCTAAATTGACGGACACGCGAGATATGGAAATACGAGAGAAAATTACGAATTTTGAGCTCGTAATGAAGGAAGGAAAAAAGTTCGGATTAGAAATGGAACACGGTACGGTAGAAGCGCCAAGCCTGGGGGAGATTCAAAGAAAATTAGATAAACTTATCCCTGAATGTGAGTTACCACTCCCCGCTTTTAGTGCAAAAAAAATCGCGTGAAAAAAATCGTACGATGATGCAAGAGCAGGAACTATTAGGGAAGAAAATAAAGTGATGAAAGTTCAGAAATATGAAATTTTGAGTTATGATTTTCCTGTTCTCCAACTGAAACTCGATGTCGGTTCTGGGACCTATATCAGATCTATCGCCTATCGACTTGGTAAAGAATTATGAATGGGAGGAACGCTTATCCAACTGAGAAGAACAAGCATTGGTACCTACGATATCGATCAGCTTCCCAACTGGGAAGAATTACACAATACCTACAAAGAAAAAACAGAAACTATCAGATATGCTCAGTTATAAAATATCATTGACATTTTTTATTAAATCAGTATACATTTGTTTTAAATTCCCCATGCAAGAGATGAAACTTTCGGTTGATGCGTTCAATCAAGTCATTAGAAAATGCCGATGTAAAGAGACTTCTGCAGACCCTGAAGGACGATCGCAAGATAATCCATCGCATATGCATTGCTTCACAACAGCTGTCCTGCTTTTTGAGACACTATGATTTCCTGCGTATAGAGAAAGATTAGTCTTTGATACAGGAGAAACAGCACCGCATTGCTACAATAAGGATCATGCCGGAAATGAAATCCGCGCATGCGAAGAGCAAGTCGAAAAATATGTAGTAAAAAAAAGAGAGAAACAAGCACTGCTTACCAAAGACCATATAGAATTCGTTTTTTGTATGAGTCCCGCTATTAGACAAAAACATGAAATCCTAAAACAAAGATTTGAGAAAGAAATAAAAACAGCAATGGCTTAGTTTTTTATTTTTTGTTAATATGTATGAAAGAAGATATCATATCAGATGAAGTCACTCAAGAACTTGATAAACTATTGGAAGATAGTGAATGATTACCCAATGAAAAAAAAGATGTTGTAGACTACATCCACAATCCTTATGGAGTTCAGTGTACTCCTAAATATTAATGTTTTTATTCCTCATATATTATTATGCTTAAATCCTACGCTTTTGATGTCGATTACAACCTCGTATATACCGATGATACTATATGGATCGATGTTTTGGAAAATGGGAAATGGGTACCCAAAGAAATTTCTCAAAAACAATATGAAGAAGTAGCATCACAACTCAAAACATGAGAAACTATGAGATATCTCAACAACGATATGGAGCAATCTATGAAAAATTTCAGAGGTGCTGGAAAATATGAAAAGACTCTATTTGATGCATTGTCCAAAGAAAATAATACAGGTAAATGACCAAGTCGAAACAAATTTATAGAAGCCAATACATATGCTAGCCCTATTGCTATCATTACTGCGCGCGGACATCCTGTGGAAGATTTGAGAGAAACTCATAGAAAAATTATTTTGGATGAACTCAGTTCAGGACAACAAGAAGATTTGTTGACGAGTATTCAAGAGCGTCTTTGAGACCACAAACAGAGCGATGAATTTTATATAAACACCTATCTCAATAATAATTTTTATGCACCTTGTTCTGATGAACAATTTTTGGCAACTATAGAAAAAAAATTATCAGATAGAATGCCGGACAGAAAAAATGCTGCTTTTGAAGCGTTTGTTATCCATGCAAAAAAAGTTTTTGAACATTATTACTGAGCCAATTTTATGGCAACTAGAAAAATGCGTATAGGATTTAGTGATGATACCTCTAGTAATATTGAATGATTACATAATTATATTCACACCGACAAAACAGGTCTTATGCGAAAATATCCTGAAGTATTATTTAGAATGTATGATACGGGAGGCGACATGAGAGTTGACCCTATAAAATTTAGTTATAAAAATACCAAAGAATAACAATTATTTTTTCTTATACACTACGAAATCCATCTCATCAGTTTTTTCTCTTTCTATCTCAGTAAATTCGTTTTCAAATTCAGGAAAGCTTGTGTCTCATTCATAAGCTTTTTTAATTTCCGTCAAATAAATGACATCCGCCATCGGAAGAAATTGGCGATAAATACTAGCTCATCCGATGATAAAAATCTGATCAATATGTTCTGTGTTGAGTTGTTTTATCATATTTTCTATACTGTCATAGGTTTCCAACCCTTCGACTGGTTCTTTGGAGAGAATAATATTTCTCCTATTGGGAAGCTCTCTTCCTATCGAAAGAAAGGTGTTGTATCCCATCACGACGATATGTCCGCTGGTTATTTTTTTGAAATGCTGTAAGTCTGCTGAATAATGTCGAGGAAGCTGATTTTTGTTCCCGACAATTCTATTTGAAGCCATCGCGGCGATCATGTTCACTATCATACTCTATATCTAAGAAATAAAGGCAATTTACCTACGGCGTAATTTGCTTCGCGTAATTGATAATTACAATTGCAGGTCTAATTACGAATAAAGTTCAAATTACATCTCGTAGAGATAAATTACTCATTACCCTACTTTTTTCAATTGCTTTTTTGCCGTATATTTTTATAGTAAAGGTCACATTTTATACTGCTATTGATTACCTTATGACTATATCAACACAGGCACTTCTCAAGAAGTACGAAGACATCATCAAAGAAGAAGTAAACGTAAAACACGTTGAAGAACTTGATGATTCGTTGAAAATACAGAAGACATTCAAACCTATCTGATCTCAGCTTTCTGCAAAATTTGGGAAAGATACGGGTAAGATTATCCAGTATGGAAAACAAGGAAATATCAAAGATGCCGGTGACGGAAAAATGATTATTTTTGATAATGATGGCAATGAATGGACACTCGAAAGTGGTGAATATGAGATCGCATATGAAGGTTTAGAAGGAGATACTACGGCAGTCGATCAGAATATTATAGCGAAATTGGATCTTGAACTTACGCCTGAACTTCAGAGAGAATGAGTTGCTCGTGAAATATCTAGATTTTTGAACCAGATGAGAAAAGACGCTGATTATAGCGTAGATACAAAAGTCGTAATGTTGTACGCTACCACAGATGAAAACTTGGCGAATATTGTAAAAGAGTTTAAAGACTTTTTTAAACATGAAGCATTAATCTCTGACATACAATCAACAGAAACCCCTGAATGAGAAATCGTCGCATTATTTACTAGCAACGAATCTACTATCAACTTTTCTTTAAAAAAATAATTATTTAATTACCGAATTACGGACTTCGAATTACGAATTTAAAACAATAAAAAAAATCCGCAATGCGCAATTCGCAATATTTTAAATCTTTTAATCTCTTTGTTTAGAAATATGCAGTGTTTTGACTATGCACTTAAATATATTTACCGTTATCCAAAGACTGAAAAAGAGTTGAAGATTCAGCTGTATACGAAATGATATAATACCAAAGATATCGAGCGAGCGATAGTAGAACTTAAGAAAAAAAATTATGTAAACGACGAAATGTTCGCAGAAAGTTATATCAGAAGTGAAGTCGTAAACAAAGGAAAACCAGCGATTAGAATCATCCAAAAATTATATCATAAATGAGTTCCCCAAGAAATCGTCAGAGATATTTTGAAAAAATATGAGAATGAAATGGGTGAAGGTATCCATGATAAAATCAGAAAAGAAATCACAGCATACAAGAAAAAAGAGGTAGATGGATTTGATATCATCCAGAAATTAATGAGAAAATGATATAAATTAGATGACATAAAACGTGTCATTGAAAATAAATAATTAGATAATTTTTCAATTGCGAATTTCGAATTACGAATTACATAAAAATCCGCAATCCGTTAATCCGTAATCCTTTAATCGGTTAATTTTAATTTATAAGTAATAAAGTAATGGGAAGATGGCATAGTATCGCAGCGAGAAAAGCATCAGGAGATGCGAAGAAATCACAAGCGTATGCAAAAGTGTGAAAAATCATCCAAATAGCTGCTAGAAAAGGAGCGGATCCAAAAATGAATCCGTCACTCGAACTCGCACTCAGCAAAGCAAAACAATATAATCTTCCGAGAGAAGTTGTAGAAAAAGCAATTTTGAAATGATCTGGTCAGCTTGAAGGAGAAAATCTCGAGGAAATATTCTACGAAGGATATGGTCCAGAAGGCGTAGCATTACTTATCAAAGCATTGACGCCCAATACTAATAGAAGTGCTATGAGTGTAAAACAAATCATGTATAAATATGGTTGAGTACTCGGGGCTATCGGTTCTGTAGCTTGGCAGTTTAAAGAACAAGGCGTTATCGTCATCGATGGTATCAGTGAAACGGTTCAAGAAAAATGAAAGACTAGTGAAAAAGTTCATCCATTGAATACAGATGAACTCGAAGAACGTGCTATGGAGCTTCCTATCGCTGATATTGAAATAGATGAAAAAGTTGTCGTAATCTATGTCGACAAGACAAATTTTTCGATTGTACAAAAAGCCCTCGAAGCATTCAATTATCATATGCTTGAATCAGATATACAATTCATTCCTGAAAATACGGTGAAGCTTGATGAAGTAAACACGAACAAGCTCTATACCCTTCTCGATGCATTAGATGACGATGAAGATATCGATCATGTGTGGCACAATATGGGAAACTAAAAAAAACGTTCCTCCTTTACTGAAAGGAGGTGCCGAAGGCGGAGGATTTTGTGACTTTTGTAAAATCTCCCATCCATAGGATACCTCCCTCTTTCAAATAAAGAGGGTACATATTATAGTTTATTTACATAATCACGCATCTGAAAGCATTCTATAAAGCTCGAACAGCTTTATAGTTTTTTTATAATTACTCAATGTTGGAAAATCTTTATCGAGTTGTTCGATAAGTGTTTTAAGTTCTCGAAGATTATCTCCGTAACTCTTATCTATTTTGTTGACGTCAGAGAGTTTCATAATTGCAGTTTGAATCATAGTGAGTCCATCTTGTGTGGTGAGTGGTTTCTTTTCACCCAAGCATTTACTACCAAGCGCTTGAGCGATTTGATCTACTTCTTGTATGCTCGCACTTCTTCCATAGACGACAATGGTAACTTTTCATTGATATTTACTATTTGCAGCGTCGGAGATTGTTGGTGATTTTATTTTGTCGAATTCGAATGATTGGATCGAGAAGATTGGTGGTAATTGCAACATAAACCTCTTGAGATTTTCTGCACCATTGGTACCAAAATCCGTTCCTAAAAGATATCCAAACGTCGGAATATTTCTGTATCTTTCTCTAAATTTGTAATAACATACTTCGTCAGTTTCGTTGTTGCATGAGATGATACTCTTAATGGTCTTGTCGATAATACTATCGTCGATAAGCGTATTTGCACCACCGTTGAATATTCGATTATACAAACCATATCAAATCATTTTATCCTGATCTATTGCTTGTCCTGATCCAAATGTCGTTGCATAACTACTTTCCAACGCTTTGATTTCTGTCGTTTTTCCTTTTTTGATTTCTCCTCGAAGATAATAAAAGAATTCGTTGATGAGAGAAATGTTTTCTTTATTGGATGTCATAGAAAGTTTGTCTGCGAGCAATAAGAATGCACGTTTAGAATTTGCTACAAAAGAAACCGTGATCGGCATATTGAAAAATCATTTATCATCTTCTACAAAGTCCCCTATTTTCATATCAAGTATATCGTTTGATTCGTTATTGTCTCAAAGGTTTTTGAAGAAGTCTCCTCGCTTTTGGAGTAAGGTAATGTCATTGAATGGATTCTTTTCGAGAAATTTTATTCAGATTAAATTGATATCAATTTTGTCGGTATAATTTTCTTTCCGTACATTGAGTGAAGGCAGATAGAGGTATTTGAGTAAGTAGGTATATGGTATTTGAAGTGATGAAAGATAGTCTGTATACTTACTTATTTCTCATTCAGTAGTTTTGTTTTCTTGGAGCAAATCTTTGATTGTGTCTGAATTTTTGAGAATATTTTGTGTAATAGAATCTGATTCTAGCGTACGTGTATCGTAACTCGATAAATTATTCAGTTGAGATGATTTTGCATTGAGCGAGGTAATATCACTATACAGTTGGATACCAAAAAATATCGCTAAAGCAGAGGTTGTGATAGCTATAATCAACATTATTTTACTATTATTTTTATTATCTTTGAAAAAATTATAGACTCAAGTTAGATATTTTTTTATTACATCAAGAAAAGATGTAATCTTCTGGAGATCTATCTTCAACACCTTTTTTTGTGGCGTTTGGTCTATCATATTCGTCCTATGGCGAAGAAGTAAAAATCGGGTCTATATAATCGCTAATCTCTCTTTCTGATCATTTCTGGATGGGGAGAACAAAATCCATTGTCGAGTTATTGACGTTGAACACTGAACTTCCTATCTTGATAACCTTTGGAGATATTTTGATTGATTTAGCATCGATATTTTCTGAGACTACGAATACACTTTGTTTGATAAGATTTAATAAATTACTCAGAATAAATATATGTGGATTGATAATTCCTTTCTTGATCAATGCGACCTCGTCTTGTTTAAAGGTATTTACGTCGACGGTGAAGCTGATTTGTTTTTGTGTCGGATCGTATTTTTTGAATGTGATAGAGAAACTTGGTAAATCTGTCTGCTCTAATTTGGTATCTACATAATACATCATCTTCTTGAAAAAGTTTGTATCCGGTGGTGTTTTCTCTTTGTCCACGAGCGCATAATATCTATCGAAATCGCCGACCATATTACAATCATAATCGATTTCATAGGGATTGAGATAACAGTTGTTGAGATATACGAGAATATCTTTTTCTCCTCTATCTGCGAACGTTTTCATATTAGTTTCTATCTGTGTTGTTGGCAATTTAAGCGCATTAGCCAAGCTAGAAACGAAAGTATCTAAATAACTAAATACTTTGATTGCACTACTGAATTTGATGATCTCGAGTGAAAGCAGATATTTTTTAATTGACGTCGAATACTCTTGGTTTTCTAGCATGGTATACAACTCCTGTGAAAAAAATCCGTACTTGGAAATATCTTCTTTGAGTGTTGTCAGCTTTTGATTATTATTTACAAATATATTTGAAAACCCATTGAGTGCCAACTGAAGGATATCTTTTTTCTGGATATAACTCAGTGTCTTTTCATTGATCACTTTATCTACATTTGTTTCTTCTCCACTACCGACAATCGATAATGAGGTATATTGTTGATAATTACTGAGGTTCAATGTTTTGTCGAGAAACGTTTGTCATTGTTTGTACGTATCTATGTAGGTCTGGTAGGTCGTACTAGGAATTGCTTGTGAAGCATAATAGACATAACGACCGTATAAGCGCAAAATTACTGATGCCATACCTGTTACCAAAATAACAAAAAATGATATCAAAAATAATTTTCGATACTGATTATGATATTTCGATTTATTTCCACTAATCAGGCCACTATCACCCAACGACACATGATTTGCTTTTGTTTCGCTTGGTTGGAGTATCGTCCCAAGATTGAGATTTTCTAATTTCACTTCCTCTCTCGGTGCCTTTGTTCATTCTTCTTTATTTGCTTCAGAGATAAGGTTGGGAGCGGTTGGTTGTATTTCTAAATCATTGAGTTTGAGATTCGATAATCATGAAAAATCTGGTCCAGATGAACCTATATCATTGATGTTTGGTGTAGTTACATTTTCGTTTTGTTTCTCTTCTGTCATTGAGACTATCTGAATAAAATCTCGTAGTAATAGTATAATCAGAATGCTTATAAAAACCAAAAAAATAGCCCTCTTGAGCTATTTTGGATTGACAAAATTGGAAAAAATGACGTGTTTTTTAGTATAGCACCCGGGTGCAATCATTAGCAAAACAAGTAATTAAGCTAAATACCATAGATTTCCACCCGGGTGCGAATAAAAAAAATAAAAAAAACCGGGACGAATAACGTCCCGATCTAAATATTCTTTGATAGTGCTTACCATTTTTTTACAATAAATTCCAGCATCTCTTTTGAAGGGGTAGCACGTTGTGTGGCATCATCCGTACAAAAATCGGAGTCAGATTGACCAAGCGTATACAGAAGATTGGACACTTTAGTAAACAATTCTTTAATAGATTGTCTTATTTCTTCACTAAACTTAATGTCCTTATCCTGAATAGACAAGAAAACAGCTTTCTCGAGAATTTCCATATTTATTCCTATTTCTAAGGTAAGTTCTCGTTTTGACATTTTGGATTTGATATGTTTCCCGTCTTTTTTCTTATCTTTGCTTCTTGCAAAGTATATAAGACTACGGTTAACAGAGTTAATGCTGCTGATTACTAAATCTTCTAACGATTGAACATCGAATTGAAAACCTACATAAACTCTATCTCCAAAAATAATTGATGCAAAAATTGGTGTGTTCATAATTTAAGTATTTGTTTTTATTATATATATT
>Ga0194063_10001480_pt1 | contig 15194 bp, 15 predicted proteins | sample SepL3720m_MetaG_FD_155459 | JGI IMG/M metagenome (GOLD analysis project Ga0194063, IMG submission 155459) | Anoxic zone freshwater microbial communities from boreal shield lake in IISD Experimental Lakes Area, Ontario, Canada - Sep2016-L373-20m | ecosystem: Environmental > Aquatic > Freshwater... | reverse complement strand
GAGCGCCGGTGCGCCTCCGCCCGATCGGGGTCACAACCTAATAACATTTGCCTCAATGGCAACTTCCACCTCAGTAACCACACGAGTCACAGGCGTACTGGTCGCCGCGGTGATGGTGACCGGCACCCTCTCTGCCTGCACGCCACGTCAGGCCGGCCCGGCCCAGGCCGCGGCGGCCTTCTTCGCCGACCTGGGGCGGGGCGACACCGACGCGGCCGCCGCGCTCAGCGACCAGCCGACCGAAGCCCACACCGACCTCAACCAGGCCTGGTCCGGGCTGCAGGCGTCCCATCTCGATGCGACCATCCTGGGATCGCGCTATACCGAGGACGCCGGAAGCGTGAACTACCGGTTCACCTGGCAGCTGCCCAAGAAACGCACGTGGACCTACGACGGCGTGCTCAGCATGGTCCGCGACGAAGGCACCTGGCGGGTCCGGTGGTCGGCCAGCGCCCTGCATCCGAAACTGGGTGAGAACCAGAGCCTTGAACTGCGGGCCGATCCGCCACGGCGGGCCTCGGTCAACGAACTCGGCGGTACCGAGGTTCTGGCGGCGGGCAGCCTGTACCGCTATCAGCTCGACGCGGCACGCGCCGGCGGCGATCTGATGACGACCGCCAGGGTCGTCGCCGACGTGCTGCGGCAGTTCGACAACACCGTCAATCCGCAGCGCCTCGCCGAACAGGCCAGCTCGGCCAACGGCCCGCTGGACCTCATCACGCTGCGGCCCTCCGACCACGACAAGGTTGCCGGCGCACTCGATGCCCTGCCCGGTGTGATCGTCACTCCGCAGGCCGAAATGCTGCCCACCAACGACGGTTTCGCGCCCGCGGTCATCAGTGAGGTGAAGAAGGCGGTCGAGGACGAACTCGACGGCGAGGCCGGCTGGCGCGTGGTGAGCGTCAACAAGAACAGCGCCGACGTGGACGTGCTGACCGAGGTTGTGCCCAAGCCCGCGCCGTCGATCAACCTGACCCTCGATCGGCTGGTGCAGGACGCCGCTCAGCGCGCTGTGGACGACCAGTGGCGCAAAGCCATGCTGGTCGTGATCAAACCCTCGACCGGGGAGATCCTCGCGGTGGCTCAGAATGCCGCCGCCGACGCCGACGGCCCGGCGGCCACCACGGGTCTGTATCCACCCGGTTCGACGTTCAAGATCGTGACCGCGGGCGCCGCCATCGACAACAAGCTGGCCGGTCCCGACACCATGGTCGCCTGCCCAGGCCAGATCGACATCGGCGACCGCACCATCCCGAACTACGACAAGTTCGACCTCGGCGTGGTCCCCATGACCGAAGCCTTCGCCAATTCGTGCAACACCACGTTCGCCGAGCTGGCCAGCAGGATGTCGCCGACGGCACTGACCGTGGCGGCCTCCGAGTACGGGATCGGACCGGATTACACGGTCGAGGGTCTGACCACCGTCACCGGAATGGTGCCGGCCACCGTCGACATCGCCGAGCGCACCGAGGACGGGTTCGGCCAAGGGAAGGTGCTGGTCACGCCCTTCGGAATGGCGCTGGCCGCGGCCACCGTCGCGGCCGGCAAGACCCCGACTCCGCGCCTGATCGCAGGTGCCGAGACCGTCGAGAGCGGCGAGAACCCGCCGGCCAACCCGGTCACACTCGACGGGTTGCGCTCGATGATGCGCCAGGTGGTGACCAACGGCACAGCCAGGGACATCGACGGCCTCGGCGAGGTCTACGGCAAGACCGGGGAAGCGGAATTCCAGGGCGGTTCGCACGCCTGGTTCACCGGCTACCGCGGCGACCTGGCGTTCGCCGGGCTCATCGTCGGCGGCGGCAGTTCAACGTATGCGGTCCGCATGGTCCGCCACATGCTGGAGGGACTGCCGCCGGACTTCCTGGCGTGAGGGTGTGCGCCGGCGGCCGGCTCAGCCGGTCACGATCTGACCGCCCTGCACCGTCACCGGCCGCGCAACCAGCGGGTCGACGGCCGGGCCGTGGTCCACGGACCCGTCGAGGGTGAATTTGCTTCCGTGGCAAGGGCATTCGATGCCGCCGTTCTTGACCTTCAGTGCGCACCCCGCGTGCGTGCAGCGCGCGATGAAGCCCTTGAAGACGCCGGCGCTGGGCTGGGTGATCAGCGTCCCGTCGACGATCGTGGCCGCACCCACGGGGACGTCGGCGACGGCGGTCAGGGCCTGGCCGGGGTTCGGTGGGGAGGCCACCGGGGCGTCGGCGGGCTTGGAGCAGGCGGCCAGTGGAGCGACGGCGGCCCCGATCAACACGGACCTTCTCGATAGATCAGACATGGCTGCTCACCCTAATCGAGGTGGCGCGGGAGCGAGACGGGCCCGGGACGGCGGTAAATTGGAGTGGTCATGACGGATAGCGAGAGCAGGATCGACACCACGGCCGTCGTCAAGTATGACGGCCCGCCCGCCGTGCGGGTGTCCGACGCGGACCGCAACGGCACTTTGCGGCGGCTGCACAACGCCGTCGCGCTGGGCCTGATCGACATCGGTGAGTTCGAGGATCGGTCGGCCCAGGTCGCCACCGCCCGCCAGCCGTCCGACTTGGAAGCCCTCATCGACGACCTGCCGTCGGCGGGAGCCCTGGCCTCCTCGGCGGCCGATCGACTGGAACTGCGCGGCTGGATGGGCTCGCTGCGCCGGCACGGCGATTGGATGGTCCCCACCAGGCTGTCCCTGGTCCGCCGGATGGGATCGGTGGACCTCGATCTGACGACCGCACGCTTCGCCGGGCCGGTCGTGGTCATCGAGTTGGACATGGTGCGCGGTTCGGTCGACATCCGGCTGCCCGACGGAGCCAGCGCGTCGCTCGACGACGTCACCGTCTACGGCGGCAGTGCGCGTGACCGGCGCAAGAATCCGCCGGCCGAGGGTAAGCCGCATGTGGTTATCACCGGTCGTGTGGTGATGGGCTCGGTGAACATCCGCGGACCGCGGCGGCCGGTCTTGCCGGTGCCCTCGGTGCTTCGGCGTCGGTGAGGAACCATGCCGGTGCGTAGCGCTCTCAGTTCCGGGGTGGTCTCGCCGACCCTGCCGGTGCCCAAGTCGATCGAGCGGCCCGAGTACGTCGGGCGGGCGGCCGTCGCCGAGGGAAGCGAACCCTGGGTACAGAGTCCCGAGGTCATCGAGAAGATGCGCATCGCGGGCCGGATCGCGGCCGGGGCCCTTGCCGAGGCCGGCAAGGCGGTCGCACCCGGGGTGACCACCGACGAACTCGACCGGATCGCCCACGACTACATGCTCGACCACGGCGCGTACCCGTCGACGCTGGGCTACAAGGGATATCCGAAGTCCTGTTGCACCTCGCTCAACGAGATCATCTGCCACGGCATCCCAGACTCGACGGTGATAGTCGACGGCGACATCGTCAACATCGATGTCACCGCCTACATCCACGGGGTCCACGGCGACACCAACTCGACCTTCCTGGCCGGTGACGTCAGCGAGGAGCATCGACTGCTCGTCGAGCGCACCCGGGAAGCCACCATGCGGGCCATCAAGGCGGTCAAGCCCGGCCGGGCGCTGTCGGTGGTGGGCCGGGTCATCGAGTCCTACGCAAACCGCTTCGGCTACAACGTGGTTCGCGACTTCACCGGTCACGGCATCGGCACCACGTTCCATAACGGACTGGTGGTGCTGCACTACGACCAGCCGAGCGTGGACACCGTTCTCGAGCCTGGGATGACGTTCACCATCGAGCCGATGATCAACCTCGGTGCCCTGGATTACGAGATCTGGGACGACGGCTGGACGGTTGCCACCTCGGACCGGAAGTGGACGGCCCAGTTCGAGCACACCATCGTGGTGACCGAGGACGGCGCCGACATCCTCACCCTGCCATGACGGCGCGGACCGGTGGCGCACTGCTGGTCGCCGGAACCACCTCCGACGCCGGCAAGTCGATGGTGGTCGCGGGTCTGTGTCGGCTCTTGGCGCGCAAGGGAATCCGCGTGGCGCCGTTCAAGGCGCAGAACATGAGCAACAATTCGGTGGTAACAGTCGACGGCGGCGAGATCGGTCGCGCCCAGGCCATGCAGGCCAGAGCTGCCGGTCTGGCCCCCAGCGTGCGGTTCAACCCGATTCTGCTCAAGCCCGGCAGCGACCGGACCTCGCAACTGCTGGTGCGCGGTCACCCGGTCGGCACGGTCGGGGCACGTGACTACATCAACCACCGGGATCGGTTGGCCGGGGTGGTCGCCGACGAACTGGCGAGTCTGCGAGCCGAATTCGACGTCGTTGTGTGCGAAGGCGCCGGTTCGCCGGCTGAAATCAATCTGCGTGCAACGGATTTGGCGAACATGGGACTCGCCCGGGCGGCGAACCTGCCCGTCGTAGTGGTCGGCGACATCGACCGCGGTGGTGTGCTGGCGCACCTGTTCGGGACCGTCGCCGTGCTCTCTCCCGAGGATCAGGCGCTGATTGCCGGATTCATCATCAACAAGTTCCGCGGCGATCCGGCCCTGCTGGAGCCCGGCCTTGAGCAGCTGGCGGCACTCACCGGCCGGCCGACCTACGGTGTGCTGCCCTACAGCGACCAGTTGTGGCTCGACGCCGAGGACTCGCTGTCGGTGGTGACCCGGGAGGTGGTCGGCGTGCCGGAGCCGCCGCACGGCAGCCAGTGGCTGCGGGTGGCGGCGCTGCGGTTGCCGCGGATCTCCAATTCCACCGACGTGGAGGCGCTGGCGTGCGAGCCCGGAGTGGCGGTGCGCTGGGCCAGCGAGCCGGCCGAGCTGGTCGAGGCCGACATCGTGGTGATCCCCGGCAGCAAGGCCACCGTGGCCGATCTGCAGTGGCTGCGCGACCGTGGCCTGGCCGACGCCGTCGTGGCGCACGCGGGCCGCGGTGGTGTCGTGCTCGGCATGTGCGGGGGATTGCAGATGCTGTGCCGCCGGATCGACGACGACGTCGAGAGCGGCCGGGGGAGCGTCGCGGGTCTGGGTCTGCTCGACGCCGATATCGCCTTCGAGTCCGAGAAGGTGCTGCGCCGCTGGGAGGCCGCGGCCGACGGCCTGGACGGCTACGAGATCCACCACGGGCGGGTCGTGCGATGTGCCGAGGACGCCTGGTTCGACGTGCGCGGGACCGTCCAGGGTTATCAGCGGGGAAGCATCTTCGCCACGCACTGGCACGGCCTGCTGGACAACGACGGTTTCCGGCGCGACTGGCTGGCCCGCGCGGCCGAGGCGGCCGGCCGGACCGGCTTCCGGGTGGCGCCCGATACCAGCGTGGCGTCCCGCCGGGACGGTCAACTCGATCTGATGGCCGATCTGCTGGGCGCCCATCTCGATCTGGACGCCGTGCTGGCGCTGTTGGACGGTCCGCCGCCGGCTGCGCCGATCATCACCACCGGGGTCGGTGGCCTACCCTGATCGCCATGGGTCGCACAGCGGTGGCGGGTGCGCTGGCGTCGACTGTGATGTTGCTGTCCGCCTGTGGCGCCACGGTGGATGGCACCGCCACCTGGCCGGGGGCTTTCCTGCAGCGAGCGTTGCTGGACAGCAAGGACTTTCCGTCCGGTGTGCAATACGACCTCATCAACGAGAAGCCAGGGCAGCCCGACGGCGCCGACGGGCCCGGCTCGATGCTGTCGCGGCCGAAGGGCTGCGCCGATGCGCTGACCAACGTCATCCGGCAGTCCGCCGAGCGGGGACCGGGCAGCGCCGCCAAATACGCGGTGTCCTACGACGGCGCCCGGATCGGGATGACCGTGTTGTCCTGGAACCTCGATCTGGACAAGCTCAAGGCGGAGGGCGACCGCTGCGCGAAGTTCGAGGCCTTCTTCGACCCGGCTTCGAACGGCATCCCGATGACCACCAGCGCCTTGCCGGGCCTGGACCCCGGGGCACTCGGCTACCAGCAGACCATGAATCTCAACGGCGCCCAGAGCAGTGTCTACATGGCGTTCCGGAACATCGGCCGGCGCGCGGTGTTCGGGGTCGCGTTTCCGGCCGGCAACCCCACGATTTCGGTGAAAGCGGCACTGCCGCAGACGTTCTTGGAAGTTTTCGCCAAGCAATCCGCCAAGCTTCGGTCTTCCTGAGTAGTCCCTGAGAGGCGTCCGGAAACCGGGCCGCTGGGCAACGATTGAGAAGTAGCGTGTGCGGATGCCCGCCACGACGATGACTGTCGATGGGTTCGGCTTGCCGGTGGACGTCTCCGGGCCGGACAAGGGCTACTACGTCGTACTGCTCTGCGCCGCGAAGCACGCGCCGGCGGCCTACGACACGCTGTGCAAGCGGCTGCACACCGCTGCGGTGCGCACCGTTGTCATCGGCGCCGACCCCCGTATGCACACCAAGGCGGTGATCGCGATCCTGGACACCCTGGAGGTGCCGTCTGGAGTCCTGGTCGGCGACCGATTCGGAGCCGAACTGGCCTGGGAGGTTGCCGCCGCGCGACCCGACCGGTTCACCGGCCTGGTGGTCATCGATCGCCCGCACCCGCGCGTTGCCGAGGACGCTGATTGTGCGCCGGTCGAGGTGAACACGACGGCGTTGGTCACCAGCCCGGCGTCGCGGGCCATGGCCAAAGCCAGTCAGCGCTACGTCTACAGCGATTTCCGGCTGGTCGAATACACCGGGCGCCGCAATGCCGAGGTGGCCGTCGCCCAGCTCGCCGCTGAGATCGTGTTGCGCACCAGCACCTGGTAGTCGGTGCTCACCGAACGCCGCAAGACCGCCGGTGCGCTGTCACCACCGATGGGCGACTTCACGGACTCGGCCGATCCGCTCTGGGTGTTCACCTTCGCTCTGGGCCTGGCGATCGCCGCACTGGGCATCGCCTCAACCGCGCCACGGGCCGAGCGGTCCGTCGAGCGGTTGGCGCTATCCAGAGATTGACACATTGTCAAATATGTGGGCACACTCTCGCCTGTGACGACGGCAGCCCCGACGAAACGGGAGCGCACCCGCGACGGCCTGCTGGTGGCACTGCAGGAACTTCTGCTCGATCCCGGTGTCTCGACCGTCTCCGTGCCTCTGCTGGTCGGCCGGGCCGGGGCCGCGCAGGGCACCTTCTACAACTACTTCGACTCCCTGCCCGAGGCCATTGACGCCGTGGGCGCACTGCTGCTGACCGAGCACACCCGGGTGCTGCGGGCTGCCACGTCAGAGGCTGCCGATACGGCTGAGATCGTCGCCCGCTCGGCCCGTCAGACGCTGATGTTGTTCGTGCACCGGCCCGAAGTCGGACGTCTCATCTTCGACTCAGGACTGCCGGTCGACCGGTTCGTCGGCGGCCTGCGCGCGCACCTCCACCACGATCTGCGGCTGGGAATTGCCCGTGGTGACTTCTCGGTGGCCGATTTCGATATCGCCAGCACGGTCTATACCGGCACGATGCTCGGCGCCTGTCTGGACCTACACCGCGGCCACCTTCCGGCGGACGCGATTGGCGAGGTGGCCGGTCATCTGCTGCGCACGCTGGGGGTCAACGCGCGCAAGGCGCACCGGCTGATCTCTGCGCCGCAGGAGTTCATCGGCTGGGCTCCGTTCCCACTCTCGGCAATCGAGGAGGTTTGACCATGGCCCAGCCAACCCTGATGCCTGGCCGCACAATGGCACGCGACGACGCCGGCTACGAAACCGCCCGCCGCGGCGCGCTGTGGCGGACGAATATGCCCGATCGTTTCCCCGACCGCATCGTGGGAGCCAACTCCATCGACGATGTGGTGGCCGCGGTGCGGGCGGCAAAGGCCGCCGGGCACCGGGTGAGCGTGCGTTCCGGTGGGCACAGTTGGTCGGGTAACCATGTTCGCGACGGCGGGGTGCTCATCGATGTGTCACGCCTGCAGGCATTCTCGGTCGATAAGTCGGCGATGACCGCCACGGCCGAGCCGGGGCTGGGTGGTAGCGTGCTGCTGGCCGAGTTGATGAAGCGAGGCCTGTTTTTCCCGGTGGGCCACTGCCGCGGCGTGTGTGTCGGCGGTTACCTGCTTCAGGGCGGGTTCGGTTGGAACGGTCGGGCCTTCGGACCGGCGTCTTCCAACGTCATCGCCATCGACTATGTCGATGCCGACGGCGTGCTGCGCCACGCCAGCGAGACCGAGAACGCCGATATGCTCTGGGCCGCAAGAGGTTCAGGACCGGACTTTTTCGGGGTGGTGGTTCGATTCCACCTACGTGTTTTCCCCAAACCTGGGTTCATCGGGTCATCGATCATCAAGTACCCGGTGGAGCGCCTCGCAGACCTTGTCCGCTGGGTGGACCGGGTAGGCCCGAATGTCTCTCCCGAGGTGGAGATGCAGTTCGTCATCTCGCGGAGCGCCTCCTTCCCACCGCCGCTACGCCCACGCTCGGTCACATCGCCTGTGCTCATCGAGTTGGCCACCACCGTCATGGCCGATTCCCGCTCGGCGGCGAAGGCATCCACGGCTTACACGGCGGGCGCGCCGAAGGGGGCGAAGCTGCGAATACCCCTGCTGCCCATGTCCATGTCGTTCATGTATTCCGGTGTGATGCAGCACTACCCGGAAGCCAGCTGGGAGACCGACAACCTCTGGACGCATGCCGGCGCCGACGAACTCCTGCCGCACATTCAGCGCATCGCCGACACCATGCCGGCACCACCCGCGCATTTTCTGTGGCTGAACTGGGCGCCGACGGTGGACCTCCCGGACATGGCGTACACGGTGGAGGACAGGACATATCTGGCCTTCTACGGCGGCTGGCTCGACGGCGCCGACGGCGCGGCCACCACGCGTTGGGCGCGCGACAACGCCGCAGCCATGGAGCCACTGTCGACCGGAGTGCAGTTCGCCGACGACCCCGGGCGGCCCTCCCGCGCTATCTCCGAGGCGGCGCAGAGCCGGCTCGAGGCGATACGCGCCGTGCATGATCCCGAAGGCCGCTTCAACCGATGGATCGGAGCCGTATGAAACTCCCTGCACCCAAGCGCGTTTCGGGTCGAAGGCTCGGCTGGTCCGCCCACGAGATCGCCACTTCGCCCTATGCGCGGTTCTGGAACCCCGATATGGCCGACATCTCGGCCGACGCGCACCGCGCGGTGGCCAACAGTCCGATGGCAGAGGAACTGTTTCCGCCCATGTCGCAGGCGATCACCGGCATCGCCGATGCCGAAGTGCAGAACGGTTTCACGGTCACCTCCGACGGCGCGATCCACGTGAACCTCGTGACCGAGATGCCCGATGTGACTCCGGCGATGATCGACTGGTGGTTCGGCTGGCACAGTGACAGCCCCGAGCGCTACAAGCTCTGGCATCCGCGGGCCCACGTGCACGCTCAGTGGGCCACCCCGCCACCGTCGGGCACCATCGGCCGGGCGCGCTACGTCGGATACACCTCCCAGGTCGACGAATACCTCGGCAGCGCAATGATCCGCGGCGCCATTCAGTTCCGCCGGCCCGAGGAATTCGGTCTGGTGGACGCCGCGGTCGCCACAGGCGTGGACGCCACCGCGGTATGCGCCCGCGTCGGCCTGGTGGACCTTCCCGTCGACATCGGCTACCTCGCGCACCACGTCGCGGCCGTCCCCGGCGGCAGCCTGATGCGCTCACGCTTCTGGCTCGGCGGTCCCAACCTTGCGGCACGCTCGGCGTCACTGCGCGCCGCTGTGCCGGTGGCCAAACGCCTTGCGGGACTGACTGAACTCGACGCCCGGGCGCTGCTCGTGCACTGCTCGCAGGAGATGACCCACCTGGCCACCTTCTTGCCCGCGCTCTACGAACAGGAGTCCTAGCGGGCGCCGTCCAGCTGGCGACCGGTCTCGTCGACCTGGCGGACCGGCCCGGTGAACCACTTCTTCACCGAGGCGTGCCAGTAGATCCACAGCAGGATCAACGTGCCGCCGACGAGCAGCGGGGTGTAGTTGACGAACTTCCACCCGAAGCTCGGATCCCACGGCACACCGCCGAGCGCGGTCGGGAACATGGCCACGATCGAGGTGATGATGATCTCCGCCAATGCCAGCGGAGCCATCCACTTATACCGGTTGCCCAGGTTCCAGCGTCCCACCGGGAAGGAATCGCCGGCTTTCCACCGGTAGTAGATCGGCACCGCGAAGGCCAGGTAGAGGCCTACCACACCGATGGACACGACCGCGAAGAAGGCGATCGGCACCGGTGCGCCGTTGATGTCCACCGGCACCAGGGCGGGCAGCGTGATGATCGCGGCGATCACCGCCGTCACGATGACGGCGTTGGCGGGCACCTTGTTGGCGTTGACCTTCGACCACAGCTGGTGGCCGGGGACTGCGCGATCGCGGCTGAAGGCGAACAGCATCCGCGAAGCGCTGGTTTGGCAGGCGGTGGTGCAGAACAGCTGCCCGGCCGTGGAGATGAACAGCACCGCCGCCGCCCACTTGGAGCTCAGCGCCTGGCTGAAGATCGCCGCCACCGCGCCGCCGGCCTTCGACACCCCGTCGGCGTCCTGAACGGCGAACAGGAAGGCCAGCAGGAGAATCCAGCCGCCGATCGCCGAGTAGAAGATCGACCGCCAGATGCCCTTGGCCGCACCGTCGGCCGCACTCTTGGTCTCCTCAGACAGATGGGCGGAGGCGTCGTAGCCGGTGATCGTGTATTGGGTGAGGATCGCCGAGATCGGCAGCACGAACAGCAGCCAGCCGAAGCCGGAGGTCGACCCGCCGAACATCCCGCTGTTGTTGATGGTCCTGGCGAACACGTCACCGACGCTGGCGTGGTGCTCGGGTACGAGGAACAGGATCGCGATCACCGCCGCCGCGCCGGCCACGTGCCACCACACCGAGATGTTGTTGATGACCGCCAGCAGGTGGCTGGAGAAGATGTTGATGGCCGCCACGGCGACCAGGATGATCAGGAACATCACGAAGACCCGCTTGAGGCTGTAGCCGGCCAGCCATTCTTCGCTGATGGTGCCCAGGGTCAGGTCAAGGAACGTCGCGCTGCCGTAGGACACCGACGCCAGGATGGCGATCAAGCCGATGAGGTTGAGCCAGCCGGTGTAGTAGCCCGCCTTCGGTCCGCCCAATTTGGCTGCCCACCAATAGATTCCGCCGGATGTCGGGAAGGCCGACACCAACTCGGACATGCACAGCCCGATGAGCAGGATGAAAGCGGACAGAATCGGCCAGCCCCAGGCGATTGCAGCCGGGCCGCCGTTGTTCCAGCCCAGGCCGAACGAGGTGAAGCAGCCCGCCAGGATCGAGATGATCGAGAACGAGATGGCGAAGTTGTTGAACCCAGACCAGGACCGTTGCAGTTCCTGGCTGTAGCCGAGGCGGGCCAGGTGGAGTTCGTCCTCGTCGAGAATTTCGTGGCCCTCGGGCACAGCGGGTCTCCTTCGTCACCGGTCACTAAGGGACGTTAGGCGTCTATTGGTTTGGTGTCCTACCTTTGGGTGTCGTTCATGTAAATCTTGGTTCGGACCCGTCTGCCCTAGGAGTTCTTGTGCCGTCTGAGAGCAGCCGCCGCCGCGGATTGCTGACCCCCGGCGAGTTGGACCGGCTGATGGCCGCCGGCGAGATCGACACCGTCATCGTGGCGTTCGCCGATATGCAGGGACGGCTGACCGGCAAGCGGGTCGCGGCCCGGCTGTTCGCCGAGGAGGTCGCCGCCCACGGCGCCGAATGCTGCAACTACCTGCTCGCCACCAACGTCGAGATGCAACCCGTGCCCGGCTATGCGATGTCGAGCTGGGAATCCGGCTACGGCGACATGGTGATGCGCCCGGACCTGGGCACGCTGCGGGTGCTGCCCTGGCTGCCCGGCACCGCGCTGGTGATGGCTGATCTGCAGTGGCCGGGCGGAGCCCCGGTGATCGCCGCGCCGCGCAGCATCCTGCGAACCCAGACCGAGCGCCTGGCCCAGCGCGGGCTGGCCGCCTTCGTCGGGACCGAACTGGAATTCATCGTCTTCGACGACACCTACCGCGACGCGTGGGCCGCCGACTACCGCGGCCTGCACAAGTCCAGCGATTACAACGTCGACTACGCCATTCACGCCTCCACGCGACTGGAGCCTTTGCTGCGCGACATCAGGAACGGCATGGACGGCGCCGGCATGTACTGCGAGGGCGTCAAGGGTGAGTGCAACCCGGGCCAGCAGGAGATCGCCTTCCGCTACGACCACGCCCTGGTCACCTGCGACAACCACACGATCTACAAGAATGGTGCCAAGGAGATCGCCGATCAGCACGGCAAGAGCCTGACGTTCATGGCCAAGTTCGACGAACGCGAAGGCAACAGCTGCCACATCCACATCTCGCTGCGCGGCACCGACGGCAATCCGGTGTTCGCCGACGACGCCGACGCGGCCGGAATGTCGGCCGGGATGTCCCCCATGTTCCGCAGCTTCCTCGCCGGGCAGTTGGCCACCATGCGGGAGCTGACCCTGTGCTACGCGCCGAACATCAACTCCTACAAGCGATTCGCTGCGGGTAGCTTCGCCCCGACAGCGGTCGCCTGGGGGATGGACAACCGCACCTGCGCACTGCGGGTGGTGGGCCATGGCCATTCCATGCGGGTGGAGTGCCGCGCCCCCGGAGGAGACGTCAACCAGTACCTGGCCGTGGCCGCGCTGATCGCCGGCGGACTGCACGGCATCGATCAGGGTCTGGAACTGCCCGAGCCCGTCGCGGGCAACGCCTACTCCGGTGACGCCCGGCGGCTGCCGACCACGCTGGCCGAGGCCGCCGAATTGTTCGGCGCCTCGCAGGTGGCCCGGTCGGCGTTCGGGGACGACGTCGTGGAGCACTACCTCAACAACGCCCGCGTGGAAGTCGCGGCGTTCAACGCGGCGGTCACCGACTGGGAGAGGGTGCGCGGCTTTGAGCGGTTCTAAGTCCTCCTGCCCTCCGGGTCCGGTGATCGGCCTGACCACCTACCGCCAGCAGACCAAGAGTGGCGTGTGGGACGTGCCCGCCAGTTTCCTGCCGGCGGTCTACCTCGACGGGGTAACCCGGGCCGGCGGCATCGCTGCACTGCTGCCGCCTCAGCCGGTCGATGACGTCATCGCCGAGCGGGTGATCGACCGGCTCGACGGACTGATCCTCACCGGTGGCAAGGACGTCAACCCGGAGGCTTACGGACACCAGCCGCACCCGGCCACCGAGCAGCCCGCGCGCGAGCGCGACGCCTGGGAGTTCGCGCTGGTCGCCGCCGCGTTACGCCGGGGACTCCCGGTGCTCGGCATCTGCCGCGGCCCGCAGGTGATCAACGTCGCTCTGGGCGGAACGCTGCACCAGCATCTGCCCGACGTTGTCGGCCACAGCGGTCACCGGGTGGCCGACGCGACCTTCGCGTCGCACACCGCGACGATCACCGAAGGCACCAGGCTCGGCGGGCTGCTCGGGCAGACGGTGCAGACCCGCTGCTATCACCATCAGGCCATCGATCAGTTGGGCCGGGGCCTGATCGCCAGCGCCACCTGCGACGGTGTGATCGAGGGCATCGAGATGACCGGCGACGACTTCGTCGTCGGGGTGCAGTGGCATCCCGAAGAGACGCTCGAGGATCTGCGGCTGTTCGCCGGACTTGTCGACGCGGCCCGAACCTACGCGACGGAGAAAGTGAGCTAGTGCCAACCACCACCGTGATCAACCCAGCCACCGAGCAGGTGGTGCGCAGCGTCGAACTGCTCGACGCCGCCGCCGTCGACGATGCGGTCGCTCGCGCGAAGGTGGCCCAGAAGGCCTGGGCCGCAGTGGCTCCGGCAGAACGCGCCGCCGCGCTGCGGTCATTCGCCACGGTGGTCGACGCCCACGTCGCGGAGTTGGCAGCCCTGGAGGTGGCCAACGCCGGCCATCCGGTGGCGGCGGCCGAGTGGGAGGCCGGCCATGTGCGCGACGTGCTGCAGTACTACGCCGCATCACCGGAGCGGTTGAGCGGCAAGCAGATTCCGGTCGCCGGCGGGCTTGACGTCACGTTCCACGAGCCGATCGGTGTGGTCGGGGTGATCACACCGTGGAACTTCCCGATGCCCATCGCCTCGTGGGGCTTCGCCCCGGCCCTGGCCGCCGGCAACGCCGTGGTGCTCAAGCCGGCCGAGTGGACACCGCTGACCAGCATCCGGCTCGGGGAGCTCGCCGTCGAGGCCGGATTGCCACCCGATCTGTTCCAGGTGCTGCCCGGCAAGGGCAGTGTGGTGGGGGAGCGCTTCATCACCCATCCCGATGTGCGCAAACTGGTGTTCACCGGCTCCACCGAAGTGGGCGCGCACGTGATGGCCGGTGCGGCAGCCCAGGTGAAGCGGGTGACGCTGGAGTTGGGCGGCAAGAGCGCGAACATCGTCTTCGACGACTGCGACCTCGAACGTGCCGCGGCCACCGCGCCCTACGGTGTGTTCGACAACGCCGGCCAGGACTGCTGCGCACGCAGCCGGATCCTGGTGCAGCGCAGCGTGTTCGACCGCTTCATGGAGCTGCTCGAGCCGGCGGTCCAGGGGGTCGTCGTCGGCGACCCCGCTGACCGGGACACCGAGATGGGCCCGCTGGTCTCACGCCCACACTTGGATTCGGTGGCCGCCTACGTGCCCGACGGCGCGCCCGTGGCATTCCGCGGCGCCGCGCCCAGCGGTCCCGGATACTGGTTTCCACCAACGGTTCTCACCCCTGCGCGCACCGACCGCACCGTCACCGAGGAGATCTTCGGCCCAGTGGTGGCCGTCCTGCCCTTCGAGGACGAGGCCGACGCCATCGCCTTGGCCAACGACACCGAATACGGGCTGTCCGGATCGATCTGGACCGACAACCTGTCCCGGGCACTGCGGGTCTCGCGGGCCGTGGAGGCGGGCAACCTCAGCGTCAACTCCCACTCCTCGGTGCGCTACAGCACCCCGTTCGGCGGCTTCAAGCTCTCCGGGCTCGGCCGGGAACTGGGTCCCGATGCGCCGGAGCACTTCACCGAAACCAAGAACGTCTTCTTCGCGATTGGAGAACCGCAGTGACACCCACCGTCGATCTCACCCAACGACTGGCCGGCAGGGTGGCCGTGATCACCGGAGCGGCCAGTGGTATCGGTCTGGCCACCGCCCGGCGGATGCGCGCCGAGGGCGCCACCATCGTCGTCGGCGACATCGACCCGAAGGCCGGCGAACCCGTGGCCGACGAACTCGACGGACTCTTTGTCTCCGTTGATGTTTCCGACGAAGGCCAGGTCGACAATCTCTTCGACGCCGCGGCGGCCGCCTACGGCGCGGTGGACATCGCGTTCAACAACGCCGGAATCTCCCCGCCGGACGACGACCTCATCGAGAACACCGAGCTGC
>Ga0194063_10001479_pt1 | contig 15197 bp, 16 predicted proteins | sample SepL3720m_MetaG_FD_155459 | JGI IMG/M metagenome (GOLD analysis project Ga0194063, IMG submission 155459) | Anoxic zone freshwater microbial communities from boreal shield lake in IISD Experimental Lakes Area, Ontario, Canada - Sep2016-L373-20m | ecosystem: Environmental > Aquatic > Freshwater... | reverse complement strand
TCGCTCATCACGTCCTGCTTGCCGACTTGCTCGATGCCAACGCCTATTTCGCCCATCCCTATCATTCATGGGAACGAGGCCTCAACGAGAACACCAACGGCCTAATCCGCCAGTATTTCCCCAAGCGTAGCTGCTTTGCGGAGCTAACCGATGAGGAGGTGGCCTTGGTGCAGAACAAGCTGAACTCACGTCCGAGGAATTGTCTCGACGATGCCACTCCAAATGACATTTTCACCGCGCCACCACCGATTGCGCTGGCCGCTTGAATCCGCCCCGGTTACTGTCAGCAGGATTGGGATTCACTGGGGGATTTCCATTGAAATCTATGAGCTGGACTATTCGCATCGACGGTTCATGTGCCCGACACCTGGGGTGGCTGGCGGATGCATCCGGGCCAAGCGACTGCGAACATTCGGATCGGGTCGGTCGATCATCAAGCTAAGATTGATGAGATGATCGCTGACGTGCTGGGCCAGTTAGATCGCTACATTGAGAATGAGAAACAAAGTCAGGCCCTCGAGCTCTTGCTGGCTCGCGCCGCGAAACTGCGGACGGATTTGCGCCTGCAAGCCAGCCACACCACTATCTCCGATCGCCGAATTTTTCTGATGCGGGAGGCCATCGTGGGCAGACGACACGCGTGGCAGCACTTTGCTACTACGACCCCCGAGCGAAAGAGTGGGGCAAGTGCTGCGCCGGAAGAGGTGAGATCATGGTTCGATTGTGAGAAATTGATCGCCCTGTCCTAGGCCGTCCAGGCCCTTTGATGGCCCATTCGCCCAAAAAAAGCATCGATTTTGATCGTGACCCGTAATTGTGCATCAGTACGCAAGCAGACGCTGGAGGCCATGTGCCGAGCTCTGCTTTGGGAGCGGAGACGAGAGCGCAATTATGAGTGGCAGGGACTTGTCAAGTTGCGCGGGCACCTGCTATTGGGAATATTGGATGCGTCACTCCCAAAAGATTCAGAGAGTCTCCCTAAAAATGCGAAGCCGATAGAGCTCATATAGGAGCTTTACGACTGATGGTAAAATTTTTCGATCCTTCACTATGGTGAAATTTTTAAATATATATGAAGATTAATCCAATAGATGTGCATTTCGATCCTGCATCTGTGGCCGATCCCAATGGTAGAGTGTTCTGGTGGCAAGGGGAAGCATACCGTGGTATTACTTCAGAATCTTCTGAATTTTACAAATTACTATTCGAAAATGGAACCATTGATAAGCTAGTTATTGCAGGCCTCATTCATACCGAACGCACTAATTTGTCCCTCGATGGTTTTGATCTAGTTTTGCGACATCGCACCTTGACGTTTCGATCTCTCCCATTCGAATGGAGCCAGGAAATGTTTAGGGATGCCGCTATTTTAACATGTGATTTTAATATTAAACTTTCATCATACGGTCTCGCCTTGCAGGATATGCATGCCTGGAATGTAATGTTTGATGGCAGCCATCCAAAATTCATTGATTTTTGTTCAATAGTTCCCGAGACTGATAGTCGCAGAAAAAATATTGCTTGCTACTATGAATTCATTGATAATTTTATCTTTCCATTATATTTAATGGTTGCTGGACATAATAAATTTGTCCGCATGTCTTTATTAGATCCGGATGAAGGAATTGGCAGGAATGACATTAAAAATCTTTTTCCTTTTTTGAATCAAGTTTTTTTCAAATTTAAAATTTTTATTAATAAACCATCCGCGATTATTTCTAATAATCAATCGTTGCGTAGCTTGAGGAAGTCTGTGAGTGCGATTCGTTTTTACGATAAGGTCGTTAAAGATTCTGGAGATGATTGCGGTGAATCTCAACCCCGCAATTCTAATTCATGTGATTCAACACGTGAATATGTGTCTGAAATAATTTTTAATGCGAGTCCTAAGAACCTTGTTGTTGTTGGATCGGATGCGTTAATTTATGCAAAGATCGCGGCCGATTTGGGTATACCATCGACCGTTTTGGAAAATGACGAAGCCCTTGTTGATGCGATTTATAGGCGTGCCTCGAAAGACAAGCTTCCCGTGCTTTCGCTTGTCGTTGATGTCGTGAATCCTTGGCCTGCTTGTATCGGTCATGCCCACAATCAATTCTTCCCGCCATCATGGAATCGTTTAAGGGGAGATATGGTTCTTGCTATGGGTGTCGTGTATGAACTTGCCCATGATAAGGGTCTTGGATTTGAAGAAATTGTAAGTATACTAAGTAGGTTTTCAGGAAATTATCTCATCGTTGAATTTATCGAAGATGTCATAATTACTGCAAATGAGTTAGATATTAATTTATTAGATTGGTATTCATTAAGCGGATTTGTTGGCGCATTGAGCAATGCGTATTGCAAGGTGGATATATTGCCCTATTCCATACCCCAAAGGAAATTGATTCTTTGTGAGCGAAAATCGGGTGCGGAGTCCTTGGTCGATATTCGGGATGCTAGCCCTTAATTTAATCCACCTGAATGGGAATACCTGCCTTAACTGGTGGCGCGACCGCTGCATCGAGTGGTGCCATGCCCGTCCGCAAGACGGCAAATTCGCCGACCAAAAATACCTCGATCAATGGCCCGAACTCTTCGGCAACGTCGCCATCTTACAAAATCCCGGAGTCAATGTCGCCGCTTGTAACCTTGCAGGTATCGACCTCTGCCATGACCGCGGCATCACCACCGTCGACGGCCATCCGCTCATCTTCTATCACTTCCATAGCCTCTGGGAAATCAGCACCATGCTCTACGAAATGGCCTATAAAGTCTATCGTGTTCGGCCCTGCCGGGTACTGCGCGACCGAGTCTTGTCACCCTACCTCCAGCGGCTGCGGGCCTTGGAAAAACAAATCCAAAGTCGCGCAACCGCCCCCTTCAAAACCCTGAGCCTGCGGACCGCTGCGGACGCCTCCCCCAAAATCTGGCATTCCTAGATGGCGCCGCGCTGCTCAGGGCGTGAAAGCCACGGTCGACTTGATGAATGGCCTCCTTCATGGAGACTACTTCCTCTACCTAGGGCGCCACATTTTGTGAGGGAACGTGGACGGATTTTTCCCGACCAGCGCCACGCTTGCCAACCCATTTGTGAATATGGATTGCTCCATCATCATTTGCACTCGCAACCGGGCTTCTGCGCTCGCCAGAACTCTTCAGGCATTCCAACAAGTCAAAGTTCCCCATGACTGGCAGGTGGAAATAATCATCGCCGACAATGGCTCCATCGACCAAACCGCCACCGTAGCCCAGTCCGCGACTCATCCAGCCATTCAGATCCTCTACCTTTACGAGCCACAGCGTGGTAAAAGCCGAGCACAGAATGCAGCCATCGCCGTCGCATGTGGAGAAGTGCTGCTCTTTACCGATGATGATGTGGAGCCCGCTGCCGATTGGATCGAACTGATGGCCCGCCCACTCTTGGAAAACCGCTGTGACGCTGTCACCGGGCGCGTCCTACTGGCCGAAGAGCTCCGCCGCCCGTGGTTCACCCACATGCACAAGCGCTGGCTGTCCGATATCCCCGAACCCAAGGTCAACTTCCAGAACACTGGCCTGATCGGTGCCAACATGGGTATCCGCCGCGAAGTATTTGATCAAAATGGCCACTTTGACGAAGAGCTCGGCCCCGGTGCCACAGGTCTTGGCGAAGAAACGCTGCTCTGGATGCAAATGAAGGAAGCAGGCATGCGCATCCTCCCCTTGAATGATACCTGCGTCATTCATCGCCCGGATGCCTCGCGCCTTCTACGGTCCAACTGGCTGGCGGCCGCCGCTCGCTATGGTCGGACCCGCGCCTATCTCATGCATCACTGGGAACACGCCCCTGTGCCTTACCCTTGGCTCCTCCTCATATGGACGCAGCTCAAACTCAGCCTTCGCCGACTGACATGCCGATCCTTCCGTATGGATGATGAAGGCTGTCCCGATTGGGAGATGAGCTACCTCGCCCGCATCAGCGCTTGCCGCCACTACATCGGCGAAGCCGATCGTCCCAGAAACTATCAGCTGCCTGCCCTGCGCCGCAAAAATGCTCTCCTTGAACTGTAAAAACTAAACCAAAAATAGACAATGATTATGAAAACTCCCCCCTCCAACAACCAAAGCCCTATCCGCAACGAATGGAATATCCTCTTCGGAAAACCCCTCCGCCTCATCGGTGCCCTCCTGCTGGGCGGCGCCCTTCTCAGCACAAGCTGCAGCACCTCCTCATCCTCCCCCTCAGTCCCGTCAGAGGCCTCCCGCTCCAGACCCAATGCCTCACTCGCCGCAGGCGATGAAATCCAAGTCGCCTTCTCCAGCGCGCCTGAAATGAACGTGAAACAAAAAATCCAGGCCAATGGCATGGTCAGCCTGCCCATGGTCGGCGATGTCAGCGCGGCCGGGAAAAGCCTCACCAGTTTCCAACAGCAACTCACCGCCCTCTACCAGCCTCACCTTCAAGACTCCAACGTCATCGTCTCAGTCGAAAATGCAGCGGCCGGGGTCTACGTCTCTGGTGAGGTTCTGCGCCCCGGCAAAATTTCCCTCGATCGGCCAATGACTGCCCTGGAAGCCGTCATGGAAGCCGGAGGCTTCACCAAAGCGGCCAATCCCAAGCAAGTCTACGTCGTTAGAAGCAACAGCGGTAAAAACCAACGCTATGTCCTCAACATCAATGATGCGCTCACAGGCAGCGACAGCAATGCTTTCTACCTGCGCACCTACGACGTCATCTACGTCAAACAAAGCAACTGGTAATCCACCCCTGCTTCACGGCGCCAAAGCCTGCTCGATCATTTTGAGAATTTCTATCCGCCCCGTCCGACTCTTTGACGAGCTAATGATGACGGGCGCTACCCCACCAAGGTGATCTGGCAGGCTCCCCACAAACGCATCAACACTGGCCCGCGTCTTCGCCGCCGACTGCTTGTCTGACTTGGTAAACACCAACGCAAAGGCCACCCCGCAGTCGCCCAACCAATTCACAAAATCCAAATCAATCCTCTGCGGCGTCAACCGGGAATCGATGAGCACAAACACCTGCCGCAGATTCGCCCGCTGCTCCAAGTAATCTCCCACCGACTCGTTGAAGTTGATCTTCTCCGATTTTGCTACCTTAGCATACCCGTACCCGGGTAAATCCACTAGGCTCCACGACTCATTGATCGCAAAGAAATTCAGTAACTGCGTCTTCCCCGGCATCGCCGAAACCTTCGCCAAATGATCCTTGTTCGATAACATATTGATCATCGAGGACTTGCCAACATTCGAGCGGCCGATAAAGGCAAACTCCGGGCGATCCCAATCGGGTGCCGAAGCCAAATTCCGGGCACTCATAATGAAGGCAGTAGACTTAATTTGCATCGATCAAAAAAATAGTGGGCTCTCTGCGTACGCAGAGAAGATGACACACCCTTGGCCAAGCGGCCCGTCGCGTCGAGCCTGACGATGGTCTTCTTGGATTTTTAACAACCCACCCACGCGCACTACAAACCACCCAAGCGAACCGGACGGGAAACCTTCCGGTTTTTTTGCGCCCTAACCTCAAGGGGCTTAAAAATCACCTAAGCCAGACATTCAAGTCTAGGCGGTAGCCCAAAAAGAACGCCTCCAGACTCCCCATGGGAGGGCACCAGCAGCTTCTTGATGAAGAGGGGGCTGTCGCACTCGACGTATTTATTGTTTTAGAACGAGGCGAATTCTTCACTTGTATGATCGGGTGTGCGGTCTGAGAGTGCGCACGGCGATGGCTACTGCGATTTCACCTTATTCTTCACTGCCGGATGCGACGGGTCACTTTGGCCAGTTCGGCGGGATGTTTGTGCCGGAGACTCTGATGGCTCCCTTGCAGGAGCTGGCGTGTGCCTACGCGGAAGCCAAGGCAGACCCCGCATTTCAGGCGGAGCTGGACGATTTGCTAAAGAATTATTGCGGGCGAGAGACGCCGCTGTATTACGCAGAGCGATGGACGAAGTTGCTGGGTGGGGCAAAAATTTACCTGAAGCGCGAGGACTTGCTGCACACAGGCGCGCACAAGATCAACAATGCGATCGGTCAGATCCTGCTAGCCAAGCGGCTGGGGAAAAAGCGCATCATCGCCGAGACGGGTGCAGGCCAACACGGCGTGGCAACGGCGACGGTGTGTGCCCGCTTCGGCATGGAGTGCGTGGTCTATATGGGCGCGGTGGACATGGAACGCCAGGCGCTGAACGTCGCGCGGATGCGCTTGATGGGTGCCGAGGTTCGCGGGGTGACGGCGGGCCAGGCGACGCTGAAAGAAGCGGTGAATGAAGCGATGCGCGATTGGGTCACGACCGTGGATCACACGCATTACATTTTAGGTTCCGCGCTGGGGGCGCATCCGTTTCCGATGATCGTGCGGGATTTTCACCGCGTGATCGGGGTGGAGACCCGCCGCCAGATCTTGGAAAAGGAAGGCCGTTTGCCGGATCTAATCGTCGCCTGTGTGGGCGGTGGTTCGAATGCGATCGGGCTGTTTCACCCGTTTCTGGACGATGAAAACGTCCGTATGATCGGTGTGGAAGCGGGCGGAGACGGCATCATCCCCGAGCGCCACGCAGCCCGCTTCCAAGGCGGCAAACTCGGTGTGCTGCAAGGAACCAAGACATGGCTGTTGTCGAACGACGACGGCCAGATCGAGCTGACGCATTCGGTTTCCGCGGGACTCGACTATGCCGCGGTCGGCCCCGAACACGCATATTTGCAAGACATCGGCCGCGTGGAATACACCTACGCTACCGACGACGAGGCGCTGGCCGCCTTCAAGGAGCTGGCCCACAGCGAAGGCATCATTCCAGCACTGGAAAGTGCCCACGCGATGGCTTACATTTCCAAAACCGCGGGCAGCCTGCCTAAGGACTGCATTCTTGTCGCCAACCTCTCTGGCCGCGGCGATAAGGACGTGGAGCAAGCGTCGAAGTATCTGCTTTGATAGCGCCGACTCAGCGGCGTCGGCGTGCGGTTAGCAACACCACCCCTCCCAACAACAGAATCCTCGTACCTGGTTCCGGAACAGCCACGGCGTTCCATGCGAGGCCAAAGTATTCGCTGTTCACCGCGTCCGAGGTGTCGAACACCATGTTGTTGAACGACACCCGGAAACCGTATCGACCTGCGGCGAGTGAATCGAGGCGCAGGAACTCGGTGTTGTTGTAGGTGGAGATTGAAGCCCCGACTCTGGAGATAAAACTACCGCCGCCATCGACGGACCATGCTTTCAGGTCGAGGTTCGAGAACGCCACATCGGAGCCCAAATCGGTGCTTCCATCGAAGCCTCTGACCGAGAACCAGTTCAGCGCCACGTTGATCGCCATTTCTTGGGAAAAGTCGGATGAAAACACATATTCCAAGGTGTTCCCCAGGCCGATCGTCGCGGTGTCCCAACCGGTGTCGGCAATCTGCCCGCCGCCGTCCGTAGCCAGTTCGCGGGTACCGAAGAAATACACGTCCGCGGCTTTCGTTAAATTCATCAGTCCGGCCCCGGTCACCACGTCCAGAGCCTGAGTGGTGACGTTCATCGCGTTCTGCCCGTTGTTCCAAACCCGCGGTCTCGGTGGCACTGGCCATCAGGACGGACTTGATTACACGGGTATCGAAGGCGTCATCGTTTCCATTGTGATTGTACAACAGATCGGTCTTTGCCACATCCTTGAGCAAGGCGATACCGCCAGCCACGATCGGCGCCGCGAAACTCGTGCCGTCCATGTTGAGAAAATACAGGTCGGTGGGCGAAGGCTTGTGCACGATGTCTGGCTGCGCTGCAGCGATGGATCCGCTGTTGCCGAGATACGCAGCCAGAATCATGCGCTCGCCGGGTGCCGCGATGTCCACCGCGGACCGCACGCCTGTCAGCGTGACTCCGGTTTCCGGATTGTAAAAGTCAGCGGCTCCGCGTGATGAAAACGAGGACGGCTGAAGGAAATCCGACCTCCCACGGAACCGACGGAGATGTTGTTGAAATCCGATGCCGTTTCACTATTGCCAGCCGAGACGACAAAAAAGCGACCGATGCGTTCTGGCGAGCCAAACCATCGATCGCCACGGACGCCGCGGCGACAGCCGACGGATCCGACCCGCCCCAACTGCTGTTGATCACGTCCGGTTTCGCGACACCCGTGCCTTGGAAGAACGACTTGTAAACCTTCACCACCGACTGCTCCGTCGTATTGAACGATCTGACATCGGTGGTGGAAAATTCAGTCGCTACGGCTCCGGAGACAAGCGCTACATCGGGGGCCATGCCGAGACCGGAATAAGTATACGCACCGCCGTTGGTGGGCACATAGCCGCTTCCCGCGAGAACGTGACCGACCACCGTCGCGTGGAAATCAACCTCGTTCAACGCGCCGTCGGCCGTGTTCTGATAAGCCGTGATTCCATTGGCTGCACCCGGCGCTCGGACGAATGCCTCATGCCCGTTCCAAACCGACCCCGCCTCGACGTTGCCGATCACTGTACTGCCGCAGCGAAAGCCTGCGTTGAAAAAAGTGTCCCAACCCACCACGGGATTCACGAAGGTCAGGCTGTCGAACGCACCGTCCCGGTAGTTTCAGGAATAAACCAGACTCTTCGAGTCCGTCTGCGCGTGCGCAAACGGAATTGAAAGCACGAGCAAGGCGGTGGCTTGGAACTTGGACTTCATGGAGTGCTGATAGAGGCTGACAACCTGCGGTGCCGGCTTCAATCCAAATCCTGCCTGCAAGACATCGGCCGCAGAGCAAAGAATAAGAAAGCAGGGTCCCAAGTTATTGCGGGTCTGAGATCTGCGGTGAAATCGCCTTGACGCCGAAACACCACCCCCCTAGCTTGCCGCGTCAATGAACATGGATTTTCTTGCGATTCGGTGTGTCAGCACGATGCTAGCCAAGGCTCCGCTTATCGCCGCCGCTTTGCTGGCCCTGAGTTCTAACGCCTCGGCGTTGAGTTTCAATTTCACGTTCACTCCGACCAGCACGGCTCAGGATATCGCCGGATTCACTGCGGCAGGGGCTTTCTGGTCGTCCCAATTTACGGACAGTGTCACCATCAACATGAACGTCGGCACGGCGGCGTTGGCCACCAATATCCTTGCTGAAGCCGGATCAACTCAGGGAAACCTCAGCTATACCAACTTTCGGAGCGTCCTCAACGCCGACAAGACCAGTTCGACGGACAATGCGGCCGTTTCGTCGCTTGCTACGGGCTCGTCTTTTGGCATGTTGCTCAACCGCACATCGAACAACCCTAACGGCTCTGGCTCGGCGACCAGCTACCTCGACAACGACGGCGACGCGAACAATTACACGATCCGACTGAACACGGCCAACGCCAAGGCGCTCGGACTCACTTTCGCTGCCGCCATGTCCGACGCCAGCATCACATTCGCCAATTCTTTTAGTTGGGACTACGACCGCAGCAATGGCATTACCTCCGGCTCGTATGATTTTGTAGGCATTGCCACCCACGAGATTGGTCACGCACTTGGCTTTGTCAGCGGTGTCGACATCCTCGACGGCAACTCACCACCTAACGGCGGGCCATTTGCTGACAATGCATTCACCTATGTCGCTCCGCTCGATTTATTCCGCTACTCGGCAGCAAGCACGACGGCGGGCGTGATCGATTGGACTGCCAGCACCACCACCAAATACTTCTCACTCGATAAGGGGGCTACCTCGATTGCCAGTTTTTCGACCGGCGTAACTTTTGGCGACGGCCGGCAAGCCAGCCACTGGAAGGACAGCCTCGGCCTAGGCATCATGGACCCGACCGCTGCCACAGGCGAGTTGCTCGCCATAAGCTCGCAGGACCTAATCGCCTTCGACGCCATCGGCTGGAACCTCGTGCCCGAGCCATCATCGACCCTACTCGGTTCGCTCGGAGTCATGGTCGCGTTGTCGCGCCGTCGTCGCTAAGCCGGATGAAGCCGCCGGGATATGAAACGGATCAGACGCCACCCGAGCGGGGTAGGAGCGGGATGGAAAAGTCGGTGCTTTGGGCCTTGGCGCTCATTGGGCTGGCGCTAGCGGTGTTGTTTAGCCTGAGCCAGGGAATCATCCTCTTCGGGCCACATCCGAAGGCGCAGAATGCACTTCCCGCGCCAGTGATCTTGCCACCCGACCCGATGCCGCCCGCCGCCCTGAGCGCATTGAATGCGTTTTTCGAGGCGCCCGATCTGGCGAGCAAAGCGGCACTCGTTCGCGATACGGAGCGGGTGCTGCCGATGATGAAAGAATATCACGACCGGCGCGGGCATGCGTTTCCTACGTTGGGACGTGTCTCGCCGGGGCGCGCCGCCCACTTCGGCGAAACGCCGATGGTCTTGTTTGAAGTCGAGCCGTTTTCAGGTCCGCGCTATCCCGTCGCTGTCGTCTGGGATGGCCATCGTTTTGCCATCGATTGGGAAAGCCTGACCGCTTATGGCACGATGGAATGGAGTGAGTTTGTCGAGACCCAGCCCGCCACGATCCAAACCCTGCGGGTCTACGTTCAAAACGCGAGCGATACCCAACAGATTCCGGGCCTAGCAGCCGGCTTCAAGGCTTTCCGCATCGAACACCGCGATGATCCGCAAGCCATCGTCGCCATCGCTGATGTGGACATGGCGAGCATCCTCGCTCCGCTGGTCGACAAACAGCGGGCCCCCGTCACGCTCGAAATCACGTGGCGGAAACTGAACTCCAGCGGTTTGGCAGTGCCCGAAATCCGGCGCTTGGTCGCCCCGCGGTGGAGTCCGTGATCGGCCTCAAGCCACCTGCACCTGCTTGTCGACGTCTTCGCGGAGGTTTTCGATGATGAAGTCCTGGCGATCGGGGGTGTTTTTGCCCATGTAAAACGCGAGCAGTTCCTTCACGCCTTTGCCTTCTTCGTACTCGACGGGGTCGAGCCGCATCTCGGGCCCGATCATGAAACTGAACTCGTCGGGCGAAATTTCACCCAGCCCCTTGAAGCGGGTGATCTCAGCCGCCTTGCCCAGTTTCGCCAGTGCCTTCTGGCGCTCGCTCTCGTCGTAACAGTAGATCGTTTCCTTCTTGTTGCGGACCCGGAACAGCGGCGTTTGCAGGATATGGAGGTGGCCGTCGCGGATCATCTCGGGGAAAAACTGCAGAAAGAACGTCAGCAATAACAGGCGGATGTGCATGCCATCGACATCGGCATCGGTGGCGATGACGACTTTGTTATAACGCAGGGATTCGATGCCGTCCTCGATGTTGAGTGCGGCTTGCAGCAGCGCAAACTCCTCGTTTTCGTAAACGATCTTGCGCGGCAGACTGTAGGTGTTGAGCGGTTTGCCGCGCAGCGAAAACACCGCCTGTGTTTCCACGTCGCGGCTCTTGGTGATCGAGCCGGAGGCCGAGTCGCCTTCGGTGATGAACAGCGTGGATTCTTCGCGGCGCTTGTGTTTGCTGTCGTAGCGGACGCGGCAGTCGCGGAGCTTCTTGTTGTGAACCTTCGCCTGTTTCGAACGCTCGCGGGCGAGTTTCTGGATGCCTTTGAGGTCCTTGCGCTCGCGCTCGGCGGCTTGGATGCGCTTCTGGATCGCCTCCGCCACTTGCGGGTGCTTGTGGAGGTAGTTGTCGAGATTGGTCTTGAGGAAATTGCCAATGAAGGTGCGCAGCGACTCGCCGCCCGGCTCGATGCTGGCCGAGCCGAGCTTGGTCTTGGTCTGCGACTCGAAGACGGGCTCGATGATCCGCACACAGACGGCGGCCTCGATGCCCGCGCGGATGTCGGACGGCTCGTACTGCTTCTTATAGAAGCCGCGGATGACCTGCACCAGCGCTTCGCGGAACGCCGCGAGGTGGGTGCCGCCTTGCGAGGTGTTCTGGCCGTTGACGAAGGTGTAGTACTCCTCGCCGCTTTCGACGCTGTGGGTGAAGGCGATTTCGATGTCCTTGCCGATGAGGTGGATCGGCGGATAGAGCGCCTCGTTTTCCATCTCCTCGCGCAGCAGGTCCAGCAACCCATCCTTCGAACGGAATTTCTTGCCGTTGAAATTAACCGTTAGCGCCGGGTTGAGGTACGAGTAGTAGCGGCACATCTTCTCGACGAACTGCTCCTTGTACTTCGCCTTGGCGGGGAAAATCGTGCGGTCGAGTTCGAAGGCGAGGCGCGTGCCGTTGACCCCATCGTCGCGGCGCGGATTTTTCATGTCCACCGTCAGCTGGCCCTTGGAGAACTCCAGCGCCTTGGTCTCGCCATCCCGCCACGATTGGATTTCGAAAAAGTCGGACAACGCGTTGACCGCCTTGATGCCCACGCCGTTGAGTCCGACGGATTTCTTGAACGCCTCGCTGTCGTACTTGGCACCGGTGTTGATCTGCGCCGCGCAGTCGAAGAGCTTGCCCAACGGAATGCCGCGGCCGAAGTCGCGCACCTCCGCGCGGCCCTGCTCGTCGATGTCGATGCGCACCTCCTTGCCGTGGCCCATGATGTGCTCGTCGATCGAGTTATCCACCGCCTCCTTGAGCAGGATGTAGAGCCCGTCATCCGGTGAGCTGCCGTCGCCCAGTTTGCCGATGTACATGCCGGGGCGCATGCGGATGTGCTCGCGCCAATCGAGTGATTTGATGTCGTCTTCGGTGTAACCTGCTGCCATGATGGAAAATTTACTTCGGAAGTCTTAAGCGATCCCTGGAGTGGATGCAAGGGCGGGGATTGCCGACGGAGAGGCAACAAATTCCCGTTGCCAGAAGTCACTTCCTCCACCAGTTTGCCTCCGAAATATCATGGACTGGACATACTATATTCTCGGGCCCAACCCCGCCGCCGGCCTCATGGTGTTGCTCATTCTTGTCATTATCGAGGGGGTCTTGTCAGTGGACAATGCCGCCGTGCTCGCGACTATGGTCATGCGACTGCCCGAAAACCAGCGCGGCAAGGCACTCAGGTACGGCATCATCGGCGCCTATGCCTTCCGCAGCCTGTGCCTCGCGCTCGCCGCTTGGCTCATCACCATCTGGTGGCTCGAGCCGCTCGGCGGTCTCTATCTGCTATGGCTGGCGTGGAGCCATTTCTCCAAACACGAATCCGTCATCGAAGAGGGCGCCGAAGCCGTGCAAACCGAGGGCAACTTCCTTTACCGCTGCACGATCGGCCTGTTAGGCCCGTTCTGGGCGACGGTTGCCGCCGTGGAAATCATGGACCTCGCCTTCTCCATCGACAACGTGGTCGCGGCCATTGCCTACGTCAAAAACTATCCCATGCCTTCAAAGCTGGTACTGGTCTGTACCGGGGTTTTCCTCGGCATCCTCGCCATGCGTTTCGCGGCCCAAGGTTTTGTGAAGCTCATGCAGCGCTATCATTTCCTGGAAACCTGCGCCTTTGTCGTCATCGCGGTACTCGGCGTGAAGTTGGTCCTCAGCGTGCCCCGGCATTTCCTTGAGTCAGGCCACGAGTTCCACGCCTTTCTCAGCGCCAAATCGCAAGTACTGGCCGCCGCCGGAACTGCCATCCATGGGGTTCTTGCCAGCCACTACTTTGACATGGGCACCTCTGCCCTCACCTTGCTGATCTTCATCGTCCCCGTGACGATCCACCGCCTGAAACACGGCAAATGCGCCAGCTAAGCTGGCCGCCCTCAGCGAATCAAAAAGTAAACGGCCACCGCAAAAAAGCCGAACCAGACTGAGGAGACCTGCGTCACATTCAGCGCCCGCGCACCCGACGACTCTGACGGATCATCCGGGTGGCGGCCGAAAAGCCGGTCGTATTTCACCAGCATCCACAGCCCGAGCCCGGACCAGGCGACGAGAAACAAGGCGAGAGCGATTTTGATGAAGACGATCATAGCGGAGCCAACGCCGCAAAAATGTCGCCGCAAAACGACCACCGCAAGGCGATAGGTTGCTTTTCCAACGACCTTGACGGGAGACATCGAATGCAGGAAACTGTGAGACATGAAAATACCGCCCGAGCTTACTCAGCCGAATATGCGGCGGAACTGCTTGCCTGACGTCGCTAAAGTTCCCAATACGGGAACTTTATTCTTGATTCCCCGTCCAGCCTCACTAGACTATCCATGAGAGTCATCGCCCGCAAAACGCTCCGCGATTTTTATGAACATCACGCCGATAGCAAGTCTTCGCTGGATGCTTGGTTTCATGAAGCTTCGGCAGTCTGCTGGCGGGCACCTCAGGAAATCAAGAACCGCTATCCGTCCGCCGATATCCTGCCCGGCAACCGGGTGGTCTTTAACATCAAGGGCAACACCTACCGTCTGATCGTCAAAATCCACTACAATACCGGCATTGTCTTCATCCGTTTTGTTGGCACGCACGCGGAATACGACAAGATCGATGCCGCCACCCACTGAGCACCGACCATGAAACCGAAGATCATCAAGACAGAAGAGGAGTACGCCGCGGCCTTGGCTCTGGTGGAAACTCTCATGGATGCCAAGGCGGGCTCGCCGAAGGAGGAGGAGTTGGAACTCTGGTCGCTGCTCGTGGAGCGCTATGAGCAAGAGCAATTCCCCATCGACCTTCCCGATCCGGTGGCAGCGATCAAATTCCGTATGGAGCAGGAAGGGCTGCGGCAGAAAGAACTGGAGAAATATTTTCCCGGCAAGAATCGGGTGTCGGAAGTCCTCAACCACAAACGCCCGCTGAGCATCGGCATGATCCGTGCCTTGCACCGTGGGCTGGGTATCCCTGCCGAGGTCCTCCTCCGCGAAAGCCTCGTCTGACGAACTTCTGAAACATGGTGGAAAGATGATCCTCGGGCTAAAAAATAGAATCCTAGGTCCAACATCTGCCCAAGTGCCTCTTCAATTTTGCGTTCTCTTGCACCAGTTGTGGTGCCGGCCACGCCGCCTGCAGACGCTGCTTAATTCCTACCCTGGAAAGTTAAAATTAAGTCAGCGCTGCAAGGCGTCATTTGATTAACCCTTAACCCAGAAAGTCGGTGATCCTTGGATTGCCGACTTTTTGGCGTCAGGGCGATTGAAGCAAAGGGCGGGGTGGGTGGCAAGAAATATCGACGGGTAGAGTTTCGGAGTAGCGCTCCCGAAAACGGTGGGCGGATTCAAGCTGCTAGCGCAATCAGGGGTGGCGCTGTGAAAATGTCATGCGGGGTGGCATAGTCGAGGCATTTTCTCGGCCGGAAGTTGAGCTTGTCCTGAACTGCGGATACCTCCGCTGCGGTGAGTTTGCCAAAACTGCTGCCCTTTGGGAAATACTGGCGGATCAGGCCGTTGGTGTTCTCATTGAGCCCTCGCTCCCACGAGTGGTAGG
>Ga0194063_10001478_pt1 | contig 15212 bp, 11 predicted proteins | sample SepL3720m_MetaG_FD_155459 | JGI IMG/M metagenome (GOLD analysis project Ga0194063, IMG submission 155459) | Anoxic zone freshwater microbial communities from boreal shield lake in IISD Experimental Lakes Area, Ontario, Canada - Sep2016-L373-20m | ecosystem: Environmental > Aquatic > Freshwater... | reverse complement strand
GAACAATGCCGCGCGATGGGGGCGGCTGGCCGGGCGAAGGTTATTCGATTGAATGATCCGGTCACCGTAGCGTCTGCTCATGCAGCATTTTTCCGGCGCATAGTTGCTGGCTACGGCACAGCGGGTGACAGGGCGTGAATCTGCGCGATACGAGGTTTCTGGATGGCGCTGAGCGGATGGTTAAACCTGTCAGCGCCTTACAGATCGGGATTTGTGTCAATAAGCGGGAGCGCATGCGATGATGCCTGCTCTACTGCGCCGCTACCCGAAAGCGGAAAAACTGGCACGGCAACTGATGGCGCTCTATCCGCTTTCCGCACGGCTTGGTCCGCTCTTCTGGCAGTGGTACGCCTTTCTTCAGGAGTCGGAGACCTGGCCGGAGGAACGGTTGCGGGAATTCCAGTTAGGTCAGTTGAGAATTCTTCTCAAGCGTCTGGCTGATAAGAGTCCATTTTATCATCAACGGCTCTCGGATGTGCGCATCGAAACAATTACCAATCTCGCCGCTTTCCAATACGCGGTGCCAACCCTGAGCCGGCTAGAGTTCGCGTCGCAATTTCAGCAAATCCTCTGCCGTGATTTTGCCAGACGCTCCGTGCGGCCTAGTTGCACCTCTGGCACTACCGGCAATGCATTACAGTTCTTTCATTCACAGGAGAACAGTCAGCGGGAATGGGCTTCCATTTGTCACCAATGGCGGCGTGTCAACTTTGACCCTGTCCGCTCGCGTCGCGCTGAATTCCGCGGACTCACGCGGCATGGTGCACTGTTTCAGGAATACCCTGAGCAAAACATGGTGCGTTTTTCCATCCTTCACTTGCAGGCGGAGTCACTGCCGGCCATGGCGGAAGTCATCAACGGGCAACGTCTTCGTTACTTTCACGGCTACCCCAGCGCGTTCTATTTGCTCTCGCAGGAAATTCTGCGGTGCGGGCTGCTTTTCCCCCAGCCGGAGGCTATCTTGCTCGCATCAGAAATGGTCTATGATTTTCAGCTCGAGCAAATTCAGAAGGCCTTTCCCGGGGCGCGTATTTTCGCGCACTACGGCTGTGCCGAAGGCACTGTTTTGGCCGGATGGTGTGAACACCGACGTGCCTACCACGTCCTGCCGCAGTACAGCCTCGTCGAAGTTGATCCTGCAACTGGAGAAATTATCGGCACAAATCTCTACAACGATGTGAATGGCTTTGTTCGCTATCGAATGACCGATGCCGCCAGCGGCGTCGAATCATCACCCTGCCCGGATTGTCGTCGTGCTTATACGCCAGTCATCACAGGACTCGATGGCAGAAGCGAAGATTTTCTTTTCAGCCGTGAGCGAGGATGGATCGCTCCCCCTATCGTCACCTATCCGCTAAAGAATTTGCTCCATATTCAGGAATTGCAATTTCATCAGGACGATCCCGATAGCATCATTATCAACTATGTCACGCGTCCCGACGTCGCCGCCGAACAGATCGCCTCAGAGATGGAGAATATTGAAACTGGGATGCGCGAACTTGTTGGAAATTTCACTCGTATCAAGTTGCGGCAGGTGGCGGACATCCCGCGCGGCCCAACCGGAAAATATAAATGGATCACCAGTAAACTTGATCCGCGAAACGGCCCGCCGCGATAACATTCAGTTTTGTGGAATTAGCGTTAAATTAGTTTGAATTGTATTAAATGAATCAGAGCTCAGATATGAACGTCTCAGTTGGTACGACCGAGGCGCACTATAACGAAACGCCACCGTTTCATCCCGCCGCGCATTTTGCTGAAATGCCGTTCAGTGAAATATCCTCCTCACCGAACCCGGCCTATGCCCTGCTTCGCCAACTGTGGCTCGATCTCGGTCTGGACAGCGTACACGCAGAAACCAGCGCGTGGAATCCCCTCGGTGATTTCATCCAGCCCGGCGACACTGTCCTGCTCAAGCCCAACTTCGTCACTAGCCGGAATATCAGCGGTGACGATCTCTTCGCCGTTGTTACCCATCCTTCGGTTTTGCGAATCCTTGTGGACTACGTTTACCTCGCCCTGAAAGGCCGCGGGCGCATCGTCATTGCTGATGCGCCCGAAATGGGATGTGAGTGGAATGTTTTGATGGCGGCGCAACATCTCAACACGATTCAGAGGTTTTATCGTGAGCGGTTTAACTTTTCGATAGAAGTTTATGATCTGCGCAATTTCGCCATGCGCGATCCGACTCAGCCCGCCTACCACTCAAACCGCCTTACGCTTACAGGAGATCCCGCAGGACACACATTCATCAATCTGGGCCAACGCAGTGCCTTTCATGAATTGCCCAGCGCGAACTACTATGGCGCAGACTATGATCGCGCCGAAACCATCCGTCATCATCATGGCGACATTCATGAATATTGCATTTCTAATACCTTTCTCGCCGCTGATGTCGTAATTTCAGTACCGAAGATGAAAGTCCATAAGAAGGTTGGCGTGACCTTGAACATCAAGGGATTTGTCGGTCTCAACACAAACAAGAACTGTCTCATTCATTATCGAATTGGAACACCACGTGGCCAAGGCGATCAATTGCCTGACGGAAGGCCAGTACCCGATCAGATACATATTCGTGTTCAACGTTGGCTCAACGATCATGCCCTTGCGCGTAGAAGTCCAACTGGGGATGCGATTTATGCTGTTTTTCGGGGTATCTATCGAAACTGCATAAAACCATTCCGCACACTCTCGCACGATACCCGCGCGCTCGATGGCGGCAACTGGTACGGCAATGACAGTGCGTGGCGGATGGCAACGGATCTGGCCAAGATATTGTATTTCGCGGATCGCCAAGGCTGTCTGCAATCAGCCCGTCAGCGTCGGATGTTTTGCGTGGTGGATGGAATTATCGCGGGAGAGAACGCGGGACCGCTCGCACCTTCAGCCAAGGCTTGCGGGTGCCTCGTTGCGGGCGTGAATCCTTTGGCGGTTGACATGGTCACCTCGCGCTTCATGGGATTTGATTTCAGACGCATTAAACAGTTTTCAATTCTCAATGACAGCTATTGGGACTTTGGTTTTTCTGATCCCCTGTCACTTGACATCACCATGAACGGTCGCGCTGTTCCCGCGCCGGAGTATTTTAGTTTGGAGTGGAAGTGCCCGATCACCGCCTTCGTTCCCCATCCAGGTTGGCGTGGACAAATTGAATTAGTTCACTCGGGCAGGTTTTCTTGAATATGTTCATGCAAACCCAGCAGATAGTGTTTCTCGCCGATATGAACCCTCACACCGGAAAATAACTATGAAGCAAGTACTACAAGATCTGAAAACCGGAGATATCGAGGTAATGGATGTTCCCGATGCGATCGCCGAATCGGGATGTGTTCTGGTTCGTGTTGAAGCCTCGTTGATCAGTGCCGGTACTGAAGGCCATCAAATCTCCGGCGCCGGGAAAAGCCTTTTGGAGCGGGCGATCGAAAAGCCGCAACTTGTAAAAAAGGGAATTCAAAATATATATGAACACGGGGTTGCCGGTTTGCGTAATCAGATCGCATCGAAATATTCCGGTTACGGAATTCTGGGTTACAGTTGTGCAGGCATCGTGGTCGCGTGTGGCGAAGGTGTGACCAGTTATCGAATTGGACAGCGAGTGGCGTGCGGTGGCATGGGGTATGCGAATCACGCAGAACTTGCGAATATCCCGATCAATCTTTGCGCAGTTGCGGGCGAAAATGTTTCCGCAGAGTGTGCCGCCTACACCACTCTCGGCTCCATTGCCATGCAGGGTGTCCGCCAGGCCAATGTGAAAATTGGTGAGACAGTCGTTGTGATTGGTTTGGGCTTGGTCGGTCTTCTCACGACGCAGATTCTGCTCGCCGCTGGCTGTGTGGTGCTAGGCATTGATCCCAGCAACGACGCGAGAATTCATGGGCTCGCAAACGGCTGTGCAGGTACCAGCGTGCCATCTGAAGCTGCGGCGATACTAGCCGCATTGTCCCGGGGCATCGGTGCTGATGCCGTCATCATATGCGCCGCTACTCCTGCAAGTGATCCTGTTGTCCTCGCAGGTGAACTGGCGCGGTCGCGTGGGCGTGTGGTGATGGTCGGGGCTACCGGCATGGACTTGCCCCGTGAGGTGTATTACAGAAAGGAACTTACTTTTGTTTTATCCCGTTCATATGGCCCTGGCCGCTATGACCGCCACTACGAAGCGGATGGTTGCGATTACCCGGTTGATTATGTTCGCTTTACTGAGCAGCGCAACATGCAATGCTACCTGGATTTGTTGTCATCCGCTCGTATTGATTCCTCCAAGCTAACGACGCATCGTTTTGCACTTAGTGATGCCCGTCAGGCTTACTCATTGCTGGCGCTACGCCAGGTGGATCGCGTAGGTATCGTGTTGTCGTACCCGTTCGCAAGGGCTGATGAAAGGAACGCTTCTGTTGATAGAATCTCCCCTAAGGCAGGGAGGCAGACACATTCAGGAGGGGTGGCCGTTAGTTTCATCGGGGCCGGTGCGTATGCGAAAGGAGTCCTGTTGCGGCTATTTGCGAGGCAGCGCGATGTTCATTTATGCGGGGTTGTGACGCGGAGTGGGGCGACTTCGTTATCTGTTGCGAAGCAGTTTGGCTTTGCTTTCGTAGCGAATACGCCAGAGGAAATCTTTCGCGATGACAGGTGCAACACCGTTGTTATTGCGACGCGCCATGATACTCACGCCGTACTTGCCGCCGCCGCGCTTAGCGCAGGGAAAAATGTCTGGGTCGAAAAACCGCTCGCGCTGACTCCTGGGGAGTTGCGCCAGGTGCGCGATGCATGGAAGGCCCGGCCCGATTTGAAACTGGTTGTCGGATTCAACCGGCCGTTTAGTCCATTGATTGGTTGGATCAAGAGGGAGATGCCTCTTGTGGCCCCGATGATGATTACTTACCGGGTAAATGCGGGATTGCTGCCCGGCGACCATTGGGCCAACGACCCGGCCATCGGCGGCGGACGATTGCGGGGCGAGGGTTGTCATTTTCTTGATCTGATTCGGTCTTTCTGCGGGGATCCAGTCACTGTTTCCACGGTCGGGGTTGCTGGAAGTGGACGCGCCGACTTGTTGGCGACTGGGAACTTTACCGTGACGGTTGCCTTTTGCAATGGCTCGATTGGTACTGTTATATATTCATCACAAGGATCACCGAGATTGCCGAAGGAGCGAATTGAAATCTTTTGCGGGAACGCTTGTGGCGTGATTGACGATTTTAAGCATGCCAAAATCTTCATTGGCGATACGGTCCGTGAAAAAAGCATCTTGCAGCAGGACAAAGGTCAGTCCGCCCTGATTGAGGCATTCGTGAAAAATCACCCTTTAAATCCAGAGGAATTCCTGGCCTCCTCGCTTCTGACGCTCGCTGCGCAGGCAAGTCTTGAACGCCAGACGGCCGTGAATATTGCAGACTTCGCGCGAACGGAATATACTTAAGAATTTGTGCGGTCAATCGGTCTTCTGATGCATTTTTGTCCAATCGAGTTTAACCGATGAAACGTGTCCTTATTGTTTTCAATTCGTTCTATACGCCCGGCATGGCGCACAATCGTTTGCTGCGAATTTTCCGCCATCTGCCGCGTCATGGGTACGAGCCGGTGATGCTCACTGATGTCTGTCGGCATGAGCCTTTTAAATTCGATCTGCCCGCGGACCGCGTTGAGCAGGTTCCCTGTTTTGATCTTCAATACGCCTACATGAAGCTGCGAGGGGAAAAGGGGCCGAATTCAGCAACTCCTGCTCTCAAGCCGGAGTCGCGCGCTATTGGATTCACCACGTTTATTAACCGCTGGTTTCTTGTTCCAGATAAACAAATCTTTTGGTCAAGCCCAGCACGACGGGCCGCTCGTGCCCGTGGGTTGCGCGAAAAGTTTGATGTGGTTTTCGCTTCGAACCTGCCGGCGACGAATGGCATTACCGGCGCAAAAATCGCGCGTACACTGGGACTTCCTTTTGTAATCGAGTATCGTGATTTATGGACGGGCAATCCTTACCACAATCTCACCCATCCAACTGTGTTGCATCGTGCGCTGCATGCGCGGCTGGAGAGAGCGATGCTTCAAAAAGCTTCATGCGTTTCATGCCTTTCCACCGGAATTTCAGACAGGATTTCAGAAATGTACAACGACGTACTGATCGGAAAACCACAGATAAATTACAATTTCTTCGATCCTGACGAATTTTCCGCAACGGCCTTGACTCCACAGAAGCCAGGAGCCTTCACCATCTCCTATGTCGGTGCAATGTATCTGTCTCGTAATCCGGAGATTTTTTTTCGTGGCTTGCGCATGTTTATCACCCGCCATCAGATTTCTCCCGGTCAATTCCGATTTCGCTGGCTCGGGCTGATCGTTGGCATCGCCGACTTGCAGGAGATGATCCATCGAAATGGCATTGAACCGTATATTGATTTTCTCGGACAGATTCCGCATGGCGATGCTTTGAATGAACTCCGCCGGAGTCATGTCTCGTTGGTTATTCAGTCGGCGGATGATGCGATACATATTCCCGGTAAGATCTTTGAGGCGATGGGGGCACGCGTGCCGTTGCTTGCGATTGCAAATCCCTGCGAAGTGACTAACATTATTGACAGGACGCACTCTGGTCTCCACTGTCCGCACGATCCCGATGCCGTTGCCGACACGATTGAGAAGCTGTGGAAACATTCACTCAGCGGCTCCGCGTGGAAATATGAATATAGCGAAGTTTGTAAATTTTCGGTGGATCGCGCTGTGGCACGCATCGCTGGTTTGTTGGATGAGGCTATCGCCAGGACATGAGTGTCTATTTTCAGTCATTGATTCGAAGTCCGCTGGTGCGTGAGCCTTTTCTGGTTTTTAGAAAAATAGGAAAACGATTGGGCATGACCCCCTCGGTTGGTCCCCGCAAGGCGTCAGTCGTTCTGAGTATATCGCATCCTTGCGATTGGAATCAAAAATTGCGAGAGTGGTTTTCAGCCTGCGGCATCAGGGGAGAACCCTTGCTCTCAACCAAAGTCTTCGGCCAAACATTTGATCGAACGACCCTTCTCGAGGTCTTGCGCGAGGGCCCCAGGTTTTCGGCGAAATTGGACGGTGATGTGAAGCTCGCTTGGGATTTCGCACGCAGCCATCACTTCCCGATAAACAGTTTTTTACTCGGCGAATCGGTGGCGCCCCAATTGATCGGGGAGATGCGCGAACTGATGGCGAGTCCTGCGCAAAGCCCCTTTTGGTCATGCCCGATGGATGTTGCCATTCGTGCGGTGAACTGGGTGGCTGCTGACGCGCTCCTCGGTGGTGCCATGAGCCGTTCGACCCCTTTCGCTGGCTGGGCTTGGCAGCATCTCGATGTAATATGGCGTGGGCTTGAGGCCTTTCGGCTTAGTGGAAATCACTACCTTGCCAACTTGTTGGGTCTCCTGGTCCTGGGGCGCTCCTTGCCTGACAATCCTTTTGCAAAAAAATGCCTCTCTTTTGCCCGGCGCGAATGGCCGCAGGCACTGTTGGCGCAAACCTATGATGATGGAGGAGTTTGTGAAGCGTCACTACGCTATCACGCATTTGTTACAGAAATGGCCTTGCTTGCGAGGTTGTTTGATGATGAAGAATGGCCGCCGTCCGCACTGAATCGGCTGCGTCTGATGGTCCAGGTGGTCGCTGACCATCTCGATGCAGGTGGCGATGTCTTTGCCGTCGGCGATGATGACAATGGTCGCGTCATTGCTGCGGACTTTTCGACATGTCGGGGAAGAGCTGAATGTCTTCTGGAGCTGGCCACGCAGATATTGGGTGAGCGCGTTTCGCCGCGTGAAACCGCATTCTATCCCCATTCTGGCTGGTGGACAAAGCGGCGAGGTGACTGGCATTCACATCTTGAGTTTGGGGGTGTTGGGATGTGGGGAGCCGGGGCCCACGCCCATGATGACGACTTAGCGGTCTGTTTGAGTTTTCGCAATCAGCCGGTGTTGGTTGATCCGGGATCCTATATCTACACGCCAGACGCTGCTGCCCGGGATCGTTTTCGATCAGCCTGTAATCACTCGACCATTCGGTTGATGCCGCAAAATCTGGAGCCGTTGGCGCTAAAGGGGGAAAGTGTATTCATGTGGAAAGGCCGCATTGAGCCCCTGAGCGCGGAGAGCACATCGCTCGGAGTGCTTGTTAAGTCGGGGAATATCCGCCGTGAAGTTTCGCTGACAGAAACACAATTCATCGTGATTGACTCTATTTCACCGGAAATATTTTCGACGGCGTGGTGGTTTTTTCATCTTCATCCCGATGTGACGTTTTTACTTCAAGATGGTCTCGCGGTACTGTCGGTACGCGGTAAAAAATTTGTCATTGAGGTCAACCCGCCACTTGTCATCACTCCCGTTCAGTCTGTTTTTGCGCCGTGTTATGGAAGGTGTGAACCTTCAACCGTCTTGACCGCCAGGCTTGATCTTTCAACCGCCACCCAGGTCACTTGGCGTATCGAAATGCAATGATTCTGCGGCCAGGTTTACGAATGTATCGATGCTTCTTCTCCATGAGTAAATGAAAGGTGGACAACATGTTAAATGATTTTCGACAGCGACTCGCCAAGGCGAGAAATCTCGATCCTGAAAAATTGGATTCGATGACAGCAGTCGACCTTTTGGGCGTATGCGTAACCATCACCATGCGTATTGTGCGAGGTGCTTGGATGAAATTGCTCTTACCGCATGTGCAGGGATGGATGCTCGCCGACAAAGATGTACGTATTTTGCACGGCAGACATCTTTATGCCGGCAAACAATTCAGCATCGAGGAAGGGGTTATGATCGTCGCCCTTTCGAAGCGTGGCATTGTATTTGGTGAGCGTTGTACCGTTGGCAGGTTTGCTACCATCGCGCCGACAAATTCCCTGCTAGGTGAGTTAGGGGAAGGATTAAAACTGGGCGACCACTCTAACATCGGAGCGTACAGTTATATCGGTTGTTCCGGATACATTGAGATTGGAAACAACGTCATGATTGGCCCGCGTGTGAACTTGATGGCGGAAAACCACCGGTTCGAGCGGGTTGATATTCCTATGAAAAACCAAGGCGTGGCTAAATCATTTATTCGGATCGAGGATGACTGCTGGATTGGTGTAAATAGTTCTGTTTTGGCAGGTGTCACCATCGGGCGCGGTTCCATCGTGGCGGCCGGTGCCGTGGTGACAAAAGACGTCGCCCCATATTCCATCGTGGGTGGCGTACCGGCGCGATTAATCCGTTACCGGAAAAACAGGGATGATTGAATTCGGTTCTGCGGGCTAATGAATTTTAAAAGGCGGGGCGATGAGAATCTTGTTATGTAATAATTTTGTCCGGGGTGGAAGCGGAATTGATGAGGTAGTCAGGCAGGAAATGGCGGTCCTGCAAGGGGCCGGTCATGAAGTGGTGCTCATGGATTTTTCAAACCGGATGTGGGATGAGGCCGATTGGTTTGGAAAAATCCGGCTTGCGTCGGCGACACTCTATTCATGCAGGGCCAAGAGACAAGTGCGGGAGTTGTTGAAAATTCATCAGTTTGATGTCATTCACGTTCATAATGTAGTTCCTTTCATGACGGACTCTATTTTTGATGCGATGAGCGCTTTTAACGGAATTGTTGTTCAGCATCTTCACAATTACCGTTTTTTTTGCCCGAGTTCATATGCATTCCGTTCGGGGCGACCTTGTCGTTCTTGCCGGTGGTGTTGGGATCTTTCCTGTGTTTGGTTCCGGTGTTACCGGAAGTCCTATGCGGCGAGTTTGGGATTGGTGGCCAGCAGGTGGATCAGCGCGGGGAGACGGGTATTGTGGCGTCGCGAGCCTGATGTATATTTGGCCGTCAGCGAGGCAATCAAGGAGGCTTATGTCCGGGAGGGGCTACCGGCAGGCAAAGTGATGGTTATGCCTAATCCAGCGCGGGACTTGAGTTGCGATGAAACTCGGGGAACCGGTAGAAAAAGAAAGCTCGTATTTGTCGGTGCGCTACTTGAAGCAAAAGGGGTGTTGTTGTTGCCAGCATTGGCAAAGCTTTTGCCCGGATATCAGATCCATATCATTGGTGCGGGTGAGGATGAGAATCGCTTGCGTGAGGCGGTTAGGTTGGCTGGGGGAGGTAATGTTAATATTCATGGTGTGGCAGAAGGCCGGGAATTGTGTGGACTTTGGAGTGATGCTTTCCTGACGCTGGTTCCATCGCTCTGGGCTGAACCCTTTGGTTTGGTTGCCGTAGAAAGTTTTTCGATGGGCATTCCCGTGGTGACGACCGGCCAAGGCGCCTTAAGTGGATTAGTGGTTGACGGGGAAACGGGATTGGTTGATTCCTTTGCCGAATTGCCACAGGTTGCCGGGCGGATTGAAGTATTATGGAATGATGAGCGACGTTATCTCGCTATATCGGCCCGAGTTCGTTCGGTTTATAAAGAAAACTATTCCCCGGAGCGTTTTGGGCAACGACTCGTTGAATTGATTGAAACATTCAAGGGGAGGTGCTTATGCGCATAGCGTTTTTGGGTTCGCGTGGCATTCCCGCCCGCTACAGCGGTTTTGAGACCTTTTACGAGCAGTTAGCTGTCCGGTTGGTTCAACGGGGGCATCACGTCACAGTCTATAATCGTTCACATTTCATCCGGGATGTTAAAAATGAGTACAAGGGGGTACGGTTGATCTCCCTCCCTTCAATTCCAACCAAGCATCTGGATACCCTCACCCATACAGTATTAACGTCTCTCCATTCGCTGTTCCAGAATTATGATATTGCTTACTTCTGTATTGTCGGGAATAGCCCCTTAGTGTGGTTGCCGCGGACGGCAGGTGCGAAAACTCTTCTGAATGTCGATGGACAGGATTGGGCGAGGGAAAAGTGGTCTGGATTCGCCCGTTGGTACCAGCGGTGGTGTGAAAAAGTGGCCACACGGACTGCATCCCTTCTGGTTGCAGATGCCCGGGTGATTCAGCGACGCTATCGTGATCTCTACGGAGCTCCGGCCGTGTTTGTGCCGTATGGCGCCAATGTGAGAAGAGATGATCGTCTGGAAGCCCTGGAAAAGTGGGGCCTTAGTCCCCGGGAGTACATCCTTTATGTCGGTCGTCTAGTTCCTGAAAATGCCATTGACATCCTGATCAGGGCCTTCCGGCGTGTGCGGACATCCAAGAAACTTGTCATCGTGGGCGATGCGCCCTTCGCCGACAACTATAAGGCGCTGTTAAGATCCCTGGCTGACGAGAAGGTGGTCTTTACCGGTTATGCATTCGGGGACGATTATGCACAGTTGAGCAGTCATGCGTATCTCTCAGTGCAGCCGTCAGCAATTGACGGGACGCGCCCAGCTTTGCTCGATCAGATGGGATTTGGCAATTGCGTCCTGGTTCGGGATAGCGCCGCCAATATGGAGGTGGTGGGTGAGCAGGGAGCCTCATTTGAGGGAGCCGGTGGTGAGATGAGTTTGGCCCAGAGGTTACAGTCCCTGGTTGATGATTGCGGTCAGGTGGAGGCCTATCGCAAGACTGTCAAATCCCGTGTCACCCATTACTATAACTGGGACTGGATCACGGACTTCTATCTCGATCTTTTCTCGCGGCTCAGGTCGGGCCGGCTGACTGTCGATTATGACGACTTTCTCGCCACCCAGCCCACGCATGCCTCAGGGTGATGGCGGCGACGACGATAAGCAGGTAGTCATAAGGCACTCGAAAGCGAAGCCGGGTGAAGAATACGGCCGCATACAATCCGTTCAGCAGGTAGAGGCCGACCACGAACTTCTCGAAGTTCGTCATCGCCCACTGTCGGTGCATCAGAAGCCGGAGCAGAACGAGACCGATAAGCAAGCCGTAACTGAGTAGAGAGAGCAGGTCTTTCATGTTTGAAGACTCGCTTCGGGTATTGAGAACGTTGTGGTAATTGAAGTGGTTAAGCACCTTCCGGAAGTACAGTGACATCGCCTTCAGCTTGTTTTGCTTAACGTACTCAACGGCACTACTCGTGTAGAAGGCGTCACGTTCGAATTCGTTCATTCCAACGGTTTTTTCTTCATAGGCTGAAATGTCGACATTGACTCCTGCATTCGGGGTTGTGTTAGGGCTATTACCCAGGAGTAGATTAATGCCGGAGTTCGAGGCAACAAAGATGAACCGATGAGAAACCGCATAGTTGCGCAGTGTCCAGGGGATCGTTAATAACAGGCATGACAGGAGGGTGATCAGTATGTTTTTTCGATGACTTCTGTCGATGTGAAAGAGCATGGCCACGAAGACAACTCCGAGTGAGAACAGGAATGAGGGTACTGTGAGGAGGAGCGAGGCGCAGAGCGCCCCGCAAATCAAGGACGTCATTAATGAAAAAGAACGGCAAAAGGCCATATAGATAACACCCAGAAATAGTGTTGTGGCCAGGGTTTGAGGAAAAAATGTTCCCGCCGTATAGATGCCGACCGGGTAGAACAGTGCAAACAGGGCGGCAGGAATGGCCGCCTCCCTCGAAATATGCCGGGTGATTGTGAACGTTAATAACACGGAGAGCCCCAGCAGGATGAATTGAACGATCCGGACCAGGAACGGAGACGCGCCCGATGATGTGAGGGAGGCCAGCAGGGCGGGATATCCAGGGGCACGATAGGCCGAGGGGCTTGTTCCATCCAAGGTGTAGTGGCCGGTGTTGAGCAGGTGCCCGGCTAGATCCATGTAGTCTTTTTCGTCCGGATACCGGATCTGGTTTCCCAGGGAGTGGGAATAGACGAGTACTCCGAGTATCCAGCCGATCATGATGAGGCACATAAGTCCGGTTTTGCCATTGCCCCATTGTGTCCTCACGCGATAGAATGCGGATTTCATGAACAGGATAATAACAGGTTGACCGGGATATGAAAAGTTGGACGTAAAGGGATATCATGGTTGAAAAATCACGATGGATGCAATGGGTGCCCGGGGGAGTCGTGATCATTATTATTGCCTGGCTTTTCGTTGTCGGAGGCAATACGGAGGATGTGGGCGGGCAGGGACACTCTGCCATCGCATGGATGATCGGTCGGTGGAGTTGGCCGGGATTGGACATGTCACATGGTTGGTTGATCCCACTGGTCAGTGTCTATGCGGTGTGGAGGAAATGGGGTGAAATCCGGGCGGCTCCATGCACTTACGGGAGGGGCGGTCTTGTTCTCGTTGTTTGCGCCCTGCTTCTCTACCTGATTGGCTTGCGCGTCCAGCAGACCCGTCTTGTTTTGCTGTCGTTACCGGCGTTGTTGTGGGGACTTTCATGGTTTCTCTTTGGGTGGCACGTTGCCCGGTTGCTGGCCTTTTCCTGTTGGTATCTTGTTTTTTGCATCCCCTTTACCTTTCTGGATGCGTTGACACTTCCCCTACGGTTGCTGAGCACCCTGGTGTCGGATGTCGTCTTGAACGGTTTGGGAATACCGGTGACGCGGGTCGGGACAGCAATCCACATTCATTCAGGGGCAGGCTTTTCCCTTGATGTGGCCCACCCCTGCAGCGGTTTGCGTTATCTCGTTGCCATGGTTGCCTTGACCACGGCGTATGCCCATTTCACCCAATCCGGCATGGGGAGGCGGACGGTCCTATGTCTTGCATCCATCCCTCTGGCCATGGTCGGAAATATGGTGAGAATCATTCTGATAGCGCTCGTTGGTGTTGTTTTTGGAACGAAAATTGCGGTTGGATTTTATCACGATTATTCAGGTTACGTGGTGTTTGCCGTGGCGATTCTGCTGATGATTGCCGTCGGCAACTGGTTGCAGCGACTGACTCGCGGGGTCCCCAGGGAGAAGGAATGAAATTGTCGGACTTTCAAGGGCGTGTGATCATCGTTGTGATTCTGCTGCTTGTCACAGTATTGGCGGTCAACCGGATCCAGACGGTAGGCGTCGCCCCATTGGAGAGTGCAGATGTCCTTGCGGAATTACCATCCCGGGTACAAGACTGGCAAGGACAGGGAATCCGGTATTGCCAGAATGAAATGTGTGCCCGATCATTTCTGGTTGATGAACTGAAAGGAGTTTCAAACTGTCCGGTGTGTCAAACTCCACTTGCAGATGTTTCGGTGGGGGAGCGAACACTGCTTCCCTCCGATACCGTGTTGGTTCGTAAAGTTTACCGGAGCCCTGCCGGGGACGAGATTGTCGTGACAATCGTGATTACCGGGAATGACCAGCGAAGCATTCATCGCCCCCAGCAATGCCTGCCTGCACAGGCTTTTGAAGTGAAATCAACGAGCAGGATGTCTGTTCCGATGACCGGACGAATGCCTCTCGTCATGACTGTTATCTTCGCCGATAACGGGAGGAGCGGGATGGCTCTGGCCTACTGGTTTCTCGGGGGCGGACATGAAACCAATGATCATTTCCAGCGGTTGGCGTGGATGGCGTGGGATAATCTGTTTCGAAATGTCAGACCTCGCTGGGCGTATGTTTCCCTCCAAACTCCCTCGGTGGCCGGCGAACAGGTTGCCAGGGATCGATTGGCGGAGTTCGCGAGGAAACTGCATCCTCTTTTGAAACCGAACTCATCGACTCTTCCAAAACAGTCGGGACAAATCACTCCAACCCTCGCGCATCCCCTTGACCTCAATACGCCCCCTTGGCCATCAGTACCACCCCGAAGGTACGTAGGATGATGATTATATCCAACAAGACTGTCTGGTTCCGCAGGTAGTAATCGTCCAGAATGCACATGTTGTGGAAGCTGATATCACTGCGTCCTGAGACCTGCCAAAGGCATGTCAGACCCGGCAACCCGCCGTGACGACTGTAGTGCCACTCCTCGTAGTAATTCTCGAAGTCCCGCCGCGGGAGCGGACGCGGTCCCACGACGGTCATTTCGCCCTTCACCACATTGATAAACTGCGGCAGTTCGTCCAGGCTGAATCGCCTTAAAAATCTACCAATCCAGGTCACCCGCGGGTCGCGTTTCATCTTGAAAAGTCCCCCGCCGGAGTCATTGAATTCCTCGAACTGTGAAAGCAATTCATCAGCACGGTCATGCATCGTGCGGAATTTGTACATCCTGAAGGGGGTCCTGTTGATTCCCATCCGTTCCTGAATGAAGAATACCGGGCCCGGCCCGGAGAGTTTGATCAGAATCCCGATGATCGCCAGGAAGGGCAGGGCGGCAACGAGCACCAACCCGGCGAGTCCGACGAACACCCACTGCCTCATCCTTTGCCCTGGTGCATCGGCTTTGGCGACGGCAAAATGAACGAGCGGGAGTTCCATGAAGAAATCAGAGGCGATCCCAGCCTCATTGATC
>Ga0194063_10001477_pt1 | contig 15234 bp, 16 predicted proteins | sample SepL3720m_MetaG_FD_155459 | JGI IMG/M metagenome (GOLD analysis project Ga0194063, IMG submission 155459) | Anoxic zone freshwater microbial communities from boreal shield lake in IISD Experimental Lakes Area, Ontario, Canada - Sep2016-L373-20m | ecosystem: Environmental > Aquatic > Freshwater... | reverse complement strand
CCGCGCGGCACGGTGATGGTCTGGCCGGCTTCCACGTGGTCAGCGTTGTTGAGGCCGTTGAGCTTCATCAACTGATTGACACTCAAGCCGTAGTGATCGGCGATTTCCGAGAGGGTTTCACCCTCCTTGACGGTCACCTGACCGGCCAGAACCGGCAAGGGCAACACCAGGGCAAGGGCCAGGGCGACGAGTGAGCGACGCATGGGCGCTATGGATGGGAGTCTTTCGGCACCATAAGGAGCATTCCGGTTGGGATCCAGTCCTCTTCCTGAATCCTTTCCGGTGATGGCAGCTGATCGGTTCAGCCCAGCAGCCGCTGGATCAGGCCCAGTTTGCCCGCGTAGGGGGGATAGCGGAGTGGCAGATCGAGCCGGAAGCTGCGCTGGAGCACGCTGCGACGATGCGAGAAGGTCTGGAAGCCGGCCTCACCGTGGTATGTGCCCATGCCGCTCTCGCCGACGCCGCCGAAGGGCAGCTGGGGCAGGCCGCCCTGCAGCACCACGTCGTTGAAGCTGACGCTGCCCGAGCTGGTCTGATCGAGCAGCTGCTGACGGGCTCTGTGGTCACCGCCGAAGAGATAGAGGGTGAGGGGCTTGCTGCCTCGCCGCACCCGCTCCAGGGCCTGCTGCAGGTTCGCCACCACAATCAGCGGCAGCAGGGGACCGAACAGTTCCTCCTGCATCAAGGGATCGTGGTCGGGGTCATCGACGGCCAGCAGGGTGGGTTCGATACGGCGCCGTGCTGGATCACTGCGGCCCCCCACCAGCACCTGGCCCCGTTGGCGGGCGCCCGCCAGCAGGGTTTCAAGTCGCTCGAACTGGGCCGCATTGACGATGCACGCCAGGTCATCACTGGCCAGGGGATCGGCGCCGAGGAAGTCACGCCACGCCTGGGCGATGGACTCCACCAGGGGCTGCCGCTGCGCCGGCGTCACCAGCAGATGGTCCGGGGCGATGCAGGTCTGGCCGGCATTGAGGCTCTTGCCCCAGGCCAGACGGCGGGCGCTGGTGGCGATGTCGGCATCGTCAAGGACGATGGCGGGACTCTTGCCCCCCAGTTCCAGGGTCACGGGGGTCAGATGGGGGGCGGCGGCGGCCAGCACCAGCCGGCCCACCCGGGCCCCACCGGTGAAGAAGATGTGGTCGAAGCGCTCCTGCAGCAGCCGGGCGGCGATCGAGCCATCGCCCTCCACCACCTGCACCGTTTCGGCCGGAAAGTGATGCCGCACCAGGGTTTTGATCACAGCCGCGGTGTGCGGGGTGTGCTCGGATGGCTTGAGCACCGCGGTGTTGCCGGCGGCCAGGGCACTCACCAGGGGAATCAGACAGAGCTGGAAGGGGTAATTCCAGGGGCCGATGATCAGCACGCAGCCGAGGGGTTCGGGCCGCAGCATGGCGCTCCCCGGCCAGGCCCAGATCGGCAGGCCGACCGCTCTGGGCCGCATCCAGCGCTGCAGCTGGCGCCGGGCGACCTGCAGCTCCTGGCTGACGCCGATCAGCTCGTAGGCGGCCTCCACCGGCGGCTTGCCCAGATCCAGGGCCAGCGCCTCCAGCAGGGGCTTCTCAGCCGCCTCGAGCAGGGCCTTGAGGCGATCCAGCTGTTCAAGGCGCCAGGCGAGGCTGCGGGTGCTGCCGCGGCTGACCGGTTCGCGCATCGTGGCGATCGATACGGGCAGAACTGGGGCTGCAGGCGCCTGGGGGCTGGTCATCTGGAGGCGGGATCTGGGAGCACGATGGCGGAGCCGCAGGCCTGGTCGTGAACCTGTTGTCGCAGAGCGTCGAGCTCCGGACTCGAGGGGCCGCGGAAGTCGAACAGCAGGGCCAGGGCTTCTTCGGGCTGGGAGTCCTGTAAAGCCATATTCACTGCGCGCAGCCAGGCTCCAGGATCGCGGCCGAGCGAGCGCCGCAACCGTGCTCCCCGCTCCATGGCTGCAGCGCCACCGCCGATCAGTTCGATGCTGGCGAAGTCCGCAGGACCGGCGCCCAGGGGCCTCAGGCGCAGCCACAGCCGCTCGCCGGGGCGCAGGGCCGCCAGGGGCCAGGCGAGCGGCCCTGCGATCGGTTTGATGGCGCTGGCCTGGCGGCTCCAGAGCAGCAGCCTGCCCCGTTCCAGGCGGATGTCTTCGAACTGACCCCGGGCAAAGATCGTCGGCTCGGCCACGGGGGTGACAGCCCGCACCAGCCCGCTGGTCTCGACCCGGGCCGACGGGGTCAGCAGGCAGATCTCAAGAGCCTGCCCGCCCGGGGGCAGGGCCTGGAGAGGAGCGAACGGCAACCCGGGGAGCAGCACGGCAAAGAAGAGCAGCCGGGCGGCCATCACCTGAGGAGCTGATTGGCTGACCCTAGAAGTCCACTGGGGGGTGCGGTGGAGGTTGACGCAGCGAACATCAGGATGGGGCGTCGCTGCCGTCTCGGCGGCTGCAGACAGCCGGGTGCCTGTACGAGCCGCCACTGAAGAGAGATGACTGTCGCTGCTGAATCCGGCCCTGGCGGCCATGGGCACACCGCTGCTCCCCGTCATGCAGAAGGTCACCGCCTGGCGGGAGTGGACCGCGCGTCGATGCCAGGACGCCAGGGTTTCACAACCTGGCGTGTGGAGAGAAAGCCCTTGACGAGATTTGAACTCGTGACCTCTCCCTTACCAAGGGAGTGCTCTACCACTGAGCTACAAGGGCATGTGGAAAGGTGGGCCGGGTTGGATTTGAACCAACGTAGGCAGAGCCAGCGGATTTACAGTCCGCCCCCATTAACCACTCGGGCACCGACCCGAACCACACCCTCAGAACTTACCAGCCGACGATCCCTCCCCATGCAGCTGCTCGTGCTCCACGGACCGAACCTCAACCTGCTGGGCCAGCGGGAGCCTGGGTTGTACGGCTCCAGCACCCTGGCCGAGATCGATGCCGGCCTGGCCATCCAGGCGAGCGAGCTGGGGGTGGAACTGGCCAGCTTCCAGAGCAACCACGAAGGGGCCCTGGTGGATCGCATCCAGCTGGCGGCTGGGGGCGCTGTCGACGGCATCTTGATCAATGCGGCCGCCTACACCCACACCTCCGTCGCGATCCGCGATGCCCTGCTGGCGGTGAAGATCCCATTCGTGGAGCTGCACCTCAGCAACACTCATGCCCGCGAATCCTTCCGCCATCGCTCGCTGTTGGCCGACAAGGCGCTGGGGGTGATCTGCGGTTTCGGCGCCGCCAGCTACAGCCTGGCCCTGCAGGGGCTCGTGCAGCAGCTGCGGGCACGGCCATGAGCGCCGGCCGCCAGGCTCAGGAGCTTTCCCAGTTGGGGACTCCCTCTGCGCCCTCCCCAGGAAGGCTGGGCGATTCAGGCCCGCGGCTTCAGGCGATCGGGCCTTCGGCTGCAGCCGGGCCAATCCCTGCACCTTTGTGGCCTGAGCCGGGGCCCGAGCCCATTGTGGTCGCCCTGTCGGATCCGCCGCCGCCCTTCCCTTCAGAGGCCCAGCTCCCAAGCGCCCGGGCTGCGCCTGCCAGTTCGGTGGCGCGGGTGAAATGGCTGGCGGCCGCCAGCAGTGAGGCCTGGCTGCAGCAGGCCATCGCCCACGCCGATCTGGTGTTGATCGACCACGCCCACTGCGAGCGCAAGGCTGCTGGTGTGGCCCTGCAACTGATGTTCCGCTACCCCTCCGATGGCGGCCTGGGGGCCGTGCTCAGCCCCCTGGCCCGCGAAGAGCTGGAGCATTTCGAGCTGGTGCTGCAGTTGCTGCAGCGGCGCGGCATCGCCCTGCGCCCCCTGGCGGCGCCCCCCTATGGCGCCGGCCTGGCCCGGCTGGTGCGGCGCCAGGAGCCCGAGCGCATGCTCGACAGCTTTCTGGTGGCTGGCCTGATCGAGGCCCGCAGCCACGAGCGCATGGCCCTGCTGGCGGCCCATGGCCCCGATCCTGAACTGCGGGAGCTCTACGGCGAGCTGCTGGCCAGTGAGGCGCGCCATTTCGGCCTCTACTGGCTGCTGGCTGAGGAGCGCTTTTCGCGGCCGGTGCTGGTGGAGCGGCTGCGGCAGTTGTCGGCACGGGAAGCAGAGCTGCTGGCCACGCTCTGGAGCGAGCCCAGATTCCACAGCTGAGCCGGGGACAGATCTCTGGGCATGAGGGTGACTTTGCTGGATCAGGCTGGTTCAGCTGATCCAGTGCTGGTCAAAGGATCTCACATTCAGGAGGTGGATGTTCAGATCGGCCTTGCCATCCCCATTCACGTCACCGAGCAGCCAGCCATGCTGAAAGCGGAGTTCAGCGGCAGCCCCCGTGAAGGCCCCGTTACCGATGTAGTTCCAGCCCGGATTTTGGAATGGATTGTCGCCATCGAGAATCGCGGTGATCCCAAGCCGATCGCCTTTGTTGCCCTCAAAATCGGTGATTGTGTCTTTCCATGAGCTCTTGACATCCTTGGCCTGCCAGGAAAAGAAATCTGCACCCTTGCCTCCACACAACCGATCCGATCCTTCCCCACCACTGAGCCAGTCGGTGCCGCCGCCGCCACTGAGAACATCACAGCCGCGATCACCGTCCAGGAGATCGTTACCCTCTCGGCCGACCAGCCTGTCATTCCCAGCCTTGCCAACCAGCTCGCTGTTCTGCTTGCTGGCCACCAGCAGGTCGTTGCGCTGACTGCCGACCTGTTGGTCGACAAGAATGGCAGCCTCGATGGCGGTGCGATTGGCCTCCAGGGTGAGGAACATCGCCTTGGCGGTCATTTCCTGGCCACTTTGGGTGTTGTGAATCGTGTCGAAATACAGGAAGTTGTCGGTTTGATCTTCTGTTAGCTGTTCGCCAGTTGACTGGGCAAAGCCAAATGTGTTGTCAATGCCGTAACTGGTGAAGTTGCCAAGCTTTGGTCCATAAGATTGCCAGTTGTCTCCAAATTCCGGAGAAAAGTAGATTAGCTTTGCATAGGGGAACTCTGTGTTCAGTTCCTTCACCATCGCGGCGTAGTCGGTTTGGAATTGCTCCAGGCCACCAGCCTCCACGAAGCTTGCCCAGCTCGTCACCCATTCCGGTGCATCCGGTTGCTTGGCTTGCAGGAGGAGGCCGCTGAGAAAGGGCATCTGGTAAGCATCGCCATCCACCACGCCGCGGAAGTCGGCCAGGGCAAAGGTCATCAGCTGGCGACTGCCACAAGCACGCAGTTGGACGGTGAGGTTGTCACGCATATTGACCATCACCTGATCCAGAACACCCTCAATATCAGGATTCGCCTCGATGGAGGCGATCAGGAGGTCGTTGGAGCCCGATTGGATGATGGTCAGTTCATTGGAATCTGGGCGTACTCCTTGCCGTAGAGCGGCGAGAATCTGATTCTGCACGCCTGTTTTTGCCAGTTTTGGATACGCAGTGGACAGCGGCACCTGGCCACCCTCAGATACCGGCACGGTGATCACGTCGTAGAGGGAGACGGCGCTGGAGGTGGCGCCGCCGATGGCATGGGAGGGGCCACCAGCTGTCCCGATGCCCGGCGTGGCTATGTAAGTATTAGCTAGTAAATAAGTGGGATTGGGTATGCCAAGATTGGCGGGTGGTTCTTCTGATTTCGTGGTGATTCCCAGGAGGTTGCGCAGGCCCAGTTGGCAACCGTAGTTGGCATTGCTGAAGGTGATGCCACTCCAGGCAGGCAGGGCGGTGGGGGCCAGGACTGACTTCTGGATATAAGAGCCATAGTCTCCGTAGGAAGTGAGGCTATCGCCGAAGCTATAGAGCTCGCTGAATAGGCCTTTGGCAGTCTGAGCAGGTCTGGCAATCACGATGAAATGACTGGTTAATGTTTGGAAAATCTTAGCAGAAGGCTCCAGGGGAGGACGCATGCATCTTCGCCCCATAGATCTTGCTTCGCTCTGGATATGGTTGGGTTTTGATTTTCAGTTGGCCTTGTCTATGGAGCTCTTTTGATGCTGCTGGTTTTCCCTGCAGACTGAATGGCCATGGTTTCTGATGCCAGCAGATGTTCATCAAGCAAGCTCCCGTGCCTCTCGGCCGCTGGCTGGTCCGTCGGCGGCGACGGGATCACAGGTGGCTCGGTTGAGGTTTGCGTGCCCCGTTTCCCCCTGACTGGTTTGGGGGCGAGTTGAGGTGAGTGACGCCGATTGGGCTGGATCGGCAATGGACGTGAAGACGGGTGGCTCCGGGGCCTTTGTGGCCTGGATTTCGCTTAGAAGGGTTGTCTTCGTGCCACCTCACCGTGCCCACCCCAGGAGAGTTGTTTGTTGGGCTGCTTCTGGGATCGATCGGGTTGGGCTACTTCGTCTATGGCCGCAAGACGGGGCGTTTGGTGGCCCTGCTGTGCGGGTTACTGCTGATGGTCTTCACCTACTTCGTTGCTGGCGTCTGGCCCCAGCTGGGGATTGGGGTCGTGCTGATGCTGCTGCCCTGGCTGTTTCGTTGAGGATCAAGCTTCCCGGTCTGGGAGAAGCTCACATCCGTGCCATGGCGGTGATCTTGGCCAACTTGTCTGCGGAGAGACCATCGAGTTCTTCGAGGCTCACCAAGCCGTCCTTGACGAAGTCGGCAAAGACAAACAACAAGCCAGGCAGACGAAAATCGAATCGCCCTTCAATCTCATGGCGCCGGATGCTGAGAAAATCATGCAGCTTCCAGACATCTTCGGGTTTGCCGAGAGTTTCGGTTCTGCTGCGTAGATCGCCGATCAACGTCTCCATATCCCGGGACATGGCGCGCTCGAAGACGGCCTGGGCCACGCCTTGCTCTTCGAGTGTCCAGCCGGCCACTTCGGTTTCCATTGGCCTCACGCTTCTGCAGTGAAGCTATCGGCTGGCGTGCGGCAGTGCGAGCCCAGCCGGATCCTGCCGGTGAACTGTGATGAAGTGTCGCCGCTGGGGCAGCTGGAACCAGGGCAGCTCCGGATATTCATGATGTTCCCAGTGGTAGCCGAAGTGGTAGCAGGCCAGCAGGGACAGGCTCCGCGGCAAGGCGAGGCTGCGGGAGTGATGGCGATCGCCAGTGGAAGCAGGGGCTGCTGCACCTTCCCGGTGGGGTAGATAGGTGCCGAACACAAACAACTGCAGCGAGCTCAGCAGGAGCGGCAGGATCCAGAACAGCAGCAGGTTGGTCAACGGGTGGGGCGTGTGCCCGTGCAGCAGCAGCAGGACGCTGACCAGCCAGCAGCTGAGCAGGGCACTCATCTGGGCGGCTGTCAGGTACTTCGCCATGAAGCGCAGATACCAGGCTGCGGCGCTTCGGTTCTGGCCATCGTGGTAATCGGGGTCGTTGGGGCTGGCTGGGGCGAGGTGGTGGCTCAGGTGGTGGCGGCGACAGCGCTCCCAGGGCAGACAGGCATAGAGCCCCAGGGCCAGACGGCCGAGCCGATCGTTCCAGCGTTGCGAATCGGGGAGCAGCGAGCCGTGCATGGCGTCGTGGGCGACGATGAATAGTCCCGTCTGCAGGAAAGTCCGGATCAGCACGGTCAGGGCCAGCAACACCGGCGACAGGCCGGCGCTAGCGAGGGGCAGCAGCAGCACCAGGCTTGCCCCCCAGGCCCCGATGATGCCAAGAGAAAGCCACAGTCCCCGAAGGGGGGACTGTGGCTGCAGTGGCGAAACGGGATGGCAGGTACTGCCGATCAACGGGCGAACTTGAGCAATTCAGCGGGTGAAGCCAGCAGGTCGATGGCCACGAAGTAGATCTTGCCCTGGGGATCGATCAGGAAGCGCCAGGCCACGTTCATGCCGACGCCGGCGCCGAACCAGGGGGTCTGCACCTTGCCGGTCACCTTGATCTGGGTGAAGCCGTCATCGGAGGGTTCGGTGACGCCCTGATCAGGCAGCAGCTTGAGATTCTGGCAGTCTTCGCGGAAGAAGCGCAGCACGGCGTCCCTGCCCACAATTGGCCGTTGGAACGGGGGTTGCAGGGCGCCGTCGGGCAGGAACAGCTCAATCAGATTGTCGAAGTCGTTGGCATTGAGCAGGTTCATATACTCAATCACCGTGGCGTTATCCACGCCTCCGATCACAACGCTGCTGCGCTGTTCAGGTGCAGTGGGGAGCACGATGGGCTCACTCACCCGTTCGACGCCGGCACTTTTGCCGGGATCGAAGCCCATGTCGACGACAAAGTTGCGAAGCACGGTGATCTGCTGGCCTTTGTCGATGGTTTTCAGCGATTCGAGCACGGCAGCGGCATTGGCCGAGAGCTGGTAGCCGGCGGGGATCGGAGCCACGAGGCCCTGCTCCATCCATTCGCCCAGTTGATACCAGAAACCCAGCTTGATATTCACCGACCAGGAGGCATACCAGCGGGCCAGTTCGGTGTCGGCGTGATTGGCCAGATCACACATCACCTGGCTCTGTTCGGCGAAGTTCATGACGCGGATGCGGTTCAGCATCGGCTCGGCGAACTGCATGCGAGCGGCTCCCGGGGCCGCAATGGTGATTGTCTTGCCCATCTCGAGGTAGGCATACCAGATCAAGGCAAGTTGATCTTCGGCGCTGAGTAAGTTGTAACGAGCCGTGAGGGCCGGCACGACGTCAGCCGACTGGGTTTCGGGAAAGATCCGTGTGGCCCTGTCAAGAGTGAACATTGGCGCGTCCGTCGATGGATTCGGGACAAAACCTAACGCGGAAGCCTCCTCTCGGGCTGGGTGGGTATCCGTCTGAGAGGTGTGCCAGATGGCGTTGGTCCGTGTTCGGGGCTGCCCAAGCGCCTGGTGGCGAGAGGCCTGAAGGCCAGGGGCTCGCCAGACCCAGATCAGGCCCGCTGTCCCACCTTGTTCCCACAGCTGCCCTCAGCGCTGAGATCTGGGCTCCGGCAGCGGTTCAGCGCCTTCCAGTCTTGCTGGATGGAGCGTCTATTGGTGAATCCGGTTGTCCCATTTGAACCTGATCACTGAAGTGTATGGCGCTCTGCGGAGCTGGGACCTGGCCCAATTTGCTGCTGATGTGCGTTGCCTGCAGTGCCCCGGACAGCCTGGCCGAGCAGTGGATCCAGCTGCGCCGATCGGCCCGTCGGCGACCGCCTGCCCAAGAGGGACGGCCTCGTTCCGGCTGATGGCGACAGGACGGATCTGATCTGAACCCAGGGATCAGGGCCGTCTTGGCTTTGCGAGCGCGAATGTGCTCGCCAGGCAGCTGTGCAGCCTGGATCCCTGCCGCGACACATCGCTGGTAGCCAGGTCATTGGCTGGCTCAGGCCGTCGCCTGGGACCGCTTGAAGCCATAGGCGAGGGCCGCCAGTGCCCCCAGCCCCAGGGCGCCACCGGCGGCCAGGAATACCAGGGTCTGGAGCAGCAGCAATACCAATCCCAGCGCCGAGAACACTTTGATCTGGATCCTGGCCTTGATCAACAGGCCCAGCAGCAGCAGCACAGTCGCCTGCAAGCCGGCAATCTTGGCTGCGCTCAGGGGGCAGAGGGGATTGGGGAGCACCATGAGAATAAAAGGGTTGTTCATGCTGGCTGGCCTGGCCGCCCGGTGCGATCACCCTCTGTCGCGCCCCTCCCGGGGCATCGGGCCCGAAATCAGAAGGGGCACTACCGGCACAGGGCAGCACGGCCTCGACGCCCTAAAGCTGCTGCGGTCATCGGCCCCTCACCGTTATCTGCGCGCACCGCCACTTCCTCAAGGCAAGGACAAGCGTGGCGATGAGCTGCCGCAGGAGCTGCAGCGGTGGCAGGACCAGATCGAGGCGATCCGCAAGGCCAGAGCAGAGCTGGAAGCGGAGGCCGCACGCTGATCAGGCCCGCCAGCGCCAGCAGCAGGCTCAAGCTGCCGAACAACAGGTGGCTGGGGCTGAAACGACCCAGGCCGACGCCAAGACCAGAGAGAAGGCTGCACGCCGTGCCAAACCGCACGTCAGTGCGCCGAGGCGGCTCGGGAGCTGGCGACCCTGAAGGCTGAAGCGGCTGGCCAGCAGGACCCGGATCTGGACGCCAGTACTGATTTCCAGGTGATACCCAGCCGCAACCTGCTCACCGATTCGGCCGGAAATCCCAGGGGTAACGCCCAACGCAATCACCGCTGCCAGGAAGGCTGAGCCTGCACCGACCCGGACGGCCACATCCTCAAAGATAGGGATGGCTGGATCCAGGGCTACAACTGCCAGGCTGCTGGCGATGGCGATCACCTGGTGATCGTCGTTCATCAATGGGGCCAGCGCCACGGGATCTGGATGCAAGGGGGTGTGCAAGCTGCATACGGCTGCACTGGCGGCAGCCTGAGGGAAGGGCCGGCGGAAGGTAGCCCGAACTGCCCCAGATCCAAACGGTCAGGCCTCCAGTTCGGAGCTGTTGGGGAGCTGGCGTGGGGGCTGAGGCTATGTGAGCCAATTCCCTAGCGAAAGCGTCTGACCAAGGGCTCTGCCCGCCAGGCACTGACTATCATGATCAGAAAGGAATCAATAATTCCAATGCGTTTCAACTTATGGAACCAAGCATGTTCGTTGTAAAGCAGATGGATCAGGGCCTCCTCCTGTTCCGTTGATGGCGGCAGGAAGCCAAGGCGGAGCACCGAATAGCCTTTATGGCTTCTCTGTCCTAAAATCTTTGAGGGAATCGTCAGTTTGCTCTGGGGCAGTTCCACCACGGCATCTTTGCCATCCGCTGCCATCATGGGGTCGATCAGTGCCATGGACAGGCCACTTTCCGAAAGATCCCGGGTCACTCCCCAAGCGACCTGGGAGCCGATACGAAGGCAGGCGATCGTTTCCAGCGGAAAACGATCGTGCTTGCGCCGCACAGGTTGATCGATGCAGGCCAGCACACAAACAAAAATAACGATCGCGTTATACATGTTCCAGGCCAGCATCACCTCTTCTCCCTCGAAGGAGGAGCGCATCCAGCTCGGATCAATCAATGGCAAGCCATAGCGCATGAATATTGTCACCGTGAATATCGTCAGATAGGCAAGCAGTGGCCAGGTCAGTCCTATATCTATGCTCCGCCTCCTTCTGATCGTATCTTTGTTGGTTACCAGGCTGCCGATGTGGCCCATCGGATTCCTGATCATGCGAGCTAGTCGACCAAGGGCCGGAAAACAGAGTAGAGATTCATGGATCTCGGTCCAAATCTGTGAGTAGTGGTTCTTGCTCTGCCATGACAAAATGCCATGCAGGATGATTGTGAACGGAAGTCCGTAAAAGAGATACTCGGATGGTGGGGCTGTAATTAAGCTGAAGCCGAGCACAAGGCTTAGCAACGGTAGAATAATATAGCCGGTGCGAAAAATTGGCATGAAGCAGTGAATTGCCTGGCTTACGTAGAAGGATTTTTGCCAGATTCCAAGCTTGGTCCAAATCGGCAGGTCTCTCCAGCAGAAGTAGATCTGGATATTGCCCTGCAACCAACGCAATCGCTGATCAATATAGTCGCGAAAGGTGCGTGGTACTTCGCCGAGGCTAAGAATCTCATCCAGGTAGAGGATTCGCCATCCCTTGGTCATCAGACGTGTGCCTGTCTGGTAATCCTCCACGATGCACTTGCTGAAGTAACCACCCACTGAAACCAGTGCCTCCCGCCTGGCCACATAGGACGTGCCACAGCAGATCACCGCATTAAAATGGTCACGAATAACTTGATTGTAATGAAAAAAACTATCCAGATCGCTTGGCATGCAAATATTAAGCCCAAGATTTCGCGTGTGAAAGTCGGGATTAAAGTAGTGCTGTGGGGTCTGGACTAGTGCAACCCCGGGATCTCCGAAAAAGCCGACAGTCCGATTTAAAAAATTCTTGAATGGGATAAAGTCACAGTCGAAAACAGCGATCAGATCCCCTTGAGTGCATCCAAGGGCATGGTTCAGGTTTCCGGCTTTGCGATTGAGGTTGTCCGGCCTGCTGAGGTAATTCACGCCTATTTCAGAGGCTAGATTGGCCATTGCGTCTCGACGTCCATCATCGAGAATATAGATTCTCTTGTTTGGATAATTGATGCTGCAACATGCTAGCACCGTTCTTCGCACCATCTTGACGGATTCATTGTAGGTTGGAATGAAAATGTCAACTGATGGGGGATTGTCGATTCCGGATTGACAGTATTGATCGGCTTGGCGGATCCTGGGCTTCGGATCAAAGAAAAGCGAGGGATAAAATTGAATGCCAATGCTTAGCAGGGAAATGATCTCGATCAGGAAAAGTGTAAGGCTGAAAGCTAGGCTCAAGGGGTGGGCTGTGTTCAGAGTTGTTGCTCGCCAGATAAAATAGCGTAGGCTGAATCCGCTCAGCAGGATTGATCCCAGTAGGTATGTCCAGGGGCGCCGGGGAGCCTTGCTCATGCCCAGCAGAATGCCCAGGGCGACCATCGACGGTTGAATGGTATGCATCCAGTCGTCAGGTATAGCCCAGGGCTCCGGAAGTTCGCGCGTTTCAAGTGGATTGAGAAGCCCTGGTGCCACCAGTCCGAACCGCAGATTCGCCAGCGCCAGGGCCAGGAACAGGCACACAGTGGAGATCACCAAAAATCCCCACGCCCAGTGGGAAATGCGGCGTGGCTTATTCGTCTTGGCAAACAGATTGAGAATTTCCACCGCTAGAAAATCACCCGCCCCGTATAGCCCACGTAGCAGAATTGCAGCGGTGGGGCTGGAACATCGTTGAGGATTCGCACCCGCACCTCACTTTCCCTTGCCAGGTTGATCGGAAGTGGCACCAGCGGGGCCTCCCCGAGCCGCAGCCGTCCGATCCCGGAGCGGATCGACTGCACCTCACCCCGCAGGGTCAATCGTCTTCCCACTAACTCAACCCTGGCGGCCGAGCCGATTCGCAGCCGGTTCAGATCGTTTTCCGCCACGTAGGTGGTGACCCAGCGGTTTCCGCAATCGATCAGTTTGATTACGGGCTGCATGGCTTCGAGTAGATCGCCTGCCTGCGCCTGCAGTTCCCAGATCACGGCGTGACGTGGGCTGCGCAGCACGCTCAGGTGCCGCTTCTCCCATTCCTGGCTGGCTGCGGCCAGTTGCCGCTCGAGGCCCTCGACTCGCTGACCCTGCGTATATAACTCGCCTTGCAGGGACTGGAGGCTGCGCTTGGTTTCCTGCAGGCGCACCGCGGGATCGGAACCACTGCGGTTGGTACGCAGCACCAGGTTGTTGGTCGCGGCCTCCAGGTCGGTGCGTCCGCTGAGCAGCCTGGCTTCGAGGACCGCTAATTCACTATGCCGCTCTTGCTCGGTGGTACGGGCGCGGTCGTAGACGTTGGCGGCGAGGACGCCGGTGCGGAACAGGACCTCGATGCTTTTTGTTTCCCGTTTAGCGAAGGCCAGTGCAGCCTGGGCGCGTCGCAGATCAGCCGTGGTCTGAAGGAGATCCTGGCGGTTGCGGCGAATCTCCAGAGCCCGCTGCCGTTCAGCATCCACTTTAATCGCCGCCAGCAGGCGTCTCTGAGCCAATTCCTGGCCGCGCAGGTCTGCCTGGCGGCTCCGGGCCGCCTGCAGCTCAGTGCGTAGCCGTTCCAGTTGGTCACGGTTGGTGTTGGTGTTGCGGATCACGGCCAGCTCCTGGTCTTGCTGAACCTCCAGGCCTGTGCTCTTGGGCAGCGATTGCAGCGTGCCGGTGATCGGAGTTCGGATCGTAATCGGGTTGGCGTTGATCACGGCATCGCGCGATCGCGATGTGAGGAAATTGGGCGCGATGATCCCTGTCAGGACAAGCAGAGTGCACCCAATCAGAACGATCAGGACTTCAGCTCCAAGGCTCCTCGGAGATTGGTCATTGTCGTCTGTGACCGGGTCGTTGTTGTCCGAAGTAGACGAGATTGACGTCCCCGCAGTAGTCAATTCGGAAATGGGCGGTACTGTCACCTGGGAATTGTGTTCTAGATGAACGTTGAGCTGGCTTTGGATCTCATGAGATCATGGTTAGATTTTTGTTAATGGCTTTGAGGATAGGATGATCGCTGGGTTATGACGGCTTGTTGATGTTCAATGCAGTCAGAATGCTGCGCGTTGCTGGCTTGGCTGCATCAACAGCGTCGAAGGGTAGGGGCCGCTGCGGCAATCCGTCCTGGCGAGGGAAGTGCTGATTGAGCCAGGTGTGCCGATCGCTTAGGCCCCAGCTCGTAATGCTTTTTAGTCGCGGTTGGTGCAGCATTGTCGTCAGGAAATCACCGTAAATTGAGGCGATACGGGCGTCCCGGTCGGGAATTGAAGGCGGCAACATCCTGTCATTCACATCCAGTTCGGTTACCTGGATGTCGAGGTTGAGGTCGGCCAAGGACTGCAGGAAGGCAGGTAGCCGCTGAAAGGTCGGTCCTGCTGGCGTGGCATAGAGATGGGCCTGCAGCCCGAGGGCCTGGATGGGGACCTGGCGTTGGCGCAGTTCGCGCAGCAATCCCAGCATCTGCTGGCGTTTTTGTTCACTCGCCGGATCATCCCCTTCCAGTCCAAATTCGTTGATGAGCAGGGGAACGGTTGGGTCGGCCCGGTGGGCCCAGCGCAGCGCCTGGTCAATGTAGTTAGGGCCGAGCCGATCCAGCCAGAGACTGCGCCGTAATCCGCTGCCATCTTCGGCGATTGGTTCATTCACCACATCCCACGATTGCAAGCTGTTGCGATAATGCGCTACCACTGTGGTGATGTAGGTCTCGAGTGCCCGCTCAGTCTCTGCTGGAGGGAGTGCCACCAGCCAGTCGGGTAGCTGTTGATGCCACACCAGGGTGTGGCCGCGCATCTGCAGTCCCTGGTGACGGGCGAACTGGAGCAGCCGATCCGGCGCGCTGAAATTGAAGCGGCCCGGTGCCGGTTCAAGACCATCCCATTTCATCTCTCGCTCCGGCACGATCATTGCCGCCTGGGCGAGCAGCAAGTCTCGGAAGGCCGGATCCTGCAGCTGGGCCTCGGTGATCGCTACTCCCCAGGGGCGGTGGCTGCGGGCCGCCGCCGCTTTGAGGCTGGCGCCCGCCCCTGGCTGGGCGGCCTTGGGACGGGCCAGCCCCCAGCTGGTCAGTGCCAAGGCCGCCCCAAGAATCAACTGCCTGCGTCGCATCTCCGGTTCCGGGCTGTCCCGCAGTGAGGATTGGTTGTGCCGACGGTACTGTTGAGCTTGTCTCGTCTTATCACCAGCTCGCCATTGGCCACGAATCGCCCACTGGCCTCAGCGCCGCTGCAGCCGGTTGCGCCATTGATGAGTACCGATTGGTTCATGGCGTAGGCAATTCCCGGAAATAGGCAATGGTGGTCTGTAAGCGTTCAGGGGGCGTGACAGCACGCGGCGAACTCTGTCTCTGCTGAATCCTTGACAGCGGCCTGATACCTGTTTGCATCTCAGTCAGAGACTGCTTGAGATG
>Ga0194063_10001476_pt1 | contig 15237 bp, 14 predicted proteins | sample SepL3720m_MetaG_FD_155459 | JGI IMG/M metagenome (GOLD analysis project Ga0194063, IMG submission 155459) | Anoxic zone freshwater microbial communities from boreal shield lake in IISD Experimental Lakes Area, Ontario, Canada - Sep2016-L373-20m | ecosystem: Environmental > Aquatic > Freshwater... | reverse complement strand
TAATATCAAAGCGGCTAAAACTACTTGGGGTACCTATATCTCTTTTCAAAATGAAGGAACAGGAGATAAAGTTAATCCTGGAAGTATCGTTACAGTAAATTATACTGGCCGCACATTAGACAGTGGCAAAGTATTTGATAGCAATGTAGATCCTGCTTTTGGTCAAGGACAACCTTATGAAGTTGTATTGAGTCAATTGGGATCTGTTATTTATGGTTGGACGGATGCGTTGATGCAAATGAAGAACGGAGCAAAAGCTACTGTTTATATTCCTTCTTCCTTAGGGTATGGTACTCAGGGAAGAGAACCTTCCATCAAACCTAACGATAACTTGATTTTTGAAATGGAAATTAAATCTGTAATTAGCGAAGACGTTTATCGTGCTAAACAAGAAGAAGCACAAAAGAAATTCATGGAAGAACAAAAAAGAGTCAATGATAGTCTTCAGAATGCTGCCAAACAAGACAGCCTGACGAATAGCAAAAAATAATTGATTAAATAAATTAGGAGCGCCATCAGTTTACTGATGGCGCTTTTTTATATGCTTGAATAAGTTGCACGGCCTCTCTTGCCTCTTTTACATCATGCACCCTTAGTATAGAAGCCCCTTGCAAAAGTGCAATGGTATTTAAAACGGTGGTGCCATTCAGTGCATCATCGGGAGTAGTTGCTAGGGTCTTATAGATACTTGCTTTTCTGCTTAAGCCAGCCAATATTGGTTTTCCTAGTAGTTGAAATGCCGAGAGCTGCTGCAACAATTGAAAATTATGATCAATCGTTTTTCCAAAACCAAAGCCAGGATCAATGATAAGGTCTTTAATGCCTGCTGATTGGCAGGCGGCTATTTTTTTTACAAAATAGTCCATCACTTCTTTAACTACATTTTCATAGTGAGGATGATCTTGCATGCTTTCTGGCCTTCCTTGCATATGCATGCATATATATGGCACCTGTAGGGAAGCAACAGTAGGGATCATTAAGGGGTCCATTTCGCCCCCACTGATGTCGTTTACAATACGTGCACCAGCCTGTACTGCCGCATTGGCTACTGCCGACTGATAGGTATCAACAGAAATAATACAATCAGGATATTTTTCCAAGATGGATTGAATAACAGGTAGTATCCTTTCTGTTTCAATGCTGGCACTCAGCCTTTCGCTGCCAGGCTTGGTCGTTTGCCCCCCGATATCTATTATGGCGGCACCTTCTGCTAACATTTTGCCAGTAATGGCCAATAGGTCCTCCTGTAAATGACCCTTGTAAAAGGAATTATCGGTGATATTTAGAATACCCATCACAAGGGGGGTTTCTAACAACAATAATTTACCGCGGCAGTTTAATGTAAACATTAATTGAATTCAGTTATTTTTGACGAAGCAATGGTGCTACAAATTTCAAATTGATTAACAATATTAATCAATTCGTGAAAAATATTACATCTAACATTAAAAAGGAACTAAAATAATGAGCGATACCAATCTTCAATATGATCAGGCCATAGCATCCTGTCAGGAAATATTTTTAAAGAAAACAAAGGATTATGGTACTTCTTGGAGGGTTTACCGTACTATTTCGGTAGCCGATCAAATTTATATCAAAGCCAAAAGAATTCGTACTATTCAGGAATTGGGAGAACAAAAAATAGGGGATGATATCATCAGCGAATTCAAGGGCATATTAAATTATGGAATTATCGGATTGATTCAGCTAGATATTAACCAAGATGAAGTGGAAGAATTGCCATATGAACTAGTATCGAAAAAGTACAATGAAAAAGTAACAATTTCCAAAAAGTTGATGATGGATAAGAACCACGATTACGGGGAAGCTTGGCGCGAAATGAGTCAGGAGAGTTTCGTTGACCTGATACTAGCAAAAATTTTACGCATCAAACAAATATTATCTAATAAAGGGCAAACCATCATTAGCGAAGGAATTGATGCTAATTTTTATGATATCATTAATTATGCAGCGTTTGGATTGATATTAATTGGGGAAGAAGTGCATAGTGCATAGTTTTAAGTTTTTAGTTTGAAGAAGATAGTACTTACAAATAATTTTATTAATGAAAATTCTTGTCAATAGCGCCAGGTTACTGGTAGGATTACTTTTTATTTTTTCGGGTTTGGTGAAAGCCATTGATCCATTGGGGTTAAGTTACAAAATGCAGGAATTCTTTGAAGCCTGGGCAGCCGCTGGGTATTTTAAAGGACTCCTGACTGCATTGACCAACTATGCCCTTCCTTTTGCAATTATCATGATTGCCCTCGAAGTGATATTGGGCCTTGCGCTTTTAATTGGTTGGCAAAAAAAAATCAGTACCTGGCTATTGTTGCTGTTAACCCTCTTCTTTACTTTTTTAACCAGCTATGTTTTATTTAGTGGTAAAATACGTGCCTGTGGTTGTTTTGGCGATTGCATTCCATTGACGCCCTTACAAACCTTTTCTAAAGATTTGGTTTTGCTCTTGTTGATTTTGGTTATCATGGGGGGGCGTAAATATATACAGCCATTGTTTTCTACTATGGTTAATCTGGGATTAATAACGTTAATGACTATCCTAATATTTGGATTACAATGGTATGTATTAAACCATCTTCCCTTAGTAGACTGTTTGCCTTTCAAAAAGGGAAGCGATTTGTTGGAAGGTCGTAAAATGCCAAAAGATGCAGTGCCTGATAAATATGATTATGTATTTGTGTATGAAAAAGCGGGTCAACAAAAAGAATTTAAATTGGCCACTGGTTTGCCAGATAGCACTTGGAAATTTGCCGACCGCAAGCAAATTTTAATTGAAAAGGGAAAAAATAACACCCCCCTTATCAATGATTTTATGATGAAAACAGCCAACGACAATGATACAACAGAAGCGATTCTTAGTCAGCCAGGCGAATACTATTTATTGTTCATGAAAGAAGTACCTGTACTAAAGGACCCGCTTACCAGTTGGCGTGCAGATATTGATTTTATATTAAAAGCCAATGCCAAGGGTAAGCCAGTTTTTGTAATTACGGCTCAAACAAAAGCAACAGCCACTCGATTTAATATTAGTATAGAAGGGAAGGCCTTGCCTATTCCCATCTTTACCGCTGACGCAACGGCGATTAAAACAGCTGCAAGAGCCGACATTGTATTGTATCAAATGAATGGCCCCTTAGTAGTTAATAAATGGGCTGCGGCAGATATCGCTGGGGTTGCCAAGGGATGGAAATAAAAAAATAGTATTCGGGGAACTGCTAATAATGTGGCCTTTACTCAATCGCATTTCCCTTATTTTTGTATAACCACAAAAATTCTTTTAATGCCATTTGCAAAAGGAAAACTAATTGCGATCGGAGGTGCCGAAGATAAAGGTACTGATCTGGAGAAGGGTGAAATACATAGAAACAATCTCAATTTTTTTGAACTGGGAATCCTTCGTCGAATTGTGGAGGAAGCTGGTGGCCCACTGAGCCGCATAGAAGTAATCACTACTGCTAGTATGATACCGTATGAAGTGGGAGATAATTACCTGAATGCATTTGGAAAAATCGGCTGTACCAATATTGGGTTGATGCATATTCGCAATCGTGCTGATACAGCAGTGACTGAATACCTCGACAGGATTCGAGCATGTGATGCAGTAATGTTCAGCGGCGGTAATCAATTGCGTTTAAGCGTTACCGATGGAGGAACAGAATTTCTGAATATTTTAAAAAAACGTTATCAAGAAGAAGCAGGCTTTGTAATAGCGGGCACTTCTGCCGGAGCTATGGCTATGAGCCAAACCATGATTTATGAAGGCAATGCAAGTAGGGCCCATCTTAAAGGTGAATTAAAAATGACCAGCGGATTGGGTTTTATCAATTCTGTCATTATAGATAGTCATTTTGAAAAAAGAGGAAGATTCAGCCGGTTGGCACAAGCCGTATCTACCAATCCTGACTGTATTGGTATTGGATTGGGCGAGGATACTGGTATGTTGATTACTGAAGGAAACAAAATGGAAGCCATCGGAAGTGGCTGTGTAATTATTTTAGACGGCCATGAAATTGGCTATAGTAATATTGCGGATATTCCTGATGGTAATCCTTATAGCATCGAAAATTTAAAAGTACATTTCTGTGAAAAAGGAAATGGTTATCTGGTGAGCGAAAGAAAATTTTTGCCTGAAGTAAGCGATGGGGCTGTTATCAAAAAACAGGTCAACGTAGAATAAATCATTTTCCCCAACGATAAGTAGTAATGGAGATGCCGGCTAAATCTAGCACCCGATCTACCACAGTGGCTGCCATTGCTTCGATGGTGGTAGGTTTGCTATAAAAAGAAGGAGTAGCCGGACAAATGATACCACCCGCCAACGTAATGGCTTCCATATTTCGAATATGAATCAAATTGTAAGGCGTTTCTCTCGCCACACAAATTAATTTTCTTCTTTCTTTTAATATTACATCGGCGGCCCTCGTAATTAAATCATTGGATAGCCCATTGGCAATTCTTCCTAAGGTACCCATGCTGCAAGGAATAATAATCATGGTATTGTACTGGCCCGATCCAGAGGCAAAGGGTGCATTGAAATCAGTTGGCTGAAAAAATTTAAAAGGACTATTTTGTCCTTTATAGGACGCAGCATCTTCCTCCAATTCTGTTTGCCATACGGTATGTGCATTATCGGTCATAACAATCGATACTTCCTGCCATTGATCTCTTAGCAGCAATAGTTTATCTAATAAAACCTTGGCATAGATAGCGCCACTGGCTCCCGTAATAGCAATTGCAATTTTATTCATCTCGAAATATATGTTGCTCTAAGCTACTAAACAAATTCTGATGCAAAAGGTTAAGGACTTGCATTATTTAATTAATATGTCGTCGAAGGAATTCAAAGCCAGTAATTCCTTAACTACAAATCACTGCATTTGAATTTACATGACATAATTAATTAGTAAAATGCCTTTATTATTCAAATGAGGGGAAGTTCTTTTTTAAAAACCACGTATCTTTGTTTTTTCATAGGATAAGGTTTAATGGTTAATGGTTTTTTGATTAGTACCGGGTTTCTTTCCAGAAACCCGTTTTTATTTGAGCTATATCCCGCCAATAAAATAGAGGTTGAAATTCAATCTTATTTCCCTAATTTGATGCCATAATTATTTCAATGGCTGCAAGCAATCCTTCACTTCAAAGACACCTGGGACTTTTTCAGGCTACCGTATTAAACATGATTGATATGGTAGGCATTGGGCCTTTTATCAGTCTGCCCATTGTAATAGGCTACCTAGGCGGTATGTATATCTGGGCCTGGTTGGTAGGTGCGCTACTTTCTTTGGTAGATGCAATGGTTTGGAGCGAACTGGGAGCTGCCTACCCCTTAGCAGGGGGGAGTTATAATTTTTTAAAAGAGGCCTATGGTAAAAATAAGATGGGTAGGATGATGAGCTTTCTATATGTTTGGCAAACTGTAATACAAGCCCCATTAGTTGCCGCCTCTGCCGCCATCGGATTTTCGCAATACCTTGGTTATTTAGTAAATCTAGATGCCTGGCAATCGAAGGCTATATCCGGATTGGTTATTTTATTTATTACATTTTTATTATATAGGAAAATTGACAGTATTGGAAAAATCGGCGTTCTATTGTGGACAGGCGTAATACTCACCATTGGCTGGATCATTATCGGAGGGATACAACACGGACATTTTTTTCAACCATTACAAGAAATGGGAAATGATTTCTCCTGGAATATTTTATTCTCCTTTGTATTTGGCCAAGCTTGCGTTAAAACCATTTATAGTTATTTGGGTTATTACAATGTATGCCACTTGGGCGGAGAGATAAAAAATCCGGGTAAAAATATTCCCCGAAGTATGTTTGTTTCTGTAGTAGGTATTGCAATATTGTATATAGCCATGAACCTAAGCGTTACCAGTGTTATACCATGGCAGGAGATTAAAGCCATCAATGACAGCGGCGCCAATACATTTATTGTAAGTAGTTTTATAGAACGATTATATGGAAAAGCGGCCGCCAATATTGCCACAGTGATGATTCTATGGGTAGCCCTGGCTTCCTTATTTGCAGTGATGCTTGGGTATTCCCGCGTTCCCTATGCTGCTGCAGTTGATGGTGCCTTCTTCAAAATATTTGGAAGATTGCATCCCACAAAAAATTTCCCCTACATTTCCTTATTAGTACTAGCAGGCTTTGCTTTTGTTTTTAGCCTGCTATTTAAAATGAAACATGTTATTGATGGAATATTGGCCATGCGCATCATGGTTCAGTTTGTAGGACAGGCAATTGGAGTAATGTTGTTGCGGCGCAAAAATGGGATTACTCATCTTCCTTATAAAATGCCTCTTTACCCATTGCCGGTTTTATTGGCGATTGCATTATGGCTATTTATATTTTATGCCACTGGCCTCACTATCATCGTTTCCTTTCTGGCAGTTTTCGGTACAGGGCTTATTGTTTACTTGTTGATGGCGAAGTTCAATCGTCAATGGCCCTATGAGACGAAAAGTTGAAGTTGCGGTGGAATTGTATTCAGCTTTTCTTTCCATTGCAGGGAATAATATTTTCAATTTCGCTCATCCCAAATCGCTTATATATTATTAAAATATCGTCTATTCGTTCGGTATAGCATCTTTCGAAAAGGCAATCGCATTTTTGGGCAAGGTTTTTGAATTGTACTGTTAGGGTAAATGTTGATAGGGGATGCTAATTTTAACATCATTATATTTTTCTTATGCCTTGCTGCATTGGTTTGAGCTTTACTTTTGCTACAAGCAAGCAGCACAAAAAGTAAATCATGAAAGTATTATTTCTTATTTTGGGTTCTATTTTATTTCAGTCCAATTCTAATTGGGGCAAAAATTTTGAAGAAGCCAAAGTACTGGCTACCCAAAAGCATCAATTGATATTATTGAATTTTTCGGGTAGTGATTGGTGCGGACCTTGCATACGATTAAAAAGAGAGGTTTTCGGAAATGAAGTTTTCATACATTTTGCAGATGATAATTTGGTACTGGTCAATGCCGATTTCCCCCGCAGTAAAAAAAATGAATTGAGTAAAGAACAGACCAAACAAAATGAAAATTTAGCGGATCGATATAACCCCAAGGGGCGTTTTCCTTTTACACTTTTAGTATCGCCAGACGGTAAAGTGTTAAAAACATTTGATGGATTTCCCAATGAATCTGTAGATGAATTTGTAGATGAAATAAAATCTGTTTGCAATGCTTACAGCCACTGATACAGTAAGGACTGATACTGCCATTTTCAAAAAGGTACTCAAACTAATGGGCAACCGATTTGAAATTTCAGTAGTAGCACCTATAGCAGATGAAGCATGGGCTTATAATTGCATTGATGCAGCTGTAACTGAAATCAGTAGAATTGAAACATTATTGACGACCTATTCAACGGCTAGTCAAACTTTTTCTATTAATGAAAATGCAGGTATATCACCAGTGCCAGTAGACGAAGAAGTTTTTCAATTGATTCAACGATCGAAAAGAATTTCCTCCTTAACGCAAGGTGCTTTTGATATCAGTTATGGATCGGTAGATAAAAGCCTCTGGAATTTTGATAAAAATATGCAATCATTGCCCGAGGCCATCACCGCTAAAAAAATGGTTCGATTAATCAACTATCAACATATTCTTTTAGACGAACAAAAAAGAACCGTATTCCTCAAAGAAAAGGGCATGCGCATTGGCTTTGGTGGAATCGGAAAAGGATATGCAGCGGAAAGAGCCAAATACATTTTAAAAGAAAATGGGGTAGAACATGGGATTGTAAACGCTGCTGGTGATTTGGCTGCTTGGGGATTTCAGCCAGATGGAAAACCATGGACTATTGGTATTGCCAGCCCAGAAAATATTCACTTGCCATTTTCTTATATGAATATTACCGACATGGCCATTGCTACTTCTGGCAATTATGAAAAATTTATTGTCATTGATGGAAAAAAATATTCACATACCATTGACCCTAAAACAGGACTTCCAGTACACGGCATCAAAAGTGTTACTATTTTAAGTCCCAATGCCGAAATTGCCGATGCCATGGCAACTCCCGTTATGATTATGGGAATTCGCGCTGGGTTGGATATGATTAATCAAATGAAAAACATTGCCTGTATCATTATTGATGAACAGGATACTATTTACCATTCAAAAAATATACAACTACGATGAAGCTCACACAAAAAAAATGTATGCTGATTACTGTATTCGCTGGTAGTTTATTGGGCAGTAGCTGTACTGCTGTGAAAGAATACCAAAAGAACAGACTCAATGATGGCGAGATGACACTCAGTGCTCGCAAAGTGCAGAAAACGGAAATGAGTTTTCAAACCTATCGCGAAGGAGCTTCCGGTGCCAATGGTGGCAAAACGGGCGGAGGATGTGGTTGTAATTAATTTTAAAATATTTAATATAGCAATATGCGTAAAACCTGTTTAGTAGTGGTTGGTATTTTTCTGCATTTTTTCAGCGGCTTTGCTCAGTCGTCTACAGATAGTGGTTATGAAAGTAGAAAACTCAAATTGGAAGAAGTGAATCTGGTAAGTAGTTACTATCATCAAGAGGGCAACAATAGCGCAGTAACTGGTGGTATTGGTACTGAAAAATTAACTGATTTCGCCAATGTAATTGATGTGAAACTTAGCAAATACGATAGAAAATATCGCAAACACACTTTTACACTCGAAGCTGGCGTAGATGCTTACAGCTCTGCTTCCTCTGATATGGTAGATTTAAAGGCCAACTCCTCTGCCTCTTCTAGTGATATCCGTTTTTATCCTTCAGTGAATTGGACGGTGGAAAACGAAAATAAAGGAACAACAGTTGGATTTAATGCTTCCTCTTCTTTTGAATTTGATTATACCAGTTTTGGAATAGGGGCCAGTTTTGGAAAAAAATCTAAAGACAACAATCGAGAATTGAATCTAAAGGCACAGGCCTTCTTTGATCAAGTATCGCTGGTAACACCTACTGAGCTGAGGCCGGGTGGTGGAGCTCGAAGGGACGAGGATGATTATGCTAGCTCCGCTCGAAATTCTTATAGCGGTTCTGTGTCTGTATCACAAATTATTAATAAGCGTCTACAGCTAATGGTTATTATGGACCTGATTAAACAACAGGGCTTACTCAGTTTGCCCTTTCACCGGGTTTATTTCAACAATAATTCCATGTTGGCAGAAAAGCTTCCCTCTTCTCGTTTAAAAATTCCATTGGGTTTCAGGGCCAATTATTTTCTGGGTGACCATATCATCCTTCGGGCTTTTTACCGTTATTATCAAGATGATTGGGGATTGAAAGCACATACCATTGACATGGAAACGGCATTAAAAATAAATCCATTTATTTCTGTTACCCCTTTTTACCGCTATTATGATCAAACTGCTGTTGATTATTTTGCTCCCTACAAAACCCATGCAGTAACAGCTGCTTTCTTCACCAGTAATTATGATTTATCGAAATTCAATAGTAGTTTTTTTGGAACAGGTGTTCGACTAACACCTCCCAATGGTGTGTTTGGTTCATCACATTTTAATATGTTGGAATTACGTTACGGACATTACAGCCGAACCAATGGACTAAATTCAAATATTATAAGCCTCCACCTTAAGTTCAAATAAAAGAATAAAAAAAATCCCATTTTTCAATGGGATTTTTTTTATTAAGCTTTTTCAGCCATATCGGGTATATTATCTGCCTTGTATAAACCAGCATCGAGTTTTTTCTTAGTGGCCTCAAAAGCAGCCAATGTTTCATCTACATCTTCAAAACTATGTGCTGCAGTGGGGATGATTCGATAAATAATATCTCCTTTTGGAATAACAGGATATACTACAATCGAACAGAAAATATGATAGTTTTCCCGAAGGTCCATCACCATTGAAGTTGCTTCTGGCACATCACCTTTCATATAAATAGGCGTCACTGGACTATTGGTATTACCTATGTTAAATCCTCTTTCTTTTAAACCATTTTGTAGCCTGGCAACATTGGCCCATAATTTTTCTCTCAACTCAGGCATGGTCTTCACCATTTCCATCCGCTTCAACATCCCCTCTACAATAATCAATGGCAAGCTCTTCGCAAAAATTTGAGAGCGAACATTATACCGCAGATATTTTAAAACTGCTTTTGGTCCAGCAATGAAAGCACCAATACTACCCATGCTTTTTACAAATGTGCTGAAATATAAGTCAACTCCATCCTGACAACCTTGTGCTTCATCTGCTCCTGCACCTGTTGGTCCCATATAGCCAAAACCATGTGCATCATCAATTAATAACCTGAATTCATATTTCTTTTTAAGTGCTACAATTTCTTTTAAAATACCTTGCTCGCCATCCATTCCAAAAACACCTTCTGTAATTACCAGAATGCCGCCACCATTTTTGGCCGCCAATTCAGTGGCTCTTTGCAATTGCTTTTCACAATCTTCAATATCATTGTGTTTAAAAGCATAACGATGTCCCATGTGAAGACGAACACCATCCACAATACAGGCGTGTGATTCAGCATCATATACAATTACATCCCTGCGATTAACCAATGCATCAATACAACTCATGATACCTTGGTAACCAAAATTGAGTAACATAGCATCCTCTCTGCTTACAAAATCACTGATTACTTTTTCTAAAGCCTCATGTTTATCAGAGTTGCCACTCATCATGCGAGCACCCATTGGATTACCCATACCATATTTTTCGGCTGCAATGGTATCTATTTTCCTTACTTCGGGGTGATTTACTAAGCCTAAGTAATTATTCAAACTCCACACAATCATTTCTTTTCCCCTGAAATTCATCCGAGGATTCAGTTCACCTTCGAGTTTTGGGAAGGCAAAATAACCATGTGCCCTATCCATGTATTGTCCAAGTGGACCACCATCTTTCACTAATTTTTCAAAAACGTCCATGCTGATGATTGTTTTTAAAGCCTGTACGACGACAGGCAGTTAACGATATTCTATACATATCCTTTAAATCGGGATAGTAAGGGTTAAATATGCTTAAGCGTTGGCAAAAATACGGTAAATCAGCATTTATACAAAACCCCGATTAAGGTTAAAAGCTTTCCTTTATATGATATTCGTCAGTACGCTTGAATTAAATATATTGCTGGGCCACTAGTTTATTTTTTTATTAAAAATGGAATACTCCTACTATTCAATTAATTGGTAAAGCAATAAACTGCCTACATTTGTTTTTTAAATGAAAAATATGATCCGTAAAGCTTTATTATTTCCTCTTTTTGTGCTGATTGCATTGGCAACACAGGCACAAAACCCCAAGCCAAAATTAATTGTGGGACTAGTAGTTGACCAAATGCGTTGGGATTATCTATACCGTTTCAAAGACCTCTATGGGGCCAATGGCTTCAAACGTCTATTGCGAGAGGGCTTTACTGCTGAAAATGCGATGATTCCCTATGTACCCACCTATACTGCCGTAGGTCATTCAACTATCTATACCGGAAGCGTACCCGCTTTTACAGGTATTGTAGGCAATAACTGGTATGATGCTGCAGCCAATAAATTCATGTATTGTACAGATGATTCCACTGTCAATACAGTAGGCAATACAGGAAAGGCTGGCAAAATGAGTCCGGCTAATTTATGGACTACCACCATCACCGATGAATTAAAATTGAGTAATAATTTCAAAAGCAAAGTAATTGGCATCGCTTTAAAAGACAGAGGAGCTATTCTGCCTGCAGGGCATAGTGCCAACGCCGCTTATTGGTATGATGGGGGCAAATGGATTACCAGCACTCATTATATGAATGAACTACCTACCTGGGTTGCTAAATACAATGAAAAAGATGTTGTAGCAAAATACATGGCTACCGATTGGAATACATTATTGCCCATTGATAAATATGATTTAAGTACGGCGGATGATAAGCCATATGAAAATAATATCCGTGGCGAAAAAACGGTGGTGTTTCCACACCTTTTGTCGAAGATAGAAGACAAAGATAAATATGAAGCATTCCGCACTACCCCTTATGCCAATTCATTCACATTGGATTTCGCCAAAGCGACCATCGAAAATGAAGCACTGGGTAAAAACAATGTAACCGATTTTTTAGCAGTAAGTATTTCTTCAACGGATTATATCGGTCATTCATTTGGGCCTAATTCTATTGAAATTGAAGACACTTATTTGCGCTTGGACAAGGATATTGAAAGCTTCTTGAATTTTCTAGATACCAAAATTGGAAAAGGAAATTACACTTTGTTTTTATCTGCTGATCATGGAGTAGCACATATCCCTGCATTTTTAAAAGAACATAAATTGCCCGGTGGTACCATGGAAGAAATGGAATTGGTGAAAGACCTAAATAAAGCCATTGAGCAAAAATTCGCTATAAAAAATGCTATTAAAACCGTGATGAATTACCAGGTTTATCTAAATAAGAAAAGTATACTCGATCAGGGAAAAACAATAGCAGAATTAAAAGATTTTATCATCGCTACTTTAAAAGAAGAAGATTATATCGTTGCTGCATTCGATTTGAATGCCATTCAGAGTACTTCACTGACTGCACCACAAAGAGAAATGATGATCAATGGATACAATCCCAAACGCAGCGGCGATATTCAATTTACATTCAAGTCGGGCTACTTCGATGGCGGTGCAAAAGGTACCACACATGGATTATGGAATCCTTATGATGCACATATTCCATGTGTATTTTTTGGATGGGGTATCAAACCAGGTAAAACAAATAGAGAAACCTATATGACGGATATTGCACCAACCATCGCAGCTTTATTGCAAATTCAAATGCCTAGTGGTTCTGTAGGGAAAGTGATTACTGAATTGATAAAATAATTCATGTTATCAATTCAGTGTAAGTATAAAATAAAAAGTCCTTTTGGACTTTTTATTTTATTGAATATATTCTTTCCAAACAGCAATCGGTACTAAGCCCGTCCAGCCACAAAAATCTTTTCTCGATTGATTGCCAGGTTCAATAAAATCAGGCGCATAGTTTTCCCAAAAAGTGCCTGTTTTTACATACACATCGGCCACTGCTTTATAATATTTTTTAGCAAGTTTTTTAGCCAATGCATGTTTTTTGTATCGCTCCAATCCTTTTAATACCATATAATTCGTAGGCGCCCAAACGCTTCCCAACCAATATCCACCATGTGGCTGATATTCTTTTTGATCGGCTGAATAAGTAGCAATAGGAATGCTTGTCCAAAATTCTTTTGGATTGGTAAGATGTGCTAAAAATACTTTTAATTTTTTTGCCGGAACTACCCCACCAATAAGGGTCCAAAACATACCAATATGTTTTCTTTTGATTTGTTGTCCATACCCAAGATCATAGTAGAAACCATCTTCTTCATTCCAGCAATATTCATTGATGGCATTTTTTACTTCCTCATGAAAATGACTATAATAGGGGAGGTCTTCTTCTTTGCCAAGGTATTTGGCGATGGTATTTAGATTGTCTGCAAACAAACACATTTGCGCAGAAGCATCTACCGATCTACCCTGTTGATTCCATTTGCTATCGATGCCATCATAATTAAATAGATCGGGGTGTAAATTTTTCATCGGAATGCCTTGTCCGTCATCTTGCCAGCCATAAGGATATCTTGGAATATTGTCCATGCCACTGCCCAACGAATCACTGAAAAATAATTTATCCTTCGCTTGATAATTGTTTATCCAATACTGAAAATGTTTTTTTAATAGCGGATAAACTTGTTGTAGTCTTTTCAAATCTTTGCTAATTGAAAATAATTCCAATTCTGCAAAAGCTAGCAAAGGTGGGTTCGCGCTCACTGGATGTTCCTTAGGCCAAAATGGTTTTCCCTCCGCTGTAAATTCACGGCAGATGAATCCATCGGTATCCATGCGGTCATAAAAATTATCTAAGGCATTGATGATGGGTAATTCGTTCTGGTGGTATTTGGCATAAGTAGCAATGAAACAAGTATCCCAATAAAATACACTGGGTGAAAAAGCTGCGTCTACAAATGGTTTTTTAAATACAGGATTATTAGCCCCTCCTCTTATTTTTTGCTTGCAAATGGCAAGTGCCTTTTCATACATTTCTTTTTGTAAGGCCAGGGGCACTTCCTCTTCATTGTAGGAGGCAAAAGCGGGTAGGTTGGAAAATAAGGTAGCCCCGGTGAGGAGCAAACTACTTTCAATGAATTTTCTTCGGGATTCCATGGTTGAATTGAAATGGTGAATAAAATATTTTTCAAAAATTCGTGTACAGTAATACGTTATTGAATTGGTTTCACACGTTTGTAACTGTATTCGTGCCTTTTAATCCATTCTAATTGTCCTGCTATTTGTACATCCTTTCTTTCTACCAATATATTTTTGCCAATGATATAAGTAGTTTTTATTAGCGCAGGTTGGTGGTCATTGCCATCTGCACCCCTTTCTTCTGTGATGATAATCAAGTTGCCATCCATCAATTTATTTCTTGAAGTAACTGATGCTTTATTAATTTTTTGGAAATTTTCAGATAAGATTATTGTATCCGTAGCATTTGCTATGGGCTCGTTGGGGTAATGATATTTAAATAGAAAATGATTGGAAATGCCAATTTGCTTGACTTCAAGATTGGCGGGCATTGTATAGGGGGTATTCGTGCTGTAGTCAAGATAACTAAGGCTTCCTTCCCATTGCCCTATTAAGTCTTTGAAATCTTTTTTAGTAATGCTAGGACTCGGCTGGGCTAGTGCTGTTTGCAGCCAAAATAGGATAACAAATAGTGCAAGACAAGTTTTAATGAATTTCATTGTATTTTTTTTCAAAATGGCTCGTCCCTAAATTTTGTTACTGGGTATAAATATATCAATTATATTTCGAGATTCTCTCACTAAGCTAGTTTAACAATATTGACTTTGTTAAAATAAAATACTTTTCAAATAACATAAGCTTACAACTTTCTAATAGTTGGGAGAAAATTTTGTTTGAGGGCAGATTAACTGTGGAGGGGGAGTAACAAAGCATTCGCCCACAGCTATCCCTGTTGCGGGCATTGGGAATATTTTTAAGAAGAAGAGGATTAACTGCGTTGATCCTTATTTTGGGGTGAAACAAAGCATTCGCCCACAGCTATCGCTGTTGCGGGCATTGGGAATATTGTTTAAGAGAAAAAGGATTAACTGCGTTGATCCTTTTTTGGGGGAGTAACAAAGCATTCGCCCACAGCTATCGCTGTTGCGGGCATTGAGAATAATGTTTTAAGAAGAATAG
>Ga0194063_10001475_pt1 | contig 15240 bp, 12 predicted proteins | sample SepL3720m_MetaG_FD_155459 | JGI IMG/M metagenome (GOLD analysis project Ga0194063, IMG submission 155459) | Anoxic zone freshwater microbial communities from boreal shield lake in IISD Experimental Lakes Area, Ontario, Canada - Sep2016-L373-20m | ecosystem: Environmental > Aquatic > Freshwater... | reverse complement strand
GGCGAAGGATAACTGGGAGCTAGGCAACTTCGACGTGCCATTTGCACCAGCGGCCAAGAGCCAGGCGCGGGTCGGGGTGCAATTCAAAATCGACGAAAACGGGATTCTCGAAGCGCTGGCCCGCGATGTCGCAACGGGGATCGATACGGTGATTCAGATCGAAAGCGCCGCGGTCAATGTCGATGACGTCGCCGTCGAAACGATGGTCAGTGAGTCGGTCGAGCACGCCTTCACCGACATGGCGGAGCGGGTTTTCACCGAAGCGAGGATGAAGGCGGAGGAGCTCTTGCCCGCCGTCGAAGCGGTTTTGAGCCAAGGACTGGCCAAAGACGATGAACGCGACGAGATCGAATCCGCAGTTGTGGTGGTTAGAAACGCGCTGGCAGGAGGTGCGGCCAATCCTCTCAAAGCCGCAGTGCAGCGGCTCGATGCGGCGACCGAGGTGCTCGCCGCCCGCTTGGTTGAGCAGGCGATGAACGCCGCAATTGACCGTCAGCTCGCGGAGGGCTTGGGCCAATGACCGCTTGCCAGCTTCGGCTTTTTTTTCCACGATTCCTGACGTTCCCTGCCAGGTTACGGAGGGCAACTTGAAATGTTGGGCAAACAGGACATCTCTTGGTTTCACTGCGGACGTTGCGGGTCGTTGTTTCAATCTCCAACGCGAGTATCGCATCAACGTCTTTGCACCGCATGTGGGCGTTCGCCATGGCCTGAAGACGGCACGCTGCAGCGCATCAAGAAGACGACACAGCCGCAAGTCCCAGCTCCAGCCCGCGGGTCCGGGGGGAAGGAGAAAAAGAAACTGAAGTATCGCTATTTAAATGGGTGGGTGATTTTTTGTGTTGTTTCCACCCTAGCCGTTTTGCTGGTACTTCTGATGGCTTTGCGCATGCAAAACTTCCAGAATGAGCAGTCTTTCAGCAGTGTTAAAAAAGAGGCGGTGAGCACCGTTGTCGCTGAAGATGCGGCTTTTTTGAACCAATTCGCACCGCTCTGTCATCAAACTTTGTCTGGCTTTTTATCAGCCGTGACGCCGGAGGGGCGCAGTCAGTTTGTGATGTCCCCGGTCTCCGAGGTCGCGCGGATGGCGAATTTTTATCAATTGAATGCACCGCCCAGCATCGATCCACGGGCTCTCAAAATCGATCAAATCGCAGTGCTTCGGTTGCCTAGCGGGCCCGCCATCGAAACGTCTTGGAAGACGACCGATGGACTGTGGTTGAACACCGTCTTTGTTCAGGAAGACGACGAGTGGCGTCTCGATTGGAATCACTACGCACGCTACTGCGACTACCCATGGCCGATGTTCCTAGCTGGTGGCGGACAGAGCGAGGGAGAATTCCGTCTGCTCGCCCGCGAGCGACTGGCCGAAGAGCGCAAGGGAGCCGATACAATCAGTCTGGTTTTTAGCGCCCCCCAACTCGGCAAGCCGGGTGAGACGTCATTAAAATCGCCGGAATTTCTCGTTCCTCGCGATAGTAAAAGCGGCCGACTTCTGACCGCGGCATTCCAACGCGCGAAAGAGGGCAAGCTCGCCTTCGACGTGGATCTTAAGACGATTTACCCCGAGGGCCTCATCCCGGTCCGTGTCAAATTGCGCCGAATCGACGATGCCGATGGGCGTCGTTTCGAGCTCGTCGACCTTGTCGCCTGTCACTGGTACTCAGTCGATGCGTCAGGCTTTGAAGTCGCCGAACCGAGACTGGAGAACTGAGTGTCGCTCGGTTACTGGGGCGTGCGCAGCGCCGCCCGCATCACGGGCAAGGGCGCGGTCTCTGGAAACCAGCGCTGAAATGCCAGAGCACCTTGGTTCAAGAGCATCGAAATGCCATTCGCCGTATGGCAGCCAAGATCACCGGCCAAGGCTAACAGGGGCGTCACCGGCGGCTGATAGATCGTGTCGTAAACGAGGTGGTCTTTCCTCAAACAGGCCGCTGGCAGGATCGATGGATCACCGATTTTTAGACCGACCGACGAGGTGTTGACGATCAAATCACAGCTCAAGCACTGTTCCGCGAGCGCGGGATCATCGAAGAACAGGGCGACGATTTCTGTCTGCGGACTGAGCAAGCGCAGGCGTGCGACGAGCGGTCCGAGTTTCTCCACCGTGCGATTCACCACCACCAGTTTCTTGACGCCTGATAGGCAGGCCTGAGTGGCGACCGCTTGCCCCGCGCCGCCACCTGCGCCGACGATTACGACATTCAGTGAGGCCAATGGCACGTTGAAATCATCCTCAATCGCGTGGTCAAATCCGGGGCCGTCCGTGTTGAAACCGCGGGTGGCATCTTCATCAAAACGGATGGTATTCACCGCGCCCATCGCCTGTGCGTCGGGGGGCACTTCATCACAAGCCGCCATCGCGTCTAACTTGTGCGGCACCGTCACGTTGCAGCCGATGAAGCCCAGTGCCCGCATCCGCGCAAACGCCTCGCCCACCTGTCCCGGCCCGACGTCGATCCGGATGTACCGCGCCTCGATCCCCGCGGCATCCAGCGCTGCCTGGTGCATCGGCGGCGAGGCCGAATGCGCGATCGGGTGACCGATCACTGCCAGCCGCGCAGGCATGGTAGCACCCGCATCAAGCACGTCCCGCGAGACGAGATCATCCATCGTGTAAACCTGCTTCATCGCATCAAATTAGCTGAGTTTTTCTGCATAGTGACGGACGCGTGTCACACAGCGGTCGCGCCCTAACAGTGTGAGAATATCGCCGATGTCTGGCCCGTGGCCACGTCCGGATAGAGCGACCCGCAGCGGAAACATCAACTGCCCCGGCTTCGCGCCCGCGGCCTGGGCCGTTTCGTTCAGCGCCGCTTTTGCCGCGTCCGCCGACCAGTCTGGGATTGCTTCAAAAGCCGTGGCCAACGCACCCAGCAGCCCGCCCGCTGCCGCATTGCCGCATACTTTGGCGACCGCTTCCTCGTCGAAGGAAAAATCATCCTTCAGCAGGAAATCCACCGCCGCCGGCACGTCGCTGAACAAGCGGACCTTGTCCTTCACCGCGGCGATCACCGCCACGTAGTTCTCTGGAATCGGCAGACCCTCCGCTGCCACAAACGGCCGCGCGGCGACGGCAAAGTCCGCCACGCTCACGCCTAACAAATGCTGCTGGTTGACCCACTTGCACTTTTCCAGATCGAAGCGGCCCGGGGATCGGTTCACGTTTTCTAACGAGAAGCGCTCCACCAGTTCGGCGAGCGTGAAAATCTCCTGCTCCGTTTTCGGATTCCAACCCAGCAGAGCGATGAAGTTCACCACCGCCGCTGGCAGAAATCCCTGCCGCGGGTAGTCGCCCACCGCCGCCCCCGCGTCGCGCTTCGACATCTTCGAACCATCCGCATTTAGGATCAGCGGAATGTGGGCATATTGCGGTGCCTTGCCGCCGAGGGCCTCGATCAGTTGCAGATGCTTCGGCGTATTCATCAAGTGGTCCTCGCCGCGGATCACGTGGGTGATCTCCATTTCCAAGTCGTCGACCACGTTCACAAAGTGGAACACGTAGGAACCGTCCGAGCGCTTCACCACCATGTCGGGCGTGTTCGACTCGTCGCGATAATCGATGGTCACCTCGCCGCAAACCAAGTCGTGCATCGTCACCGGCTTGCGCTCGAAGCGGAAACGCCACGCGCCGCCGTCTTCGTAGACGCGGCCCGCGGCCACCAGCTTTTCAAACCACGCGTCGTAGATCGCCGTGCGCTGGCTCTGGTAGTAGGGGCCGAATGCGCCGCCCTTCTCCGGGCCTTCGTCCCAGTCCAGCCCCAGCCAGCTCATCCCGTCGAAAATCGCCTGCCGCGCCTCTTCCGTGTTCCGTGCCTCGTCGGTGTCCTCCACCCGCAGTACAAAAACGCCACCACGTTTGCGGGCGAACAGCCAGTTGAACAAAGCCGTGCGCGCCCCTCCAACGTGCAAGTAGCCAGTGGGCGAAGGAGCAAAACGAGTGCGAACGGTCATGTGCGAGATGTAAGCGTCCGATCCGCCGACGTCCAGAGTCCAATCCGCAACACTGCACTTTTGGGCCTCAATCCTGCGCCCGCTTGCGCGCCACATACACGGTGCTTTCCGAATCACGGTCTAACAACGGATTGGCAAACTTCACGACATGTGCCTGCGGCGAATCAAAAACTTCCGCGAGGTGGGCGAGAAACGTCTCGTCCGGCGCATCGTCCGACCACAGTGCAAAGATTCCGTCAGGCAGCAACTGCGCGGCGAGGCGGCGCAGGCCCTCCGCACTGTAAAACGCCCCATTCCGCTCGTGCAGCAGATTGCGTGGCGAGTGGTCGATGTCTAACAGCACCGCATGGAATCGTCGACCGGGCTGCGCGGGGTCAAAGCCCAACTCCGGCGCAGCCGCCAAGGCGAAGAAATCGCCGAGCACCAACCGGCAGCGCGGATCGCCCGTCAGCGTCGGTCCCAGTGGCACCATGCCTTGTTCGTGCCACTCGATCACCGGGGCCAGCGTATCGACGACTAACAACTCCGCCACCCGCAGATCGCGCAGTGCCGCCACCGCCGTGTAGCCCAGACCCAGCCCGCCGACCACCACGTCCAGTTTCTCGCCCTCGGTGGCTGCCAGCCCCAGATCCGCCAGCGCCTCCTCCACGTCGTGAAACAAACTCGACATCAAAAACGCGTCGCCCAGCAACACCTCATAAACGATCAGATCGTCCAGCATCGCCATCCGGCGGCGGCGCAATATCAGGTCGCCCAGCGGCGTGGGACGGAAATCGAGTTCTTCAAACAGCGGACGCATGCGCCATGCTTAGTCAGATCCCGGCCAGACGCACCCGCAAATTCACAAATCCCCGCCTCCATCCCGCCGTCCGCTTAAGGAGGGTCGACGTGCTGTCGACCTCGGTTGACCGGAGAATCGGCCTCCCAGCGGAGTGAGTTGGCTTGCAGAAAGAGGGGGGTGCCTGGATGGAGCGCCGACTTGAGTCGGCGTGGCTGCGTGGGGGAGCTCTTTGGGTTTTGGATTTACCACAGGGGCACGCCGCGGCCGGCACTTTGAACCGCCCACTGATTTCCGATCTGTTACATTTCTGTCGCATACGCATATTTGACTTCATCATGGGTGGCTTGTCAGTTGAGGCAAAGTAGGGCGGCAGTGCCGCTCTTGGCACGAAGCCGGATTCTACGAAACAACCACATCATGGAGATCAAGTATCAGGCCCACCGCTTGGGCGACAAGAGCGGCCAGCAAAGCAGCGACAAAGACACTGTCGAAGCGAATTTCGGGGCGAAGAGCCAGCAGCCGCTGAGTCCCTTGATGCGATTACTGTGGGGCCTCTGGTTGCTTGTTTTGATCTTGGGCGGGCTCCTGTGTTATTTGATTTTCCATTCCAAGTCGCCGGACCCGAGCACGGTCGAGACTGTGCAGCAGCAGAAGGCCGCCGCGCCGAAGTGGCAAGGCCCGCAGCCGGAGCAGATCGCCGAGAAATTTCTGGCGGCGAGCACGCAGGAGGAGCGCTTGCGCTGGGTGCGCGAGCCTGCGGCGGTGGCCGAAATCATGGAACGCTTTTACCGCGACGGCCCGGGGGCCACGGAACAGCAGGCCGATCTTAAAGTAGTGTCGAGCGCCACCACGGCGAGCTGGGCCGTGCAGCAGTTCACGGTGAGGATGACCGACGGCAGCAATCGCCAACTCTACGTGCCGTTTGACGAAAGCGGCGGGCGAGTCGACTTCAAGTGCTACGCCGGGTATTGCAGCGAGCCGTGGGACAAGCTGTTGGACGGTACGGTGGCGGAGGCGGCGGAAATGCGCGTCGGCTTGAAGCTGGCCGACTATTACAATTACGATTTTGCGGATGAGAAGCAATGGCAGTGTTTGGCCGCTACCGCGCCGGAGCTGCCAGAGCCGATCTACCTCTACGTCCGCCGCGACAGCCCGGCAATGAAGGAGATTGCAACATGCAGCTTCACCGTGCCGATGCGCTACACTGTCGCGATCGAGATTCAAGGCGAGAGCTACAAGCGCCGGCAATGGCTGCTGTCGCGCGTGATCTGCGGCAGCTGGGTGACGCCGTGAGGAGGGCAGTGCTGAGGAGTCGGGACACTCTTGTCCCGACTTGATTTGCGCTGCAGAGGAAGAAACGACAGGAATGTCGTTGCTCCTTATTTGCGGCGCGGAGCTCTGATGGGGGGACTTGTGCCATCGACGGCAAGATCCGGCATTGACGGGGGAAACGACGCGGGCAAGCTGGCTGGAGATGATAGCGAGACTGCGCGGCAAGGTGATCGAGGCGTATCCGAACCGCTTGGTGGTGGATGTGCACGGGGTGGGCTATGAGGTTTTCATTCCACTTTCGACCTTCGACCGCCTACATGCGGCAGAGGGGCTAGAGGTCGACTTGCGGACGCACCTGCATTTCAGTCAGCTCGGACAGAAGCTGTTCGGCTTCGCCAGTGAGGAGGAGCGGGATGTTTTCCTTTTGCTCATCGACCGCGTCAGCGGGGTGGGGCCGACGATGGCGGTCTCGGTGCTGAGTGGGATGGACGTGTCGCGCTTCAAACAGGCCGTGGTGGCGGGCGATGTGGCGGGACTTTCCAAGCTCAAGGGCGTGGGGAAAAAGACCGCCGAGCGCATCGTGCTGGAGCTAAAGGACAAGGTCGGCGTGACGGAAACCTGGCAAGACGCGGCCGCGGGCCAAGTGACGGCCTCCGCCGCGGATGCCGAGTTGGCGCTGATCGCGCTGGGCTACAAGCAGGTCGACGCCCGCAAGGCGGTGCGCAAGGTGCTCGATGCCGACCCCGCCTCGCCGACCGAAGCGCTGGTGCGCGGGGCGCTGCGGACTTTGCAGGGGTGATCGCTCAGCAAGGCTGCCGTGGTGACTTACTCGACGGGAAGCGCTCGGGGTGGTGGGGATTCATCGACGGGAAGGGCGCGCAGGGGCGGAGATTCGTCGACGGCTTGGGCGCGGGCAGGGTGAATGGGGCAGAGGTCGTTGGCGGGTAGGGCGATGTCAGCGGGGACGGCATCGGTGAGGGCGGTATTGGCTTCGCGGCAGCCGGCGGTGGAGCGTTTGCCGGACAGGCGGCAGAGGTTCATCACCAGCAGGTCGACTTTGGCATTGAGTTGGCCCGCTTTGTAGCCAAGGCGGTCGGCGCTTTTCATGATTTCCACCCAGACAGGGAGAGCAAGCGTGGCGCCGTAGCCACCTTGGATGATTTTTTGTGGGGTGTCGAAGCCGACCCAGACGGCGCAGGTCAGCGACGAGGTGTAACCGGCGAACCAGGCGTCTTTGAAGTCATCGGTGGTGCCGGTTTTGCCGCCGCAGGGTTTGTCGAAGCCGAGGCGGGTGACGGAGGCCGCCGTCCCGTGAGTGGCGACTTCGGTGAGGATGCGGGAGGTCGCCCAAGTGGAGCCGCTTTTGGCGGCTGGATAAGAGAGCGGCGGGGTGGTGTAGAGGAGGTTGCCGTCGCGGTCCTTGATTTCTGAAATTAGATACGGGCGGAATCGGCGGCCGTTGTTGGGGAAGATGGTGTAGGCGGTGGCGACTTCCCATGGCGATGCCTCCCACGATCCGAGAAAGGCAGAGGGCTTGGCGGGCATAGGGGTGGTGAAGCCGGCCATGCGGGCGACCTCTTTGACGCGTGGAATGCCGGCCTGGTTGCCGACGCGCACGGACATGGTGTTGCGGGAGAGGATGAGGCCGTAGGAGATGGGCTGCATGCCGTTGAACTTGCCGTCGGAGTTATGAGGCTGCCAGTTGCCGGCGCCTTTGATTTCGCCACGCTCGATGGGGCCGTCGCTGATCTCGGTGTCGGGGCGCAGGCCTTGGTCAAAGGCGGCGAGGTAGACGAAGGGTTTGAAAATCGAGCCGATTTGGCGGCGGGCCTGGGTGGCGCGGTTGAAGCGCGACTCGTCGGCATCGCGGCCACCGATGACGGCGAGGACCGCGCCGGTGCGGTTTTCCACAACAACGGCGGCACCTTGAAGGTATTCCGGTTCCTTGCGTGATCCGGCGGGCAGGCGGCTCCATGCAGCGCGGGTGGGGTTGGGGTAGCCGGACGCGTGCTCGACCTCGTTGAGTTTTTTGTCCAGCGCTTCCTCGCCTTTGTGCTGGATGCGGAGGTCGATCGTGGTGGTGATGGTGAGTCCGCCGAGCTCGATATTTTCCTTTTCGAGGATCATCTCCAAGTCGCGGCGGATGGCATCCATGGCGTAGGATTCCTGGCTTCCGCGGCGGCCGACGGGGCGGACTTCGACGGGTTCCGCCTTAGCGGTTTCGGACTCGGCGGTGGAGATGGCGCCGGCGCTGACCATGCGGTCCAGCGTGGTGCCGCGCTCGCGGATGGCGGCACCCATGGAGCGGAATGGATTGAAGGAATCCGGCCCGCGTACGATGCCAGCCAGCAAGGCGGATTCCGAGAGCGAGAGTTCGGCGGGATGTTTTTCGAAATAGATTCGCGATGCCTCGCCGACACCCTTGATCTGGCGGCCCCAGTTGATCTGGTTGATGTAGGCTTCGAGAATTTCCTCCTTGGTCAGCTTCGCCTCGAGGCGAAAGGCGATGGCGATTTCTAGCAGCTTGCGGTCGATCTGTAGCAGGGTGTTGCTGCGGTTTTCGCCGCGTTTGAGCTGGAAAATGTCGGAAGCGAGCTGCTGGGTCAGGGTGGAGGCGCCTTCCTTTTTGCCGCCAAGGTTTTTCAACATCGCGCGACCGATGCCGATGAGATCGACGGCGCCGTGGTGATAGAAGCGTTCATCTTCGCGGGCGAGGATGGCCTTGCGAAAGTTTTCCGCCACTTGGCTGAGCGGCACGATTGAGCGTTTCTCGCCATGGATGCGGCCGATTTCTTCGCCCAGTCGGTCGCGGACGATCGATCGCTCGGGCATCGCGTGGATCTTTGCCAGGTCGTAGTTCTTGGCGCGCATCCCGTAGATGACGGCTAGGCACGTGAACCCGTAGAGCACGGCGACCAACGGATAGCCGGCGGCGCGGGTGATCAGCTTCCAGAGGAGGTGCTGCCGGCGAGTGAATAGATTGAAGAGATGAAACGGCCAAAAAATGAGCAATGAAGGGATGCCTGGTCCGCGCGACGGCACGACGGCGGGCGCTTCCTTGCGGCGGCGGTTGCTGTCTGGCGGGTTGCTTTTTGGCATCTTCGTGCAAAGGGTAAGTGATCTTTCGCCAACGTTCCATTCCTGTTATGAAGAACAGACGAAGCGGAGCGTCGGCATCGCTCTGAATCTTGCAACCATGAAAATGAATCGATTTATTCCGCTTGCCTGCGTTTTTCTGGGTTGGGCATTAGGCGTGCATCTGCTGTCGGCCGCGGAACCGCTGCGCGACTTGAAGGATCTGGTACAACTGCAATCCAAGGTTGAGGCGGTGGTGACACAAACGATGCCCGCCACGGTTGCCCTGATTTCTGAGAAAACCGGCGCAGCGGGGTCGGGCGTGATCACCACGGCGGAGGGGTTGGTTCTCACCGCCGCGCACGTCGTACAAGGCGCGGATGAGATGCTCGTGATCTTTCCCGACGGCGAGCAGGTGCGGGGCAAGGTCTTGGGCGCGAATTATTCCAAAGACATCGCCATGCTGCAGATCGTCGACAAAGGGCGCTGGCCCTTTGCAGGCATGGGCAGTTCCAAATCGCTTGCGGCGGGTGACTGGGTGGTGGCGCTTGGCCACTCGGCGGGTTTTGATGCGGCGCGGACGCCGCCAGTGCGCTTTGGCCGCGTTGTTTCCAAAGGGCCTGGTAATTTCTTCACCACCGACTGCACCTTGATCGGTGGCGATTCGGGCGGGCCGATCTTTGATCTGGAGGGCAAGGTCATTGGGATCAATTCCTCCATCGGCGTTTCCCTGACCAACAACAACCACGCCGGCATCGATGGCTTCAAGGAAGACTGGGATCGAATCCTCGCGGGCGAGGCTTGGGGCAAGCTTTCCATGAACCCCTTCGCCAATCCTGAAATGCCCGTGTTGGGCATCGGCATGGGTGAACCGCGCGGAATGAAAGGTGTGCCTGTCGCCAGCGTTGTCCCAGAGTCGCCGTCGGCCGCTGCGGGCGTCCGGGAGGGCGATGTGATCGAGGCGCTGGACGGCAGTCCGGTGCCCGACGCCAGCAAGCTTTTGCAAGTGCTGGCAAAGCACCGGCCGGGTGACAAGGTGAAACTCGGCATCTCGCGCGAGCACAGATCTCTGGAAGTCGAAGTCGTCCTGTCCAGCCGCCAAGCCCTTTTCGAAGAACGATAACTGCCTGCCTCGATGAAACCGATTGCTTATCTCGTCCTCGCCCTTGCTCTACCTCATGCCTTGTTGGCGCAGGAGGTGGATGTTCCCTTGCTGGTTCCAGAAGAGCGTCAGGCCATCGACGATCAAGCCGATGCCCTCAACCAAGTGATCGCGCCGATTCTTAGCACCGCGGCTATGTCCACGGTACGGGTTTGGGCCGGGTCGCGGCGCTTGGCCTATGGCACCGTCATTGGCAATGGCTCTCGGATCCTCAGCAAGTGGAGCGAGCTCGCCCAGACCGATGGCGATCTGCGCGTGGATGCGGGCAATGCGCAGCGTGTTGTCAAAATGGTGGGCGTCTACGCGGATGAGGATCTCGCGGTGTTAGAGGTCGAAGGCAGTCCGCTGACTTCGGTGGAGTGGTTCTTTGAAGCGCCGCCGCTCGGGGGCTTCCTCGCCTCGCCACAGCCTGATGGCAAACTCGCCGCCTTCGGGGTGGTGAGCGTGGCCGAGCGGAACCTGCGCGATACCGATCTCGCGTTCCTCGGTGTAGTCGGCGAGATCGGCTTTTCCGAACAGGGCGTCAAAATCAAGGAAGTGACCGAAGGCTCGGGAGCAATGGCGGCAGGCCTAAAGCCGGGGCAAGTCATTCTCAAAGTCGGCGACCGCACGGTTTCCGGTCTGCTCGCCCTGAAAAACGCCCTCGCCGCTACCACTCCCGGCGAAAAAGTCGCGCTGCGGGTCAAGGCGGACGGCGGCGAAAAGAACGTCGATGTGGTTCTAGGCAATCGCCCGAAGATGCCCCAAATGTCAGGCAATCGCCTCCAATACATGGAGCGCATGGGCGGTGCCATCAGCGAAGTCCGCGACTCCTTCACCCACGCCATCCAGACGGACATGCGGCCCAAGCCCAACCAGATCGGCGGGCCCGTCGTGGATTTGCAAGGCCGGGTGGTCGGGATCACCACGGCCCGTGCCGATCGCACGCGTTCATTTGTCATGCCCGCCGCGGCAATCGTCGAATTATTGAAAAAAGACGCTACTCCCCCCGCACTCATCCCAGTCAGAGACGAGGAAGAGGCCGCCGCCCCGCAAGCCAGCAAGGCCCAGCAAGGGCGAAAGGCCGCCAATTCCGAAGCGCGGATGCGCCGCCACCTCTCTGACATGCAGCGCCTCCTCAGCCGTCTGCGCGAGGAAATGCAAGCGCTCGAAGCGCCGTAAGGAGATCAAGGCCCGGCTTGCTCCTGCGGCGGTTTTCGGTCATGCAAGCGCCATGCCTCTTGTGCTTGCCTCTGGATCCCCGCGCCGCCGTGAACTGTTGACAGCGGCGGGCGTGGTTTTTGAGGTGGTCATTTCTTCCGCCGAAGAAATCCACGACCCGTCGATGAGTCCCGCCATCCTGTGCGAGCACAATGCCCGATTGAAAGCCGAGGCGGTCGCCACGCTGCGGCCCGATGCGACGGTCATCGGCGCAGACACGCTGGTGTTCATCGACGACGAACCGCTGGGAAAACCTGCCGATCTTGGAGAGGCCCGCACGATGTTGCGGCGCTTGTCGGGCCGCAGCCACCAAGTTTGTACAGGTGTTTGCATCATTTCCCCCTGCGGAAAAGCGCAGTGCTTCCACGGCCTGACGCAAGTGATGTTTTTATCACTCGATGATGCGGCGATCGACGCCTACTTGGCGAAGGTCGATCCACTGGACAAAGCGGGCGCTTATGGGATTCAGGAGTTTGGCGAACAGATCATCGCTGGGATTCGTGGCAGTTTCGACAATGTGATGGGTCTGCCTGTCGACCAAGTGATTGCCGCATTGGAGTGAAATCAGATTGCGAAATTGGCCGGAATGAGTGCATAATCGGCCGTGGAAATGCAGCAGCGCTATCCCGTCATTTTCAACCCTCAGGCGCGAAGTCAGAAGGGTGGGCGAGTGCTGCGATTTTTGATGAAGCACCCCGATCGCTTCGCCCTTCATTTAACCCACCATGCGGGAGAGGCGCGCGATCTGGCCGCCGGATTCGTCGCGGTGGGCGAGCCAGTGGTGATCGCGGCCGGTGGCGATGGCACGCTCAATGAAGTCGTTCAAGGGCTGGTGGGGTCGCGGACGCTGCTGGGGGTTTTGCCGGCGGGAACGATGAATGTGTTTGCCCGCGAAATGGGGATTCCCTGCGATTCGCTCGAACGCGCGTTTCGAGTCATCCAGCAAGGATTTTTGCAGGAGGTGGATTTGTTTGAAGCCAATGGATCGCCGTTTGTCCAGATGGCGGGCGTGGGTTTTGACGCGATGGTCATCGAGAACACTTCCTGGGAATTGAAAAAGCGCTTCGGGCCGCTGGCGTACTTGATCTCGATGGTGAAGCTCCTCGGCGAGACGCCGCCGCAGATCGAGGTTTTATGCGCAGACGGACACCGCGAAGTCGGCGTGGCCGTGCTGGTCGGCAACGGCTCGCTCTATGGCGGTCCCTTCAAGTTTTTCCGCAGGGCGAATAACCACGACTCCAAGCTCGATGTGTTGGTTTTCAAGCAAGCGGACTACCGTTTGGTGCTCAATTTGCTGCGTGGCTTAGCCTTTGGCGGGATCGACATGCTATCCACGACGAGTTACTTCCAGACGAAGGACTTCACCGTGCGTACGGATGGCCAAGTTCCCGTGGAAGTCGATGGTGAGTGGATCGGCCGCTTTTCCGAAGTCCGCTTTGTGGAATCCAGCCATCGCCTGCGGGTGTTCGCGCCTGAAGCTGCGATGATCGGCGGCTTCTCGGATACCTTGAAATCCTTAATGCTATGGCCGCGGCGCGTGGTCGAACTCCCCACCGCCCGCAGCCGATGAAAGCAGCCTTGAAACGAAGTTTCAGGCGATGCTGCCGCCGCGCTTGGCTCGCGATGCTTTGGCTGGTCGTATTATCGATTTGTGCGGTCGGATACACCTATCTAACGGCCAGTTGGGCCGCAAGAGGGCGCTTGTTTGACCGCGTCGCCGAGCTGCCGGCCACTCGCGTCGGATTGGTTTTTGGCACGACCGACCGCGTCAATGGTCGGGAGAACCCGTACTTTAGATATCGGATCGATGCGGCAGTTAGAGTCTGGCGCTCGGGTAAATTGAAAGCCTTGATCGTCTCGGGGGACAATCGATCTCGCTACTACAATGAGCCCGACAAAATGAAGCAGGCGCTGATCGAGCGCGGCATCCCCAGAAATCGGATCATTTGCGATTACGCGGGCCTGCGGACGCTCGACTCCGTGGTTCGTGCCAAGGAAGTTTTCGGGGCGAATTCCGTGTTGTTCATCAGTCAGCGTTTTCAAAATCAGCGGGCGATTTACCTCGCTCAAGCCTATCATCTCGACGCCTACGGCTTCAATGCCCGCGATCTGGAGCCGCCCGCAGGCCTCAAGACCCGCCTCCGCGAAGTCGGTGCACGGGTCAAAATGTGGCTCGACGTTAATCTCCTCAAAACCCGCCCGCTTCACCTCGGGGATAAGATTCCCCTGCCAGGGTAAGCCATGCGCGGGGGGCTCCGTGCACTGCACGCGAGGGTCCGTGCACTGCACGCGGGGGTCTGTGCACTGCACGCAGGGGTCCGTGCACTGCACGCGGGGTCTCGTGCACTGCACGCGGGGGTCCGTGCACTGCACGCGAGGGTCAGTGCACTGCACGCGGGGGGCCGTGCACTGCACACGAGGGTCTGTGCACTGCATGCGAGGGTCTGTGCACTGCACGCGGGGGTCCGTGCACTGCACGCGAGGGTCCGTGCACTGCACGCGGGGGTCTGTGCACTGCACGCGAGGGTCTGTGCACTGCACTGAAGCCGCTATGCAGACGGGAATCCGTCGATTTACTTGCGGTTGGCGGGCTGGATCGACGATTTCGTCTTGGATTTCGTCTTGGAACTGCTCTTGGGAGCCTCGGCGGCGCTTCTGCCTTTTTCTTCAAGGGGTAGAAGTGCTTCCTTTGTCGGCAGACCGTCCGGGCCGTCGGCCATGCCGCGTACTTTTTCCGAGACTTTGTAACGGGCATCCATGTTTTCTTGGACCGTGTTGAGCTGTTGAGCATCGCGAACAATCGATGGCTGGATGAAGACCATCAGCTCGCTGCGGTTTTTGGTGTCACTGGTTGAAGAGAATAGTTTTCCTAAGAAGGGAATATCACAAAGGATAGGGATGCCACTCTTGTCATTGCCTCCTCTGCCGACAATCAGGCCGCCAAGGACGATGGTTTCGTTATTAGGAACGGTGGCCGTGGTGAGGATTTCGCGGGTGGAAATCTTAGGCACCGTAAGGTTGCCGCCATTACCGGCACCGCCCTGGATAACCTGAGTCCCATTTTGTTCATCGTTGAGCAGCGAAATCTGCATCGTAATCTCGTTGTCGGAGTTGACGAGCGGTACGACTTGGAGCTTCAGCACCACGTCTTGGTATTGGATTTGGGTGCTGGAGTTGCTGCTGGAGCCGTAGCTGGTACTGCCCGTGGGGATGGCGATTTTTTCACCACTGGAGATGGTTCCCATCTGATTGTTGGAGGTGAAAATACTCGGGCGGGAGAGAACCGTGAAATCGCTCTTCGTCTGCAACGCCTGCAAATAATAATTCAGGTTGCCGCCGATTTTTCCATAGACGTGCAGGCCTCCACCCAGCGCGTTGGTATTGGGGCCACCGGGAATGGCGGGAGTGGCAGGGATGGCAGGGCTACTATTGGTAGCGGGGATAAAGGGGCTTCCGGCGGTGGCGCCAAGTATAGGCAAGATCGGGCTGCCACCGGAGCCGCCAAAGATCGAGGTGTCACCACCGAGTCCAAGGTAGCTCATTCCAGAAGTATGCTCATTAGTGAGCGAAAGCTGGCCGATGACGGTGGAGATCATGACTTGATCGGGTTTGACGTCGATCTGGTCGAGCAGGCGCTCGATGATTTCCAGGCCTGAAGGAGGACCTTGGACAACGATGGAGTTGGTGATGTTGTCGGCGACCAGTAGGGTGCGGCCGACAAGCACGGATGCTGGAGCGGAACTGACATTGGGGGCGCTCAGGCCTCCGCCGCCGCCACCCCCGCCACCCATGGAGC
>Ga0194063_10001474_pt1 | contig 15264 bp, 18 predicted proteins | sample SepL3720m_MetaG_FD_155459 | JGI IMG/M metagenome (GOLD analysis project Ga0194063, IMG submission 155459) | Anoxic zone freshwater microbial communities from boreal shield lake in IISD Experimental Lakes Area, Ontario, Canada - Sep2016-L373-20m | ecosystem: Environmental > Aquatic > Freshwater... | reverse complement strand
AGTCCCCGCCGACCACGTCAGCAACGCCCAAGTCGATTCCGCCAGCAGCCGACTTTTCACCGTGTTAGGCATCGCCGCCGCAATCTTCCTCGCTTTTGCCGGCGTTATCGTGTTCATTGGAGTTCGCGCGAAGGCCCGCAAGGCAACAAATTAAAAAAACCGCCAAAAGTTTTGCTGGTTAAATTCGCGTACATCACTCTACATTTTTATTGCACGTCAGCTCAATCTGCAGTAAAGTCATGATACTGTTTATGAAAAAAATAATTATTGTGAGTTTGTTGATTTGCGTCGCTTCACCCGTAGTATTTGCTTTTGGAGACGATTTTGCGCAACAGCAGCAGGAAGAAATGGAACGCCAACGCCTCCAACAGCAGCAGGATATGGAGCGGCAACGACAAGACGCTGAACGACAAATGCAGGAAGAAATGGAACGCCAACGCCTCCAACAACAACAGGATATGGAGCGGCAACGACAAGACGCTGAACGACAAATTCATAGTAACTAATCACAACCTCAAAGGTTTCTGATTCAATCGTCTTCGTAAGCTCTTCTTCTGTTGAGTTGTTTTTCACCTAAAATTTAGATAGCTCATGCAGGTATTTAGATAGCTCATGCTTGAAGACGATTACACCTACGTCATCCGCAAAGCCCTGCGCGGTCACGGACTGACGCCCGCAGACGCTGCCCGGCAGGCGGGACTTTCCGAAAGCGAAGTCCTCGCTTTTGCCGATGGCGAATTTTCCGCAGAGACCGCCCGCCGTCTCGCCACCGTCCTCGGCCTGAAACCCGACGCGCTGGCCCACCACCCCGACTACCTGCCCCAGCCGCTGAAGTTGCCGAACATCCACCGGCTCGACTTTCCGTTTGACGGCGAGCGGGTCAATGCCTGGCTGATCTGGACCGACGACACTGCGATATTATGCGATACCGGCTACGAATCCACGGCCTGCGCCGCCGCACTGATCAGACTCCACGTGCCCCGTGTCGATGAAGTGTTCATCACCCACGCCCACCGCGACCACGTTGGCGGTATTTCCACCCTGCGCGGCCAAGACTACCGCATCCACGGCAACCACATCGAAAACGCCCGCCCCATGAAACCCGGCGACGCCATTCCGTGCGGTCCCCTCACCGTGCGCGCCTGCGACTTATCCGGCCACGCCAACCCCGCACTCGGCTACCACATCGACGGACTCGCGCAGCCCGTTCTGGTCACTGGCGATGCCTTGTTTGCAGGCTCCATGGGCGGCTGCACCACCCCCGCCATCTACCAACACGCCCTGCAAACGCTGAGACAGGTCCTCACTCCCCTGCCCGACTCCACCGTGATCCTCCCCGGCCACGGCCCAGCCACTACACTCGGCGAGGAGCGGATTCACAACCCGTTCCTATCATCACATCCCCAGTAGAAAGGGGCCCGCACACGCGGAAGATCGATCGGCACTGTCTGCAGATCGATCGGCACTGTCTGCAGATCAATCGGCACTGTCTGCAGATTCATCGGCAATGCTAGCGGATCAATCGGCAATGCTAGCGGATCAATCAGCAATGTGAGCAGATTAATCGGCAACGTTAGCGGATCCATCGGCAATGTCAGCCGATCCATCGGCAAGCTTGTTAAATCGATTAGACACGTGGTCCAACGACCTGCGCCCTCTTCCATCGGCCGGACTCTGGCGGAAATATGCGTCGGATCAGCGCTCCAGATACTTTCTGGAACCCAGCACGTACTTCTCCGCCCAGCCCTTGACCTTGGACTGCTCCTCCAACGACAGCGTGCGCACCACTTTCCCCGGCGAGCCCAAGACTAGCGAGCCCGGCGGAATGATCGTCCCGCCCGTCACCAGCGCCCCTGCGCCAATGATCGAGCGCTCCCCGATCACCGCCCCATCCAGCACGATCGCCCCCATGCCGATCAACACCTCGTCCTTCACGGTGCAGGCGTGCAAAATCGCCGAATGCCCCACCGTCACCAATTCACCAAGGTAGCAGCCGTAATCGTCCGCCAAGTGGATCACCACATTATCCTGCACATTCGAGCGCGGCCCGATCACGATCTCGTTGATGTCCCCGCGCAGCGTGGCGTGGTACCAGATGCTCGATTCCTCGTGCAGCGTCACCCGCCCGATGACATCCGCGCTCGCGGCAATGAACGCGCTGTGATGAATGGATGGGGCAAACCCCGCAAATGTCTCAATGGCCATGCCCCAACCTAGCAGAACCCGCCCGCCACCGCAAGCCGGCGTACCATCACGCTTCCATCAACGCCACCGGGTACTGGAGGCAAAGCCGATCGGTCGTGATGAAGGTCAAATCCTCGCAATGAGCTTGCGCGAGCAGCAGGCGATCAAACGGATCGGCGTGAATCGCGGGAAGGAGATGGATTTGGCTGGTGTGATGCCAACTCACCGGCAGCTCGATAAAGTTTTCGGCGATGAGCGTTCCTACGAATTCATCGGGCAGGACGAGCTTTCCCTTTCCCACTTTCAGATTTAGCTCCCACAGGGTAGCGGCACTTATAAATACATCGTTTTGCGGAGCAATAATCGCCTGCCTGGTGGAGGCGCGCAGACGCTCCGGCCAAGTCATCGCCCACAGGACTACATGAGAATCCAGTAACAACCTCATGACCTATGGAGTGTCGCGACCTCCGCCGATCGAACCGCAGTTGCTGGATGGTAGAGTGGCCCATCAATACTGGCTACCATGTCCAGGTCAGGCTCCCAGCAATCCGCCGACTCCATGACTTTGCCGCTCAGCAAACCCAGCTTGCGGGGAGAATGCGTCACTTCGTAACGGACCAAACGCGCAACGGGTAAACCCGCTTTCGCAATGACGATATCCTCACCAGCAGCCGCTTGATCGAGAAGCCGAGACAAATGCGCCTTCGCCTCATGAGTATTTACCATAATCATCTTAGCCAAGCTTAGTCCATCCATCGATTTTCGCCAGCCTTTTCTGGGATGCAACTCGTTTTCAACAACGCGTCAGATCAACTCGCGGGCCAGCGCGGCAGCGCCGATAGTCCCTGCCTCGTGGCCGAATGCGGCGGGCAGCAGCATCAGGTGGTCTTTGAACGGTCCCGAAAGTTGGGGCAACAGATGCGCTGTGAGCGGCTGGAAGAGAAGATCACCCGCGCGCGCGACTCCGCCGCCGATCACGATCGCTTCGGGATTGAGCAGCCAGCAGCAGTTCATGACGGAAGTGGCCAGCATCCTGCCGATCGTTTCCCATTGGGCCAGCGCGATGGGATCGCCGTGGTGGGCGTCAGCAGCCAAGGCCGCCGGCGCGCAATCTTCGGGCGATTTCGGGGTGCCTGCCGCGGTGTAAGCCTCGTACGCCATCGCGGTGATTTCGCTGTTGCCGATGTATTTTTCCAGCGCGCCGCGGTTGCCATAGTGTCCGGCACGCCCTTGGTAGTCGATGGAGGTTTGGCCGACTTCGCCCGCGCCGTGGCGTGCGCCGCGCAGCATCTGGCCGTTGGCGATGATCGCCCCACCGACACCCGTGCCCAGCGTGATGAATACCACGTGCTGAAAACCGCGACCCGCCCCGCACTTCCACTCGGCAAAGGCCATGCAGTTAGCATCGTTATCGACGACCACGGGCAAGCCGGTTTGCTCTTGGAGGATCGTCTTGAGAGGCACGGATTCCCAGTCTCTAACGTTTGTTAGATTGTAAACCAGTCCCTCTTCAAAATTGACGAAGCCCGGCATCCCCACACCGATCGCGGCGATGTTGGGATGGCGCGTCCGCAGGTCTTCCACCACGCGGACGATCGCCCCGATCAATTCCCCGTGCCCCGCGTACTCTTGGGTGGCGATGGGTGGGGCTTGGTCGATGATATGGCTTTGGGAAACCACCGCTATTTTCACGGTCGTGCCTCCAAAATCAATGCCGATGGTGAGGGAGCTTTCAATCATATCGAGATTCAAGATAACAGTTTCCGTTCCAACGGCACAGCTTTTTCGTTAGATCATCCCGCCAGAAAGACCCGCGCCGCGACCTGCCGCAGCCCGTCGAGAGTGATATCGGGATCGACGATGTCGATTTCAGACACGCCGTGGGCAATCAGCGCGGCGTCGCCACCCGTTGCGATGATTCGCGGCTTGCCCGAAAGCTCCTTGCAGATGCGCGCGATGATCTCCTTTACCAGCCCGCGATAGCCGAAGACCGCGCCGACCTGCATCGCGTGGACAGTGGATTTGCCGATCGCGGAATCGGGCTCGGCGAGTTCGATCTCGGGCAGCAGGGCGGTTTGGCGCGTGAGGTAGCCCGACATCGCCCCCAGCCCTGGTGCGATCACGCCGCCGCAATACGCGGGTGCGGCGGAAATGACGTCGAAGGTCACCGCCGTGCCGAAATCGATAATGATCGCGGGAACGCCGTGGCGGGACAACACTCCCGCCGCATTCGCCAGACGATCGGCGCCGATCTGCGACGGTTGCGGATAGTCGATTGCCATCCCTAACGAACTCTGGGCGGTGAGGAAATGCAACGGCCACTTCCCCGCGAAGTAGTCATTGAGAGTCGCCGCCTTTTCGGGGACGACGGAGCAAATGATGACCGCTTCAAAGTCCACCCCGGCTAACAGCCGGGCCAGCGACTCGGGCGAGATGTCCGGCGTGGGCAGAACTCCGGACCACGGCAGCAGCCGCTCGGCATCGCCGAGGGCGAACTTCGTCCGCGTGTTAGAATTGTCGATCAGTAGCCAGGCCATGCAGTTACCATGAGTGGGTGGTGAAGTTTTTGGAAGCGGGGGTTTGCAGCGCAGGAATCCCTTGAGTGGATTTGACGGAGAGCGTCCCATCATTCAAATGCAGCACGAGGGGCCCGGCAAGATCCGTCGCTTCGAGCCAGAACTTGAACCAGATGTCCGTGGGCGATTGCCTCTCCACCCCGGCAAAGGCCGTATCCGCGGGCTCGTGTTTTACTCCAGCGGCAGTAGTCAGATAGACGGGCTTTTGCAAATCGTGGGCCATCCCTGGATTCACCTTCAAGTGCACATTGACCCAGTAAAACGATTGGTCGCGGGTCACCAAGGTTTCCACCACCTGACAACGCGCGGCGGGATCGGGCTGCGAGGCATAAGGCCGGAGCCAGCCCCACGCCGTAAATGCGGCAGCCAGTAGCAGCGCCGTCCACAGTGCCAATCTCAAATGCTTTCCAGTCACGGCGATAGAGGAACCTGCGCGAAGCAATGCTGCAAACGAAAACGGGCGGACCATTGCTGGCCCGCCCGCGTGAGGAATCTCAAATTGTGACCGATTAGATGTTGTAGCCTTCTTCGCCGTGGTCGCTGATGTCGAGACCTGCGGACTCAGCTTCTGGCGTTGGGCGGAGACCGATTGCCAGTTTCACGATCATGGCAATCACCACCGTGCCGACAATCGAGATCACCAGAGTGATGCCGACTGCGATCAACTGCTGACCGAGGAGTCCGCCATTGGCAACCAGCTTGGCCAAGCCGTTGGTGGCTGCGTAGGTGTTGGCCTCCGTGAGGTTGCCATTGACCGAGCTAGTGGCCAAGATACCCGTCAGGATCGCTCCGAGGGTACCGCCCACTGCGTGAACACCGAAGGTATCAAGTGCGTCGTCATAACCGATGGCGCCTTTGACATACATCACGAAGATGAATGGAATGATCGCAGCGAGCACGCCGATGATGATCGAGCCCGTGGCATCCACAAATCCGCAAGCAGGGGTGATCACCACCAGACCCGCAACCACACCCGAGCACATGCCGAGGATCGAAGCGTGACCCTTGATCACTTTTTCCAAGATGGCCCAGACGAAGCCAGCCGTGGCGGCAGCGAGTGTAGTCGTCATGAAGGCGTTAGCGGAAATACCGTCAGCAGCCAGTGCGGAACCGGCGTTGAAACCGTACCAACCGACCCAGAGCATGCCGGTGCCAACCATGCAGAGCACCATGCTGTGGGGGGACATCTTTTCTTTACCAAAGCCCAGGCGCTTGCCGAGGATGATGCAAAGCACCAGCGCACTCCAACCCGAGGTCATGTGAACCACGGTACCACCGGCGAAGTCGATGGCTGCGATCTTAGCATCGCCGTTCCAGACACCGTTCATCAGACCGGTCACGCCCCAAACCATGTGGGCCATTGGGATGTAGATCACAAACATCCAGATAAAGATAAAGGCCATGATGGCGGAAAACTTCATGCGTTCGGCAATCGCACCGATGATCAGCGCCGGGGTGATGATCGCGAACATCAACTGATACATGGAGAACACGTTTTGTGAAACCCAGTAGCAGTAGTCGGTGTTAGGAGCGCTGGTTACGCCCTTGAGGAAGAAGAACTCAGATCCACCGAGGTACGGCGAACCGAAACTCTTACCGAAGACCAAGCTGTAGCCGACGGCCCACCAGATCACGGTCACCATGCCAGCGCAGCCGAGGCACTGGGCCAAGACGCTGAGGACGTTTTTCTTTCGAACCAGACCGCCGTAGAACAGGGCGAGGCCGGGAAGAGTCATGAATAGGACCAATGCCGCGCAGGTCATCATCCAGCCGTTGTGGCCCGGACCGGCGATACCCACTGAAGCCGATGTGAGACCTTCTGGAACCGCATCCTTGCCGTCCTTGTCCTTCGCCGTCTTGAGCGTGGTGCTGGGGTCGACGTTATTCATGTATGCCTCAAGGCCCGCGATGCGCTGCTCGAGGCTGGGCGCAAGCTTCGGCGCTGCGGCAGCCTCAGTGGCTGGCGGACTCACGGCGTCCTGGGCAGAGGCAGGAACGCACAAGGGAATGGCGATTAAGGCGATTGCCGCAGCCGCGAGGGCCCGCATTTTATTGAGATGTCGATAGGTCATAATGGTCAGGGTTAATCGGATTGTAGATTGCTTGGTCCCGACGATTCCAAATCTTCGAGGATTGCGCCAATTGTCTAAGCAAGTGCCGTGCCAAGATCATAATCCCGTTAATTCCATCCGTTAAATTTCCCGCAATGCCTTGTATTCACTGAAATCTAACCTTTTAGCTTGCACCCCCCCGGCCCGATTGCTAACTCAATGGCGATTCGGGACGCAGATCTTTGCTAAAAAAACTCTGGACAATTCGTTAGGAAAGCTTAAGCATCTCTCTAACGGAACGTTTCAAGCAGGCTTTTTGGCATGCGAGATGCTAACTCCGAGATGCTCCTCACTGTTCCGACTACCGGTTCAGCAAGGACGCAAGCAGCAACCGAAAACCAAAAAATAATACAATGCAAAACTACTGCAAAACCATTGGCGCCTTGGCCGCTGCCTCCGCCCTTGTGGCCGGCAACGCTAACGCGGAAGTCGAATATCAACTGCACACTGGCTACACCAGCGAGTACCTGTTCCGCGGTCAAAACCTTGGCGCAGACCTCATCGAAACCGGCCTTGACGCCTCCACCGAAGTGTCCGGCATCAACCTGAGCGCTGGCGCTTGGTACGCAAATTTCGAAGAAGCAGTTGGTAATAACGACGTCAACGAACTTGACCTCTACACGAGCGCCTCCAAGGATCTCGGTTTCGCCACGGCTAGCATTGGCTACATCTATTATGCCAACGGTGCTGATAAAGCGTATGAACTAGACGGCCATCGCGAAGACGCCCAAGAAGTGTCCTTCGGCCTCTCGCGTGACCTTGGTTTCGCAACGGCTTCCTTGACCTACTTCTGGGACATCGTTTACGACAACGACGGCTACTCCGAGCTCGCACTCAGCCGCAGCTTTGAACTCAGCCCATGCCTCACACTCAACTTCGGCGGCAACGTCGGCTACCTTGTTGAACAAGGCCAAGCCACTGCTTGGACCGGCAAGGTCTCACTCGACTACGCCTTCGCCGAACACGCCAAGCTGTCCCCGTTTGTGAGTAAGTCGATCTCGCTCAGCGACGACAATGACACCGCTTACAATGGTGCGGAAAACGAGTTCGTTGCAGGTTCGATGCTCAGCGTCAGCTTCTAAGCCGACTCTGAGTCATTTGACTTGAATCATTCCAAGGGCGGTCGCGCGAGCGGCCGCCCTTTTTGTTTTGTTGAAGAATTCTTCCGAAGGTTTGACCAATCCCGATCCCCCGCCTAGTTTCGCGGCGAGATGACGATTGACCCCTACGCGAACCGATTTGTATGCGACCTCGTGGCCTATGAGCCCGGGAAACCGATTGATGAAACCGCCCGCGAGCTCGGGCTCGATCCTTCCCAGATCGTCAAGGTCGCCTCGAACGAAAACCCGCTAGGCCCCTCGCCGCTGGCCAAGATCGCGATGCGCGAGGCGCTCGAAGAATCCCATATCTATCCGGACGGCGGCGGCTACCGGCTGCGCAACGCGATCGCCGAATCCTTCGGTATGGACATCGGCAATGTCGTGTTAGGCAATGGCTCTAACGAAATCATCGAACTACTCTGCCACACGTTTCTGAATCGTGATGCAGAGCTCATCGCCGCAGAACATGCCTTCGTGGTATACAAACTGATGGCCACACTCTTTGGCGCCAAGTATGTTAAAGTGCCCGACCCCGGCTTTGTCCACGATCTCGACGCGATGGCGGATGCAATCACCGAAAACACGCGCTTGGTCTTCATCGCCAACCCGAACAACCCGACCGGCACCATGGTCAACCAAGAGGCAATCGACCGCTTCATGGCGCGCGTCCCCGAACATGTTGTCGTGGTCTTTGACGAGGCGTACTATGAGTTTCCCGACTCTCCGCCAGACACGCTCAAATACATCCACGAAGGTAAAAACGTCTGCGTACTGCGGACCTTCTCCAAGATTCACGGCCTCGCCGCGCTGCGCGTCGGCTACGGACTTGCCTCGAAAAACGTCGCCAATCTGCTGCAAAAGGCGAGACAGCCATTCAACGTGAATGCCATTGCTCAAGCCGGTGCGCTGGCCGCGCTGGCTGATGCCGATCACATCGCCAAAACCCTCGCCGTCAACAGCGCCGGCATGGCGTTTTACGTAGCCGCTCTATCTGCTAGAGGCCTCGAATACGTTCCGAGTTACGCCAATTTCCTGCTGATCAAAGTCGGCGAAGGCGACCAAGTGTTCCGCGACATGCTCAAGCAAGGCGTGATCGTCCGCGCGATGAGCAGCTACAAACTGCCCGACTGGGTCCGCATTTCCATCGGCACCGAGCCGCAGAACCACCGCTGCATCGAGGTGCTCGACTCCGTGCTGGCCGCGCGGGCGTGATCGTTTGAAGCCCAATCCGAAAAGAGGAACCACGAAAATCACGAAAAGGCACGAAAGATGAAGAGGGGTGGAACTCGTTCACACCACAACAGCTTGATGCTTTCTGCTTTCGTGAAATTTCGTGTCTTTCGTGGTTTGAATTTATCCATTTCGAATGAACGCACTTCCTGATCCGCACCGCACGACGATTGCCGCCATCGCCACCCCGCCCGGGATGGGTGCGGTTTTCTTGCTGCGGGTTTCCGGGCCGAATGCCATCGCGGTGGCCGACGCGGCGACGGGAGGACAAGCCAGCCCCCTCGCGCCGCGCACATCCCACTACTGCCGCATCAAAGACGCTAACGGACAGATCCTCGACGACGGTTTGCTAACGGTTTTCCGCGGCAACAGCAGTTACACCGGCGAGGACAATATCGAGTTCACCGGCCACGGCGGCGTGCTGGTGACCCGCGAAGTGTTAGGGCGCTTTCTCGAATGCGGTGCCATCGCCGCCGGGCCGGGCGAATTCACCCAGCGCGCATTCCTCAATGGCAAACTCGACCTCACGCAGGCCGAGGGCGTGATGGATCTGATCTCCGCGCAAACCCGCCTCTCGCTGCGGGCCGCCCGCAGCCAGTTAGAAGGCACCTTGGGACAACGGACGACCGAGGCCCGCGATCAATTGTTAGAAACTCTCGCCCACCTCGAAGCGTGGATCGACTTCCCCGAAGAAGACATCGATCCGCAGACCGGCGTCCTGCTGCGTGGGCGGGTCAGCGCAGTGCTTGCCGTTGTCGATTCCCTACTCGCCACCGCCGACCAAGGGCGGGTGCTGCGTGAGGGTGTTAGAACAGTGATCTTCGGCGAACCGAACGTCGGCAAATCCAGTTTGCTCAATCGGCTGTTAGGATTTGAGCGCGCGATTGTCAGCGACATCGCCGGCACCACCCGCGACACCATCGAGGAAGTGGTCAACCTGCATGGCATCCCGCTGCGACTCGTCGATACGGCGGGTGTTCGGGCGGCCTCCGACCGCATCGAAGCGGAAGGCATCCAGCGCACGGTCCGGCAGATCGAAGCGGCCGATCTGCTGCTAGAAATCGCTGATGCCAGCCAGCCGCGCCCGACCGAGGCGATTCTTCCGGCGAGCGATGCCAAGCGCCTTCAGGTGCTGAATAAAACCGATCTCGGCGAACATCCATCGTGGGCAGGAGTCGAGGCCGTGCGCCTGTCCTGCACCAGCGGCGTGGGTTTTGATCGACTCTCTAACGCCATCCGCGACGCGCTTCATTTCAGCGAAGCCGACTGGGGTGAGCACGCCGTGGCCATCAACGCCCGCCACCAGGCGAGCCTGCAACTCGCCCGCACCGCGCTGCTCGCCGCATTGGAACTGCTAGACGACCTCTCCAACGACACCGAACTCGCCGCGATTGATCTGCGGGAAGCCCTCGACGCGCTCGGCGAAATCCCCGGTCGCGTCGACACGGAAGACCTGCTCGGCGTGATTTTCAGCAGCTTCTGCATCGGTAAATAGACCAAAGAAGGCTTTCGGCACTCGTCCGGAGGTCTTCGGCACTCGTGGCAAAAGAGATCACTCCTCCGGCACCCCGAGAATTCGCGCCTGATCGAAATCGAATGCGGTCAGCTCCAACACCAATCGCTGGCCGACCTCGAACGTCGCTTTCGCCTCGGTCAACTGCTTGGAAAGGTGGGCGAGGACCCGCTTGCCGTTAGGCATAGCGACTCGGTAGAGGACGGGGTTGAGATTCTCCAAAATCGTCCCAACGGCGTGAATCGTGGCATCTGGCATGGCGTGGGCAGAGCTTCACCCCAGAAATGGCCGAAGGACAAGCCTACTTGCCCACAAAAAAATCTGCGATTCTCGCGCGAGAAATGATGACGTTGCTTGACGGACTGACCGAGAGGATCGAGATTCAATGCAACGTTACGCCGTAACTTCTTAACACTTCTTCTTCCTCAAATACCATGAACTCTCGCCTTATCACCGTCTTTGTCACGCTTGGCTGCGTCTTTCTGGCTTCTTGTTACCCTTACGACGAGAGCCAGCAGCAACGGCCAACCCGCAAGCAAGCCGCCAGAAACGTGACTAAGCCCGCTCCGCAGCAAGTCCAAGAGCCGAGAGATGCTGCGGTGGCAACCGAGACAACCGCGCCTGTTGAAGCACCGAAGAAGGAGGCTGCCACCGCCGCAAGCACCGCACCGGCAGCCCCTAAAACGGCAACGGCGCCGACCAAAACGCCTGAAGCACCGAAACCTCGAGTCGAGGAAAAGCGTCCCGAGTATTCGGTGGCCAGCAAAGTGCCCGGCAAGGAAGGCTTCGTCTTCAGCCCTTACAACAACAAAGTCGTCGATGTCCGTGACATTCCCAGCGGCACCCTCGTCCAAGACCCGACCTATACCGGCGCGGGTAAAGGCTACTTCCGCGTGCCCTAAGCAGTCTTCATTTTCCAGTACCTCCCGTGAGGGAAACCGACCGGGTCCGAAGCACCGGACCCGGTCTTTTAATTTTGCATGAAGACGGATTTCCAAAACATCACCATCCTCGGCGGTGGTTTGCTGGGCGGCTCATTGGCCCTAGCACTGGCGGCATTGGACATTCCGCCACAGAAAATCCGCCTCTGGGCGCGCAAGCCGAAAACCGTGGATGCTGCGCTCAAAATCGGCATCCCCGATGCCACCGCTGATCTCGCGCAGGCGGTGCAGGATGCTGATCTGATCATCCTTGCGGTGCCCGTCGGTTCGATGGCCGCGCTGGTTTCATCGGCCCTGAATGCCGGCGTGCCTGCGGGCTGCGTGATCACCGATGTGGGCAGCGTCAAAGGCGTTCCCCATCGCCAAATCAGCCCCTTGCTAGTGGGCCAGCGGATCGCCTTCATCGGCAGCCACCCGATGGCAGGCTCGGAGCGCAACGGCCTGGCCGCCATCACCGCAGATCTATTTCAAAATGCCGCCTGTCTACTGACCAATGACGACGGCGCAGCGCCCGCGCAAGCCGAGGCAGTCGAACGTTTTTGGCAAGCCATCGGCTGTCGCACCACGTGGCTCAGCGCCACCGCGCATGATCAACTGGTCGCCCGCATCAGTCACCTGCCCCACCTCATCGCGGCCAGTGCGGCCCGCGTTTGCTTGAAAGACCCTTCCGATGGTCGCTTCGGCGGCGGTGGACTGCGCGACACCACCCGTGTCGCTGCGGGAAATCCGGACATGTGGGCGGAAATCGTCACGGAAAACCGCGAAGCCCTGATCGGCCTGCTCCACGAAAGCATCGACGACCTGCGCCAAGTCCTTGGCCACCTCGAAAGCGGCGACCCAGCCCAAGCCCAGCAGTGGTTGAGCCTCGCCAAAGAGCGCCGCGACCCTTTGAATTCACTTCTCCTCTAGTCCTTTTTCAGTACCTTCACATGTCGGAATTTCGAGTCACAGCCATTTCCAAACTCCAAGCGGAGTTCACCGTCCCCGGCGACAAGAGCATGTCGCACCGCGCTGCCATCCTCGGCGGCCTTGCCAACGGCACCTGCACCGTGCGGAACTTCCTTCCCAGCGAGGATTGCGTCAACACGCTCAATGCCATGCAGGCGCTCGGCGCGCGCCACGAAGTTCTCGACGAACTGGCGGGCTACGGCCCGATCAACCTGCGCATCCACGGCCAGTCGATGAAACTCAGCGCGCCCGCAGCACCGATCGACTGCGGCAACTCGGGCACGGGCATGCGCTTGCTCGCGGGATTACTCGCGGGCCAATCGTTCACCTCTGAACTCTTTGGCGACGCCTCGCTTTCCTCACGGCCGATGGGCCGCATCACGATACCGCTCGCTCAAATGGGCGCGAACATCGAGACGCTCGGCGAAAAACCCGGCTGCGCGCCCCTGCGCATCCACGCCGCGAAAGTTCACCCGATCACCTACGACATGCCCGTCGCCAGCGCCCAAGTGAAAAGCGCCGTGCTGCTGGCCGGGCTTTTTGCCGAGGGCACAACCACCGTGATCCAACCTGCGGAAACCCGCGACCACACCGAGCGCATGCTCGCTTCATTCGGTATCCACACCCGCCACGATGGCAAGGCGATCTCGCTCGACGGCGGCCAAACTCCGCAAGCCTGCGACTTCACGGTGCCGGGCGACATTTCCAGTGCGGCCTTCTGGCTGGTGGCAGCGGCCGCCCTGCCCGGATCGCGCTTGCTGATCAAAGACGTCGGCCTCAACCCGACGCGCACCGCGATTCTTAAAGTCCTCAGCCGGATGGGTGCGCACATGACCGAGATCGTCCACCAAACCGAAGGCGAGCCGATCGGCAACATCGAGATCCATGGTGCAGCCCTAACCGGCACGACGATTTTCCTCGAGGAAGTGCCTAACTTAATCGACGAAATTCCCGTGATCGCAGTGGCCGCAGCACTAGCCCAAGGCCGCACAATCATCCGCAATGCCAAGGAACTGCGCGTCAAGGAAACCGACCGCATCACCACCGTCGTCGACAACCTCCGCGCGATGGGTGCCGAGGTCGAGGAGTTCGAGGACGGCATGGAGATCGTCGGTGGCAAGCCATTGCACGGTGCCACCATTGACAGCTTCGGCGACCATCGCATCGCCATGGCCTTTGCCATCGCCGGACTTTTTGCCACGGGCGAAACCGTCATCCAGAACACCGACTGCGTGAACACTTCCTACCCCGGCTTTGCCCATCACTTGAAGGCCATTCTGCTGGAATGCTCCGACGCCGCCGACTTCACCCTGCCCACCATTCCACGCGCATGAGTTCTAACACACGCTTCTCGATCGCCATCGACGGCCCCGCTGCTTCGGGCAAAAGCACCCTCGCCCGCAAGCTGGCAGAACGTCTCGGCCTGGTTATGGTCAACTCCGGTGCGATGTACCGCGCCGTCACTTGGAAGGCACTTGAGGAAAACATCGACCCCAGCGACAATGCAGCAGTTGTCTCGCTCCTCAACCGCATCGAAATCGAATGCGGCCACGACGGGCTTACTTCCACCTGCACCATCGACGGCGTTGATCCGGAGGACGCCCTGCGCAGTGAGAGCGTCAACGCTAATGTCTCGATGATTTCCGCCATCCCCGAAGTCCGCGACCGACTCGTCGCCCTTCAGCGCAGTTACCTCGATCATACCAGCGTCATCATGGAAGGCCGCGACATTGGCTCGGTCGTTTTCCCAGACACTCCTTACAAAATTTATGTCGATGCCGACGAAGCAGTCCGCGCCGCCCGCCGTGCCAAGATGGGTGAAGTCGACTCCGTCACCCAACGCGACGCAGCCGACAGCAAGCGCACGACTGCGCCGCTCATTGTCGCCCACGGAGCCGTGATTCTGGATAACTCCCATCACACCATCGAAAGCGGCGTCGATGCCGCCATCGAGATCCTCAAACAACAAGGCCTCTCGTCCCTGTGAAAGAATCCGCTCCCATGCGCTGGGTTTACTGGCTCGGCTGGATGGCCTTCGGCGCAGCCTTCCGCACGCTCTTTGGCCTACGCATCGTGGGTCAGGAAAACCTCGTCTCCGAAGGTCCTGTGCTGGTCGCCTCCAACCACCAGAGTTTTCTTGATCCCCCACTGATCGGCAATCTCTACCAGACCGAGATGGTCTTCCTCGCCCGCAAGACGCTCTTCGTCGGTTTCTTCAAGTGGCTCTACCCGCAGTGGAACGCCATCCCCGTGGATCAGGACCGGCCCGACATGGCCAGCCTCAAGACGATCATCCGCAAGCTCAAGGAAGGCGAGCGCGTGCTCGTTTTCCCTGAAGGCGAACGTACGCAAGACGGCAGCATCGGCGAAGCAGCCCCTGGCATCGGCCTGATCGCGGTCAAGTCCGGTGCCGTGATTCAGCCCGTGCGCATCTCCGGTGCCCGCGACGCGCTGCCCCGCGGCTCCGCCCGCATCCACTTCGCCCGTATCACCGTCACGGTCGGCAAGCCGATCCGCCTCAGTCCTGATGAACTGCGCGCTGCCAGCAACAAGGAAGGCTACGACCGCATCGCCAAGCAGATCATGAGCGCCATTGAGGCACTGTGAGATCGAGGCCATCACCTGGATTCATTCCATCGGGTGCCATGCGCGGCCCGACGA
>Ga0194063_10001472_pt1 | contig 15274 bp, 21 predicted proteins | sample SepL3720m_MetaG_FD_155459 | JGI IMG/M metagenome (GOLD analysis project Ga0194063, IMG submission 155459) | Anoxic zone freshwater microbial communities from boreal shield lake in IISD Experimental Lakes Area, Ontario, Canada - Sep2016-L373-20m | ecosystem: Environmental > Aquatic > Freshwater... | reverse complement strand
ATTAGACAAACCTTATTAATTATTAACATGCTATTGTTTATCGTGCTACAATATGGTTATGCAAAGAATAACTTATCAATCTCGAGAAAAAGGTGGCTTCAGCGATATAAGGTTGCGCGTAATATTATTCATGTTCCTTTCACTAGGGCTAATCCTAGCTCCGGCTTTAGGAATAATAGCTTCTTTTAGCCTAGTCCTATATTTGGGCATATTCATAGCTATTAAAATAGCTAAATTTCAAAGTACTAATTCAAGATCGATCTGGCTACATCGCCAAGCAATGGATAAGCTATATAACAATAGCAACAATGCCGAATTAATCGCCAGAAGGTTAGCCGACTTAAATAGAAAAGACGCTAGAGAAAAAGCAAAATCAGCTGAGACAATTACAGTTAATAGTAAGAAGCTTGCATTAAACTAAATGAAGTACTTGAAGGTATTAAGTAAGATAATATTCTTTCTGCCTTATGTACTAATTGCACTACAACTTCTGTATATTGTATATTCCCTAATATTTGGCATTAAAGGTGGCTTTTTTGGCGTAGGGCCTGATGACTATGGTATTGATGCCGTGTCAACTGCATGGCTCATATCTAGCGCTGTAGGAATATTATATTTGCCATTTATCGTATATCAGATGATCTATCTAAGAGTCACAAAAAATAAATTATACATAAAATTATTTTTAATAGAATTAGTTGTTATACTAATACTAGAAATTCCAATGTTATATAGTTTAATTGACCACCAATGAGATTTTAGAATATGAAAACATCAATATTCAATAATAAAGGCAATCCATCAATTATAAGCTTTATATTAAATGCTACCTTAGGCTTTGCAACTGCTATATATCTACTTTATGTAATGTTAGTCTTTTTATTTAAGATTGGTTCAGCCGGTGAGTATGAAAGGTTTACTACGTTTCTATTTGGACCAATGATGGCTATAGTCTGGATAATAGCAGCCGCTATTGCCGTGTCTTATATTATAAATAATTGGTTCGCGCTTAAAACAAATAAGCTGTCTTTAATAATATTAAATATTATTCTTCTTATAGCCACCGGTTTTATTTTTGGAATAGCTTCTGAAATGGGTGGATTATATATTTTAGGCTGGATATTTATATTAGTAATCGCAGCAATTATCTCACAAATAACTGGCTACTTTGCTCAAGAAAAGTTAAATAGGCTAGGTAGCAATAGGGTGATTACAGCTAATAATAACGGACATAGATACAGGTTCTCATTAATAGGTAAAATTACATTAATACTATTAGTTCTATCAATATTCGTGCTCTTACAGCCTATTGTCTATATAATTTTGTTCTCAATAATTATTTTCGATTTTATAAGAATTAAAAAACAATAAATAAGGTCTAATATATTAATAATTTCAAAATAATTATATAATTAATTCAACTAAACGTAACCTTAAAGGAATAATCGTAATGGATACCGACGAGAATAATACCCAAGTACCTGCAACTACAATTCCACCAATAGATAGCCCAGATCAACCTGAACAGCAAAATAAAACAGAAATAGATGCAGCTACCGCTTTTGCACCTGAACCGCAAATGGAAGCAGCTCCAACTGTCCCAGAACTGATGTCACAAGCCGAAGATTTAGCTCAGCCAGAACATCCAGAGACTATACCATACACTAATACAAGTAGTGTCCAAGAGCCAACCCCCCAAGATCCAACCACAGCTCAAGCCCCAGAAATATCTAAAAAGAAGAAGTTCCCAACTAAACTACTAATAATAATTGGCGCAGCCTTACTATTACTTGGTGGTATTGGTGTAGCTTTATGGATATTTGTATTTAGCGGTATGCCATTAACAAAGTACAGCAACAACGACTATTCAATTATGGTACCAACTTCATACTACAAAATGGAGAATGAAGGAAATGTTAATTTTTCAAAGTCAAAACCAATACCAGATAAAGGCCAGTCAGACATTACGATATATGTAACTCCAATTAATTCAGAAACTGTATCAGCATCTAGGGAAGAATCCATCAAATCCATAGATGGTCTATTAGATGACTCCATAGCTGAGTCTAAATCAAAAGATAAAAGCTCAAGCGGCGCTAAAGAAGAAATAAGCTCTGTAAAATCAGAAAAAAATAGTGTCAATTCATGGACTGTTACTAAAAACTATATAGTCTTAGATAAGGTTGTCGGTAAGCAGATTCTAGCAATGTATTTAAGCGATAGTAAAATGGTGGGCGTAGAAATGAACATCTATAGCGCCGATACTGATCTTGCAGCTGCTAAATCTAAGATATTAAACTCATTAGTAATAAAATAGAAAAAACATATTCTAAAACGGCCAAACGTTACACATGTTTCGAGATAAACACATCCAAACTCTGTATTCTTGTATTTGTAGATAATAAGCACTAATTGATACTAATAATACTAAAGCTAACAGTGCCGTAATAACCTGGACTAATTGACGCCTGGCACTATCGTTAACTGACAAAAAACTATTCAAGATTAAACCAAATAAAGACATAGGAAGTAAGATAATTAACGGCATAAAGAAGGCTAGGGTATAGTAATTATCTAAGCCACTATCATTTGGCCAGACATCACGTAAAAAGAAACAAGCAGCTAAGTAAATAATACCAAAGAAAAATAATGACAAGAATTGAAATTTAAGTAGTCCGTCAGATAAAACATTATTTTTTGCTAATACTTTAAATAGAATAAAATTAGCTATAATCAGAGCAACACTTATCCATACAAAATATTCGAATAATTCTAAATATGAAAAATCAAAAAAACCACCTCCTGTAACCGTCCTTCGTAAATAGATCCCAATAATAGAGCATATAAATATAGGTAAGGTTAATAAGACTAAAACATTTAACTTCTTAATAGAAAATTTATCTTTCATAATAAACTAATTATAGCAATAATTATGGTTATGCTAATATCAATTATATAATCAACAAACAAAAGTCAATCAAAAAGGCTCGTCACAGACGGGCCTTATTTGAACAAATCGATTACTAAAATAAAACTTAATTCACTGAAAACTATCTATAGCCAGATATTAAAAATATACAGGCCATTAGAATGAAATTTAATAATGATATTACCATTGCTTTATCATTACCAAATTTTTCTAATTTGTAGCAAATTCTGGAGTATGAAATAACTAGCGCGCAAGAGACAATAGCCAATACCATTAGTGCAAAATAGTACTTATTTCCAGCATCCCGAAAGCCGAATACAGTTAAAGCCATCATCAATAAATTGCCGATATAGGCTGCTGCTATCCATTTAAGGCGCCAACCGTACTTTAATGTGTTTAAAAGTAAAGTCGTAGAATACCTTGCAGATTCAGCTGCCTCGCTGAAATATACTTCGTTTGGCTTTCCATCAACAGTAATCGTAGCACTTGGAAACTTACCTACATAAAAATAATAAATCCATTTCCTTATTGCAGGCTTAATCAATTCATTAATTTTATATTCCGGCGTAAATAGACAAAATAATCCTTCCAGATGATCTTTGACTGTATCAGACAATTTGTCCGTATAATCAAACGCTGGCCCTCTCAAAATCTCTTTTTTTGATTTCTTTCTCATTTCCTTATTCCTCCAATAAATAATTTACGCGTCAGGCGTAATGTCTGGCTGCATAGATAAATATAGGTAGGGAATCATAAGCAGCCGTTTGCTAATTAATAATAATTAATAAACGTGCTACTTATGAATAATATAATAAGATATATAGTAATCTGATTTGTTAAATGTCTCTGTTAATCCGAGCAATACTCAAAGATTAACCGATAAAGAAGATTATAGCATAATGCTCAAGCTAAGTCAAGCATATCTAAGGGAACAACAACTCTTAAAAATGCAAAAAAGACCCGTAATAAACGAGTCTTTTAAACAAACTAGCCGAACAAAGCAACAGCAATAATTGCGATGAGAGTTACCAATACAAGCAAAAACATATAAAACGATGAGTTAAATTGATCTTTGTTGCCCAATTTATTGAACCTGCCATATGCTATTGTTGCAATAAACGCTACAGGAAACATCACTAGATATAGCGATAGATGATTATAAAATACAATATTTATATATATTATAATCATCGATACAAAATATACCAAAGAAGAATTCTTCCAACCCGAGTCGATCTTTAGCCTTTTATGAAGAGCAAGCGTCTTTAATAATGCCTGAGCCTCAACTGGTTTGTATACCATATCATGCGACCGCTGAATAATGCATATCGGCTGACCAGTCATATTACTAAAATAGTAATACAACAACCACCGTTTCAATAACTCTTTAATTTTTTTCTGTGGGAAAAATTCAAATATACTGTCATTTAGCAAAGATTCTAACTCATCTTTAGTAGTAATATGCAATGTATCCCTATATTCTACTTCTGGCCCATTCTTAATCTCATCAATGGTAAGTTCTTTCTTCTCTCCCATATTTATCTCCTCCTAAATTTAATTCATACGCGTCAGGCGTAATGTCTGGCTGCGTAAGTATTTTTATGAAGGTAATCATAAGCAGCCGTTTGCCAACTATAATTAATTAGTAAACGTGCTACTTATGATAAAAATGAGCGATATTTTGGCCTAATTTGTTAAATATTACAATTAATCCGAGCAAAGCTCAAAGATTAACATGTGCCAATAATAATACAATATTTAACGTTTCAGGTCAATTATCTTAAGCTACTTGAGCTTATATAATCTATCCGAAAGAAGATATAATTTCTGAACACCATTTTCTAAACTATAGTAATGTCTAACATATAATAATTCTGTAACAAGCAAAATTAAGGATAATACACCAGTCAATATTACCATCAAGCTATATAGATCACAGGTAGATAGAGCCATAAATAGTCCAGCTAAAGATAACATTAATAATCCAGCAAAGAAGAAAGTAACAATTAGATGTATCAGGCGCTCATGTTGGAAGTTCGTTACTTTTTCAACGTGATACCTATGTAAAACCTCAGCCTTCCTTGCCAGTTGAAGCTGATCATCCTGGGACTTAGCATCTTCAAACAATGCCTCGAGCTTATCTAATTTTAATTCCATATATATTTGATGGTCTTTAATCTTTTTATCCATAAGCTTATTATATACCCATAAAATATATATTCTAGCAGTGTATAATAATAAACATATGACTAAATCTAAAGCAATTAAGATTCTATACAAAAATTGGCGAAATGAAACAGCTGAGCGTAAGATTGAACCGATTAAAATATGGTTTGGTAGTACTGAGTGGCACAAAGAAGAACAATGGATCATGACAGCTATTGATCTAGACAGAAATGTAGAGCGAGAGTTTGCCTTAAAAGATATACTAAAATGGTTGGATTAATTATGGCCTTAATTAAAATATATAGTGAACCAAGAAACGATAATAAGCTACCAGCGGTAGCTAAATCAATCAAGCAAGTTTGCAGTGAAGCTCTAGATTGCCCAGAAATTCCAACAAGTCCTAATCAAATAGAGACAGTTAAATGCACAGCTATCGATCTAGTTGGAATTGACTATATTTTAGAAGTAATCTGTTGCGAGCGACCAAATATGCAATCAATTGGTGATAGTATTATCTCAAAATTAAATGCCATTTATCCTGAAACCTTCTTTAGTGTTTACTTCAATATTATAAAAGAAGACGGCATGGCATCAACGCCACGAAATAGCTAACTATAAGCTTAATAGCATAATAAATGTTACAATATCTAGTATATGGATGTAGTCAGGGAAGAGTCTTCTATTAGCCCAAAGCCAATAGAATTACCGGGTAGTGTTGAATCACTAAATCAATCTACTAGTATTGACTCTATATTAGATACTGAACTTACTGTTGAAAATATAGATAACTATGCCGAAAATGCCTTTCGAAAACTAGTCCTTTTTGCTATCGAAAAGGTTGAAGAGTTTGAAAAATCTCAGTCAACTGAAGGGCTAAATACCAGCAAAGAAATCGAAGATGCGGCCTTTAAGTATTTTGGGATTGGGGATATATCGTCAGTTCTTGATCGTATAATTGCCGAGAACGATAAAATTCATAATTTAGATAAAGTAATCGCTAGGTCAAAGAAAACCTACGGTGTTATTGTTCCAACAAATAGTGGATCCAACTTCCAGGCAGGTAATAATGGAGAATTTAAAAAACCACAAACTATGAATCGGCTAAAGTCGATATTATATATCCTTGAAAGAAATTATGAAGTAGATACTAATGATGAAAATCAGCTTAGCATAATTGAAGGTGAAAATACAGAAAATATGTTACGTCAATCTAGCTACTTCATGATTGATGCCCAGAAATTAAATAGAGTCATCCTGGTTTGCGACGAAGCCAACAATGCTAGCTATATATTTGATTCAAACGTTCTAAACGAAAAAGGCATAAGCAATGATCAACTAATAGCTTTATCTAAAATAGAACTAAACAGCCTACTGCAAGCAACTCCAGAAATAGGCAAACGGGTCGTATATTCAAAAGCTGGTTTTATACCAAGAGTTATAGATAGCATAAATAATCCAACTAGTAATCAGCCTGACGAAATAAGGCCTGAGCTTTACAATAGCGCCCGCCTATTAAAAGAAAGGATGCCAGAAGGTTACAAATCAGTCCATGGTATTGCAGTTGAAAATGACGTTTACGACCCAATAATTAAAAAAGTCATCAGAGATATTGAATCTAGACCTGATTATAATAATGAGCTTGAAACTAAGTACTATCTAAGTGGCAGTATTTTTACAAAGGGTTATTCTCGTGAGCAACAGGATTATATAAAATCACAAATAGACCGCACTCCAGAAATACCCGAAGGCTACAAATCTATTAGAAAATTTTCTGAAGATATTGGACTATCATATGGTACGGTTGATAGTTTTATCAAGAATAAAGTTCTAGAAGAAGACTATGATGGGTCATTAGATGCGGATAGTTATAAATGCTCATCGATTATCACCAAATGTTATTCACCAAAACAGCAGCAGCAGATAATAGATTATCTAAATCTAGCTCCATCAGCACCAGAAGGCTATATGACAATTAGAAGTATAGCTAAAGAGAATGGAGTATCAGTTCGTACTGTGAGTGAGATTATAAATAAATTTAAGTTAGACGAGGGCTATAACCAAGAGTTTGAAACTAAAATATATAAATTCAGAACTGGCTCGTTCCCAGGCTATTCGCCCGAACAACAAGCAAAAATAATTGAAAATATCAAAAACGCTCCACCAGCCCCAGAAGGGTATAAGTCAGCCTATAAAATTGCCTTTGATAACAACTTAGGCAAAGAAACTGTTGAAAGCGCTATTAGAAGTATAAGAGCTACCGAAGAAGGCAAAAAGATATTAGCATCAAAAGAATATAAATTTTTGTCTAGCATCAGTGAGGGTTTTTCTCCTGAAGATCAGGAAATAATATTAAGCCAAATAAATACCAGTCCTGCACCAGAGGGCTACCTAACTTTATCCAAGCTAGCCACAACCCTAGGCGTTGATTATGATAGATTAAAAGACACAGTAAAAATGATAAAGTCGTCTAAAGGCTACAACAATGAGCTTGATGTGCGTAAATATAAGTATTTTAACAATACGACTGAGGCATATTCACAAGAGCAGCAAGAATATTTAAAAAAATACCTAGATATAGCTCCACCTGCCCCTGAAGGCTATATTTCTATAGGCATGTTCGCAAAAAAGATAAAAATGGATCATAGAAGCTTAAAAACAACTATAGAAATACTAAAATCAAATGATGACTATAATAATGAGCTAGATATAAACCTGTATAGATTCGGTATGACCACAGCCTATGGGCTATCACCAGATCAGCAACAATATATTTTAAATAATATTGGAAAACGTAGGGCTAGAAGATTATGAGCAGCATAAACTCAACTAATGACAATAAATACACCTATAAAATAGTATTTGATCAAGATAAAGATGCCTGGAATTGGCTAGACGCGATTAACTGGATAGAACATGGCGTTAACTGGAGCAAAGATATTCCAAAAGATCTACTAATTAAAGTAAAAGGTAAGTCTGAAACCCAAACATTCGCTATTATTAAATCTTTTCTAAAACAAAAATATATTGACGATAAAGATAAAATAGATTCATTTATAAAATTTGTTAACGATAGGTACGATCAAGACTTTCAGAACGCCTGTGAAAAAATAGAAGAGGCAACTGGCAAGCCACTTTATAGAAACGACTTTACAGACTACATAACAACCTATCCAATGGGACCCTATAACTATGAACAAGGCTACACACTAGATTACATTGGCTGGACTAACCCGATTATGGGATTTATGCATGAGCTACTACATCTTCAACTAACTCACTACTGGCGCCTTAACTCAGAGTCTAATGTATCAAAACTACCTGAAAACCAATTTGAATGGCTAAAAGAATCACTAACCGTTATTATTGATGAAGATTTTCTGCCTATCGCCGAATGTGTAGATAAAGGCTATAAGATTCATAAGGCCTATAGGGATGAACTCCATAAGTTCTGGCTAGTTGATCATGACTTTAATCAGCTAATTAATTATGCCATTGAACTACTACCAGATTATTTTAAAAAGATATAAAACCATAATATTTACATAATATCTACCAATTAACTAAATAACCCTGCTATACTAAAATTTATGGAAAAACAAAGTATAACCAAGTGTATAGAATTTATGAGAAAACCGGATATAACTGAACATATTGAATTTGATAATAAACAAATCACCATTAACTGGTATGATCTTGTAGGTAAAGAAGTTCCGAACGTTAAGTGGTACCAAGTTTATGTAATGGGTGATATCGATGGCAAAGTACCAATCGTAAACTATGAAGATGGCCACAGTAATCTTCCTGGCGGTAAGACTGAGCCTGGTGAAACGGTCGATCAAACAATCGCTCGTGAAATAGACGAAGAACTAAAAATGAAAGTTTTGTCTTGGGAGCCGCTAGGCTACCAAGAATGGATCGAAACCGAAACTAATAGTAAAAAAATTCAGCTAAGAGTTTATGCAAAATTAGCTAAAGAAGAAGATTTTAATAATGACCCAGGCGGACTAGTAATAGGGCATAGTTTAGTAAGCCTAGATGAGCTAAATAGTAAGATTAATTACTTAGAAATCGGTGATCATATGGTTGAATCAGTTAAAGCAATAAAATCTAAAGAATCAATCTAACATTTCCCAAACAGTTTCTAAAAACATCTTCCTATTTTCAGGTTTAGAATAGTTATGATCACCCCTTAATGGAACAGTTACCATAAACGGGACGTCACTGAAAGATTCACTAATGTCTACAACGTCATCATTCAATGCTCTAATTAAGACAGTGTTACTCTCAGCCGCTAACAGCACAAGATTACCCCTTAATTCTTCCGGATCATCGATCGACTGCCAAAACTCTTCACCAACATAGCTAACTGACCCGTCAGAGCGCTTTAGATTCCAAACACCATCTTCATTAATAACTGTCTGAGGTCGTGCCTTAAAATACTCCTGCATGCTGTCTTTAATTTCAAACTGCGCTGGGTTAATAATTAAAGCTTGATAAGGTTTATTTTTAAGTGCTAAACAGGCTTTAGATACCACATTACAGCCTAGCGAAAAACCAACAACATCTATCTGACAATCACGCTTTGTATTAGCTTTAACATAGTCATAAACCGAGACAAAATCCTCAGCCATCGTATCTAAAGATTTAACCTTTTGACTTCCTTCGCTCTCACCAAAACCAGAATAGCTAAACCGAACAACCGATCTATCATTTCCAGAAAGTTTTTCAGCAATCTGATCAAATAGGCCTCTTTCATGCAAATCAGTTCCAAAGCCATGAGCCATTATTACAACCTGATCGGCTTTAGACAGCTTTTGACCATCAATCCTTACATCAAGCCTTTCTTCGTCCAGGTTAAGCACATTAGGCGATTTTAATTCTTCAGCTAAATTACTTATTTTGTCATCTTTATATTCCATATTCTTATACTAGCATAGCTATGCAATATCTATCATAAAAAAACAAAGCTTATTCTTTATAAAGTAGTATATAATTACTTTATGAATCTTGAAGAATATAAGATAATGATGAACAAATTATGCCAAATGTTGAACGGCCTTTATCTAGATAATATTATTAAAACAGATAACTTCAGTATTTTTTATAGTAACCTAATTTCAAACAACTTTTGGAATATGGCAATTCTCAATAAAGAAGACTCATTAGATGATGTATCAATCCTCAGAGATATTGAACAGATATTTAAAGAAATAAACAGACAGTCCTGCATATACATACCACTAATAATGCATAATCATGATAGATATAAAGACCTATTAATTAGCAAAGGTTATTATATAGGCGATATTCATTCTTGTATGTTTTATGAAGCCCAAACTAATGATACTAATATTACCAATAAAATCATTAGAGTCGAGAATAAAGAACAATATAATGACTATATGGAAGTTATCGCATCAGCCTACGGCGGCGAAGTAACGGAAGAAGACCCATATGCAGGTGCCGTTACAGACGAATACTATGTTGCTATTAAAAATTCTCTAGATAAAAGCAATATTAATCATTATGTCCTATACCAAGACGATGAACCAGTTTGTGTTGCAACTTTAAGTACCGCCAATGAATCTGGATCCATCAACAATGTCGGGACAAAGAAAGAATATCAAAATAAGGGCCTAGGTAGGCAGATGATGGCTCATATCATTAACGAGTTTAATAATTTAGGCGGCAAAGAATTATCACTTGCCACTGAATATAATAGTAAAAATGAGCGATGGTACGAGCGACAAGGCTTCAAAACGAAATTTATTGTTGAACAATACGCAAAAGACTAGGTTATATAACCCTCAAGCTTGTCTAATCTAGACAGGTAATAAATAATAAATCATATGGAAAAATGCAATATTGTCCTTGTAGATATGGACGGAGTACTTGTAGACTTTGATGGTGAAGTCTTAAGAAGAATGGAAAAAGAATTTCCACATATAAAACTTTTACCAGAACGACAAAAATTCTATGTTTCCGACGACTATCCAGAGTATTCTGAACTAGTTCGATATATATCTGATCAACCAGGCTTCTTTGAATCATTACCACTACTAGATAATGCTGTTGAAGGCTGGCAAAGAATGATCGAACTTGGTTACGACCCAAGAATTTGCAGCTCCCCAATGTTAAGCAACCCATATTCTAAATCAGAGAAACATATTTCAATACAAAAGCATTTAGTACCAATATTTGGAGAACTAGCACTAGCTAATGCGATTATTAGTAGAGAAAAAGCCGAACATAACGGCATTGCTTTAATTGACGATAAACCTGAAATCAAAAACGCCGATAAAGCTACATGGACCCATATTCTCTATGATCAACCATATAACCGAAATATAGATAAACCTCGAATCAAAGGCTGGAAAGATGACAATTTAGCTCGTCATCTCGAAGAAGCCTCACGCATTTACCATAGTAAAATATCAAGCTAGTTTATTGTGCTAATATTAGTTTAAATGATTATATCCTTCATTCGACATGGCCAAAGTGAAGCAAATGTAAATGGTCTATTATCTAGTCGTGCTGATGAACCATTTGGTTTAACTGAAAACGGCAAAATACAAATAAAAAATACCGCTAAAGAAATTGCTAAAGATATCAAAGCCATCTATTCATCGCCATTACTTAGAACTACTCAAAGTGCTGATTTAATAATTAATGAACTAGGTAACAATCATAGCCTTATCGTAGATAATCGACTTGCTGAGATAAGTTATGGAAAATACAGTGGGCAGAGGAATAATGGGCAGTTAGATGAGATTAGAAATAAACAAGTTGCTGGCGATTATGATATACGTTTTAGCGAGACTGGCGAAAACAAACGAGAAATTATCACTAGACTAGCCAACTTCTTAATTGATTCCTTAGATAAACATGATAAATCAGATCACATAGTAGTCATATCTCACGGTACCATTATCATGTTTTTTGATATGATAATCTCCCAACTAAATACCCCAAACCCAGAGCATGTCCATATTAATAATGCTGATATTAGAAAAGTAGTTTTAAACAAAGCCGATAGCAGCGTAATCAAAGAAATAATCAATAACCTTAATATATGTTAAAATAAAAACATGAGTAAGCAAGTTTTTGCCAAAGAGGTGGAAAAACTAATTGATCCAATCAGCGTTGGGTCACTGCATCTCTTACAATCTTTTAATCAGCTACTGCCAAAATCGATCCAAAAAAAAGTAGTTAGATCATCTTCAAAAAAGACTCCTCATATGGGATTTGTGGTTGAGCCATATAGTACATTTTTATGCTACGAGATTGCAGATATTAAGCAGGCAAAAAAACTTATACCAGATAGCTTTGAGCTACTAAAAACTAAAATATTTGCTGATGATGAGCCAAAGTACTACTGTATATTCGGTTGCGTCAGAGCCCACACCAGTGCATTTTGGGGATTTAGAACCGAATTTTACATTATCGCTGAAGATAAAAAAACTAAATTACTCAGTTGGTTAATCATCGACTACGATACTAATACTATTAGCTATGACGATAAGAACGGGCTAAGCTCACCAAACAGCAGTCAATCAATCATGACAATTAACCACCGAGGCGACTTGTATGTTGAAATTAAAAGAAACGATAAAAGCAACGAACTAATATTTAACACCAACGTCGAAACAGGCAAGATGAAAAACTTAGACCAAAGACTATGGTTAGAAGGCAACTTATCGATTGGCTATGGCCGCGATTTATCTGCTAGTGAAACAGCTGCTGGAATATTCTCACTTAAGTTTGAGCCACTTGAAGTAGAAAAGGCTCTTAAGATCCCAGGAAACAGCCTAAAACTAGAGTCAAACACCTGGTACCCTAGACTATTCAAAAAAGAGCCATCGCAAATCGTCTGCTTCCCATACGCTCAACACTTTATTTCAGACAGCCCAGGGTTTTCTAGTAACATTAAGAACAAAGAAGAACTAGTTGCAGCTACAAAAGAGCTAGACTTTACTAACATGAAAGTCTTCTCGACCAAATCATTTAAAGTAATGTTTGTCATAGGCTCAATATTATCCTCGCTTATTACAATTACTTTCTTCTTGCTGTGGCTTAATAAATAAAGACAACTATGCAAAATAATTACATCCGTGGCATAGTACTCAGTAATATCGATCAGCAGCATTATCCGTATGATATACCAGCTGTAGCTCAAATCGAAAAAATAAAATTCGACAGCCCAGTTACATTTCTTGTCGGCGAAAATGGTATGGGCAAATCAACAATTGTCGAGGCTATTGCTAATGCCGCAGGTTTTTCTAGTGAAGGTGGAACAAAAAATATTCATTTTACGACCTACAATTCAACCTCAAAACTATCTGATTCAATTAAACTAATTCGAGGCTCAAAAAGAGAAAGAGACGGCTATTTTTTAAGAGCCGAAAGCTTCTACAATGTTGCCTCATATATGGAAGAGCCAAACCCAGAAGGACCACTTAGGTATGGCGGCAAAGTAATGCATGATCAATCACATGGCGAATCATTTATGTGGCTAATCAATCATCGTTTCTTAGGCAACGGTATATATATCCTAGATGAGCCCGAATCAGCCCTATCACCGCAAAGGCAACTAACCTTACTTTACACAATGAATAAGTTAATAAAAAACGGCTCGCAGTTCATAATATCAACTCACTCACCAATATTATTATCCTACCCAGAAGCGACAATCTACCAGCTATCTCAAGATGGCATAGACAAAAAAGAATATGACGAGTTAGAAAGTGTTAACCTATACCGTGACTTTTTAAATAATAAAAGTCATTTTATAGATAAGTTATTTAATATTAAAGAAATATAAAATACATTTCTTTGCTACAATACAAGCATGCCTATAATTGATGAATATCTAAATAAAGTCACCCCAGCCCAGAAGGCTGAACTTGAAAGAATACGCAAGGTTGTTAACAATGTCGCACCTGAAGCAGTAGAGGTTATCAGCTATGGTATGCCAGCCTTCCAGTACAAAGGTAAATATCTAATAGGATTTTATGTCTATAAAAACCATATGAGCTTATTCCCAACAGCCAAACCAATCGAATCATTAAAATCAAAGCTAACTAAATATAAATTATCTAAGGGCACAATTCAATTTACCTTAGATAATATCGTCCCAGATACTATCATCAGAAGCCTACTGCTATACCGAATAGACGATATAGACAAATTATCTGAATAAGAATATCAAAGATTAGTAATATATGTTCGAGGCTAGATCATCGATGCCAATATATTCAACCAAAAAGTTTAATTCTTCAGGCAGCTTGGCTGAAATAAATTCATTTAATATATAGATTTTCTTTTCATTAAAGTACTGAGCACAAGCAATCTCTTTCATTCCGCCCCAAGCATAGCCAACACAAATGAACATATCACATTGCCGATTAAATTCATTCGCTTGTCGATCCCAATCGCAACAATCAATTACTTCACCAAGCGAAGTATTTAAATAGCTTTCATAATCTGCAGCTTCAGTTGGTATAACTAAAGATAAATTCTTGCCACCAAATTCAATAAACTTATTACCAAAATACTCTAATAAAGATTCTTTATCTGGCGTTAATATAATCCCATGGCCAGAACCGGCTATAGTCTTAGCAACTTTATCTAATAAAGCCTTCCGCTCACCTAAATCGCCACTAAATATTTTATTCGGACCAATTATCCCTATATTCATTTTTTATCCTCAATTAACTTAATATATTGACAGCAGTATGGAATAAACCCGTTTTTGAAATGCATATTCTCTGAAGCCTTATTGCCAACATAAATTGTAGATTTTATTCTATTAGCTTTTTTAATGTTAATTGCCCAATCTTCAGACAAATATAATAGCTTACTAGCTACTCCAGCACCACGATACTCAGGCAAAACATAAATAGCCTCAAAAACGCACTCCAAATTATTCTTTTCTAAGTAATCTAAACTACAAATATAACTATATTGGTAGCCAATGATTTTATCTTTATCTTTCGCAATTAAAATATAGGCATCGTCATTATTTAACTCCTCCAAATAATGATCTGTCGCTTCAGCCTTATTAAAGATTAAATTTGGCTCAAATTCCATTGATTCAGTCTGTAATTTTTCGCCTAGCTCTATAACTGATGTAATATCATCATGCTCTGCCTTAATATATATAAATTCTAAATCCATATC
>Ga0194063_10001471_pt1 | contig 15278 bp, 15 predicted proteins | sample SepL3720m_MetaG_FD_155459 | JGI IMG/M metagenome (GOLD analysis project Ga0194063, IMG submission 155459) | Anoxic zone freshwater microbial communities from boreal shield lake in IISD Experimental Lakes Area, Ontario, Canada - Sep2016-L373-20m | ecosystem: Environmental > Aquatic > Freshwater... | reverse complement strand
GAATATCCGTGAAATCCCCAACAACGTTTTCTACTCGGACGTCATCGGGGAGGGAATGCCTGCTCGCCGCAGCACCACCGAGTTTGAAGGGAGCGATGCTCTGAGTGCTGCCGAGCAGTTTTACGCGCGAAGCGAACAGCGCCCGGCCCGCTTTTTCCGGCACGGCGAGGAAGATCTTGTCATGGTGGCGGCCCAGCCGGACTGCGATCTCGACTGGCTTCGCGGGCTCGATCGCGAAGCCGTGTTGCGGCTCGACGAAGAGGTCGAGCTCGCCCTGCTCGAAACGCGGCACTACCGGTTTGTCTGCGGATGCAATCACGAGCGGATGCTTGATTTCCTGACTCCCGTATTCCTGCGCCAAGGCGACGAGCTCTTCGGATGTGAGCAGGCGATCCGCATCCACTGCCCGCGCTGCGGGGCAAAGCACACGTTGACGCGCGAATCGCTCGAGGCACACGCAAAGAACTTAGGCTGACGGGGCATAGCCAAAGGCCAAAAGAACAAGCGAGGTTGCTGCCTTTATTTACAGCGACTAAGGGTAAGGCCCCATTTCGCAACGGCTTCCGCCTGAAAGAATGAGGAAGCATGAACATCATCTTTCTCGGAGTGATCTTCGCCGCAGCGATGGCAGGTGGGATCCTCGTGTCTCTGGAGGCCGGGCGACGCGTTGGAGCCCGCCGGTTTGCGGAGGAAGGCGAATCCTCCGCCAAGGGCCTTGCTGCGATCCAGGGCGCAATCTTTGGGCTGATGGGATTAATTCTGGCGTTTACATTTTCCGGAGCGCTCTCACGCTTTGATGCGCGGCGGCACCTAGTCGTTCAAGAGGCAAACAATATCGGCACGGCATGGCTGCGGGTTGATCTGCTCCCTGCCGAAGCGCAGGTTCCTGTGCGCGATCTCTTCCGGCTCTATCTAGACTCACGGATCGAGACTTATCGGAAGGTTCCGGACATGGCGGCAGTAAAATCGGAGCTCATGCGATCTGCCAAGCTGCAGAGCGAAATCTGGTCTCTGGCCGTTTCTGCTTCACGGGACGCGCGCGTGACCGCTGCGCCAATCCTGCTCCTGTCGGCGCTGAACGCCATGTTCGACATCATGACGACGCGAACAGAGGCAGCCAGGCTCCATCCGCCCCTGATCATCTTTGCGATGCTTGGCTCGCTGTCGCTCGCATGTTCGTTGTTTGCAGGCTACGATATGGCGATCCGTCGCCGGCTAAATGCGCTACACTCCGTAGGCTTTGCGATGGTATTGGCAATGACCGTGTATGTGATCATCGACCTTGAGTACCCGCGCCTCGGATTCATCCGAATGACCGACTCGGATCAGGTGCTGGTCGATTTGAGGAAGAGCATGAACTGAGAGCTTCTTAGGGGGTGTGCTGAATAAAGCCGCCCTTCTTGCCCGCTTCGAGCACTCGCTTGGGATCCAGAAGTCCGAAGAGCTGGATGGTCTTGGCCACGAGTCCGGTCCATCCGGTCTGGTGGCTGGCCCCGAGGCCCGCGCCGCTGTCGCCATCGAAGTATTCAAAGAAGAGGAGGAGGTCGCGCCAGTGGGGATCGGTCTGGAATTTTTCGTTGTTAGAGTAGACTGGGCGCCGCCCATTTTCATCGGGCAAAAAAATCCGGCTAAGCCTGTCAGCGATCTCCTTGCTCACCTCGAAGAGGTTCATCATCCTTCCCGAACCGGTAGGGCATTCAATTTGAAAGCTGTCGCCGTAGTAGAGATAGAAGTTAAACAGCGCCCGGATAATGAGAATATTAACCGGCATCCAGACCGGTCCGCGCCAGTTGGAATTTCCCCCAAACATGCCGGTGTTCGACTCGCCAGGCAAGTATTCCACACGGTATTCCTGGCCTTGAACTTGAAAGATATAGGGGTGATGCTCGTGAAACTTCGATAGCGAACGAAGGCCGTAAGGGCTCAGAAACTCGTTCTCGTCGAGCATCTTCGTAAGAATCCTTCGCAGCCGCTCCGGATTGACCAATGCCATAATTCCCCTCTCGGCCACGCCGAGGTGGCCCGGGCCTGTGGGGTGGATCGTTTTTAGGAGCTCGGGGACCCGGTTCCAGCGGTTCATAATTTCAGAAAGAGCGCGCGGGACCTGTTCGCGCTGCCATGCTTCGATGACTGTGGTCGCACACAGCGGGAGGAGTCCCACCATGGACCGTACCTTGAGACGCGTGGCGTTCCCGTCTGGAAGGCGAAGGATATCGTAGTAGAAGCCGTCCTCCTCGTCCCACATGCCGTTCTGTCCTGGCCGGTTCATGGCGGCTGCGATATAGGTGAAGTGCTCGGAAAACTTCACGACCATGTCTTCGTAGACAGGATCATGGCTGGCGATCTCTGCTGCGAGCTCCATCATGTTCTGGCTGAAGAGGGCCATCCATGCCGTTCCGTCCGCCTGTTCGAGATTGCCGCCGGTGGGGAGCGGGGCGCTGCGGTCGAAGACTCCTATGTTATCAAGGCCGAGGAAGCCACCTTCGAAGACGTTTTTTCCCATGCGGTCTTTGCGGTTCACCCACCAGGTGAAATTCAGCAGGAGCTTGTTGAATGCCGACTTGAGGAAATCCACGTCCGTGACGCCGCGTATGGCCTGCTCGGTGCGGTGCAGGAAGAGAGTGGCGAACGCGTGGACCGGCGGATTGACGTCGCTGAAGTTCCATTCGTAGGCGGGCATCTGCCCGCTTGGGTGAAGGTAGAAACCTCGGAGCATCAGCTCCATCTGCTGCTTGGCAAAATCAGGATCCACGATTGAAAGAGGCAATGTGTGGAAGGCCAGGTCCCAGGCCGCATACCAAGGATACTCCCACTTGTCCGGCATGGAGATGATGTCTTCATTGAACATATGGAACCATTCGGAGTTCCGGGAGCTATGAGACCCTGCCTGTAGGGGGTTGGATCGGTGTTCGTCCAGCCAGTTGTCACCATCGAAATAGTAGAACTGCTTGCTCCAGAGCATGCCCGCGATGGCTTGGCGCATAACGGTGGCGGCATCCGGCGTGAGAGAAGGCGGGGTGACTGCGAGGTAGAACTCGTCGGCTTCTGTCTGCCGAGCGGTCAGAATCTTTTCAAACTCCGCGCCGAAGCAGGACGGGAAAACTGTTTCTGTTTCACTCGCCGGGGCCGCGATCTGCCTGGCCAGTCGAAGTCGCACGGTTGCCGATTGGCTGGGAGCAATCGTCAAATGATAGTGCGCGGCGACCTTTGTTCCGTGCTTTTCGGGATTCACCTCACCCTGCCGGCCATTCACTACGCAGTTGTTGATGCCGTCCTTGACATACTGGCAGGCGTTGGGATGGTCCGGGAAGAGGCGCGCGTTGTTTGTCTCGTTATCTGTGAAGAGCAATGGCACTTCCCCTTCCCAGGAAAGGATAAGCTCTCCAAGCAGCGGATGGGTTGCCGCGACCGCGCTCGTGCCCGATGCTGATACGACTTGCCTGATGGTTGGCTTCTCAGCAGCCCGGTTGGATTCCGCAATCCAAGGTGCCCAGTTATTTCGGAACCAGAGCGTTGGCAAAAGATGGAGATCTTTTGTCTCCGGCCCCCGGTTGACTGCGGTGATGCGGATCAGGATGTCTTCGGCTTCGGCCTTCGCATACTCCACGAAGACGTCGAAATAGCGGTCCTCATTGAAGATCCCCGTGTCGAGCAATTCGTACTCGGGCTCGCTCCTGGAGCGCCGCCGGTTCGTTTCCACCAGATCGGTGTAGGGATAGGCTGCTTGAGGGTACTTGTAGAGGCACTTCATGTAAGAGTGGGTCGGCGTGCCGTCGATGTAGAAGTAATACTCTTTGACATCCTCACCGTGGTTTCCTTCGCTGTTGGTGAGCCCAAAGAATCGCTCCTTAAGAATGGGATCCTGCCCGTTCCACAAGGCCAGCGCGAAACAGAGGTGCTGTTTGTCATCGGAAAAACCCGCGATGCCGTCTTCGCCCCAGCGGTAGGCGCGCGAGCGGGCATGATCGTGGGTGAAGAAATTCCAAGCGTCGCCAGTTTCGCTATAGTCCTCCCGCACCGTTCCCCATTGGCGCTCGCTGAGGTAGGGGCCCCACTTCTTCCACGGGGCTTGAGGGGAGCAGGCCAGGTGAAGACGTTGGAGCTCTGGGTTCATAGCCCCCATTTTCTTCATCCCTGCAAAAATTCCTATGGGGGAATGACCGTATTTGCGTTGAGAGAACGCGGGATTCCTGGCCGAACGGTACTGGGTTCTATCGCCTGTAGAATTCGGCGATAGCCGTCACTACGGCTTCGATTTCTTCGGTGCGAAGTTCCGGAAAAATGGGCAGAGCGAGCGATTCCTTGGAGGCGTGCTCGGAGATCGGAAAGTCACCCTCCTTGTAGCCGAGGTAAGCAAAGCATTCTTGGAGATGAAGCGGCACGGGGTAGTAAATTGCGCAGCCGATCCTAGCCTCCTGCAAATGAGCCATGAGAGCGTCGCGATCTTTCGCCCGGATGACAAATTGGTGGTAGATATGGCTGTTCTCGAGGTCAGTCTGCGGCGCACCCGGAGGGATCACGAAGTCCTGCAGCTCACTGGCGGCAAAGAGCTCGCGGTAAAGCTGTGCGTTGTGACGTCGGGAGGCATTCCATGCAGGCAGGTGTGAAAGCTTGGCATGGATCACAACAGCCTGGAGCGCATCGAGCCGGAAGTTTCCGCCAACCTCGCGGTGGAAGTAGCGTTGTTCCATCCCATGGTTGCGCATCAGGCGCAGGCGAGCCGCCATTCCGTCATCACGGCAGACCGACATTCCTCCGTCGCCGGCTCCGCCAAGGTTTTTTGTCGGGAAGAAACTAAAGTAGGCGGATGGTGCGATGGCTCCGGCTTGGGCGACGCCATGGCATCCTTTGTATTCTGCGCCGACCGCTTGGGCGGCATCCTCGATGACGTCGAGGTGGTAACGGCCTGCAATTTCGAGGATTTCATCCATCCGGCAGCATGTGCCGAAGAGGTGAATAGGAATGACCGCGCGCACTCTTTTGCCGCCCGGTGTGCGGAGGATCCCTTCGGCATCAGTGCGACAGCGGGTTTCTAGGAATTCTCGAAGCTTTTCTGGATCGAGGTTGAGCGTTTCCTGCTCCACATCGACGAAGGCCGGCTCAGCCCCGGTGCGGTGGATGCAGCCGGCAGTTGCGAAAAAGGTGTACGGAGTCGTGATGACCGCATCGCCCGTGCCAATGCCGAGAGCCATGAGAATCGCAAGCTGCGCGTCGGTACCGGACGACATGCCGATCGCATGGTCGCATCCGACGGCGTCGCGAAAGGCCGACTCGAATTCCTCAACGGCGGCACCGAGAATGAATTGCTGAGATTCAAAAAGCCCGGCCACGCGGGCGGCGACTTCGTCGCGCACCGCTGCGTGCTGCCGGGTCAGATCAAGAAGAGGGACGCGCATGGCGGCACGTTACTTGACGACGCCGAATTCGGCGCGGCGGTTTTTCGTCCAAGCAGATTCGCCGCTGCCGGAATCGGCGGGCATTTCTTTTCCGAAGCTAACCGTTTGCACGCGATCGGCTGGGATGCCTGCTGCGATCAAGGCCTGTCGCACGGCCAGTGCCCGGCGCTCTCCAAGGCCTCGGTTGTATTCTTCTGTGCCGCGGTCGTCGGTGAATCCTGCGACGATAAGCTTCTTGTCCGAAGCCTTCATCGCTGTCGCAACCTGCTGGACTTTCGATTGTTCGGCGCCGGAAACTTCGAAGTTGTCATAGGCGAAATAGACCGGTGAAAATTGTCCGCGGGTGACCGAGGCGCCGAAGAAGTTGGCACCTTCGAAGCGCTCGCCCAGCGGCGTTCCTGTTACGTAGTCGCCGTCCACTCCGGCGTAGAGGCCACCTTTTTTCTTATGGCAGGCCGAGAGCCCAAGGCCCAGCGTAAGAATGATGACAAGTTGGAAACAAATTTTGTGCATGGAGATGGAATGAACGATTTACAGCCAAAGATCAAGTGCCCTTCGGGCGAAGGTAGCTCGGTTTTTTCCCAAGCTCGCTGTGGTCGACGTCGTCCACGGCGCCTGCTGCATTCGCAAGTGCCTCTTCCTCAGCGGGCAGGAAGGGACGAAATCGCTGCTTGTCGATGGATTTCATGTAGGCCTCGTGGGGCGAAACGGCACCTGTCCTCAGTTGCTCCCAGATCGCGTCGTCCATGAATTGCATGCCCTCACCCTTGCCTCCGACAATAACATCCTGGAGCTTTTGCGTGGCCCCTTCGCGCACGATGGCTGAGACCGCGTTGTTCACAACAAGGATTTCGTTCACTGCAACCCGGCCTCTGCCGTCTTGCTTTTTCATGAGCAGCTGAGCGACCACCCCTCGCAGCGAGGCGGCAAGCATCGTCCGAACCTGGGACTGCTGGTCGCTCGGAAAGACATCGATCATGCGGTCGATCGTCTTGCGCGAGTTGTTCGTATGGAGGGTGCCAAAGACAAGAAGGCCCGTTTCCGCCGCAGTGAGGGCAAGCGAGATGGTTTCCAAGTCGCGCATTTCGCCGACGAGAATGATGTCGGCATCTTCGCGTAGAGCGGCCTTGAGCCCGACCGGGAATGACAACGCGTGTTCAGGAACCTCACGCTGCGTGATGATGCTCTTTTTGTTCCGGTGGACGAATTCGATCGGTTCCTCGATGGTCACGATATGACGCGAAAAGTTCGAATTGATGTAGTCGATGAGCGCGGCCAGCGTTGTGCTTTTTCCCGAACCGGTCGGGCCGGTGACGAGAACGATGCCTCCTCGCATGTGTCCGAATGTCTTGATCACCGATGGAACGCCAAGCTCCTCAAGAGTTTTTATTTTTGTTGGAATGATTCGAAACACGGCCCCGTAGCCATTCGTTTGCTTGAGATAGTTACAACGAAACCGGTTGTGCTCATCCATCTCGAAGGCGAAGTCGAGATCGCCGGTTTCTTCGAATTTCTGCCAGCGTGTCGGGCTGCAGATTTCGCTCAGCATGTAGCTCATTTCCTCGCGGGAAAGCGGCACGTCGCGGATGGGCACAATTTCGCCGTGGCGGCGGATCTTCGGGGGCTGGGATTCGCCGAGGTGGAGGTCGGAGGCTCCTGCCTCAATGAGGACCTGAAAAAATTGATCGATGTATGCCATGTCAGAGGTTTCCTGTGATCTGCAGCATCTGGTTTTTCTGCTCGGCACGGTAGACCGCCTCCTCTGCGGAAATAATGCCGGCTTGAAAGAGTTCCTGAAGTGAGTCGTCCATGAGCTTCATTCCCAGCTTCTTTCCGGTCTGGATGATCCCGGGCAGCATGAACGTCTTGGATTCGCGGATCACATTTCCAACGGCGGGAGTGTTCATCAGGATTTCGATGGCGAGAGCGCGGCCTTTCCCGTCGGCGCGGGGGATGAGCTGCTGGGAGACGATCCCCCGCAACGACTCGCTCACCATGATCCGGATTTGGTCGCGCTGGTCGGTTGGGAAGACGTCGAGCAATCGGTCGAGGGTGCGCGCCGCATTGCTGGTATGGAGCGTACCAAGAACAAGGTGGCCGGTTTCGGAGGCGGTGATCGCCAACGAGATGGTCTCGAGGTCGCGCATTTCCCCCACCATGATCACGTCGGGATCTTCGCGCAGAGCTCCCCGCAGCGCGTGGGAAAATGATTGCGTATGCGTGTGGACCTCGCGCTGGGTGACATGGCAGCCCTTTGAGTCGATGATGTATTCGATCGGATCTTCAAGAGTAATAATATGGTCCTGCCGTTCGCCGTTGATTTGATCGACCAATGCCGCCAGGGTTGTGCTTTTTCCGCTGCCTACCGATCCGGTCACAAGCACCAGCCCGTTCTGGTATTGAGTAAGGAGCTTGAGCTGCTCCGGCAAACCGAGCTCATCCATCGACCGCACTTTGCTGTTGATGATGCGGAAGACAAGGTCATACCCGAGGCGCTGGCGGACGACGCTGGTGCGGAATCGTCCGAGCGCGTTCAGGTAGGCGAAATCCACATCTCCCCGTTCGGCAAGTTGCGCCTGCTGCTTTTCATTGAGAAACCCCATGGCAAGACGCTCGGTATCCTCCGGCGTAAGAATCGGCGCCTCGCGCCAAATTGATTCCAGGATCCCATGGCGCCTCCAAATCGGCTGCGAATTCACGCCGAGGTGGATGTCGGAGGCGTTCGCCTCTTGACCGGTCAGCAGATATTGGTCCACATGTTCCAGCGTGCCAAGCTCAGCGCTGCCGATCACTTCAATCACAGGGGATGCATCACTCACTGTCAAAAAGCTGTAGCAGACAGAATAAAATAAGCCAGAGTTTTCAAAAAAATCCCAGCTCGCTTTGAGCGGGATCATTCTCTTCATTTTTTCTTGAAAACTGAAAGAAACCTGTCACTTTCCTGCGGTATCAATGGCGACTCTTTTGGAAAATCCGGCTCAGGAACGCTTGTCCGACTTGGATGTTGAGGCGATCGAAATGTTTATCAACTTTCTGAAGTTGATTGGGTTACCAAAGTCTGTCGGAGAGATTTACGGCCTGCTTTTTGTTGCGCCGAAGCCGCTTTCGATGGAGGATCTGATGGACCGTTTGCAGATCAGCTTGGGCGCGGCGAGCCAGGGGCTCAAGCTATTGAGGTCGTTCGGTGCGGTGAAGGTCGTTTATGCGCCAGGCGAGCGTCGTGACCATTTTGTGGCGGATTTGGAGCTGAGCCGGTTTGCGACCTCGTTTATCCAGGGAGAATTAAAGCCGCGCATGGAACGTGCGCTCCAACGGATTGAACGCATGGAATCATTGGCCAAAGATCTTGACGCCATGGACCGCAAAGCGGCCTTCGAGCGGATCGAACGGCTCAAGCACTGGATGGAGCGCGGGCAGAAGATGATGCCTTGGATTTTGAAGTTTCTTGTGAGTTAGTGCGCCCAGTTGGCGCAAACCTGTGGAAAATCAGGAAAAAGTTAAAAATACCTGCATGGACCAGCGGAAAAACCCGCTGATGACCAAAGGCGGCAGCCTGCCCGGGCTTCGTGAGGGCATGCGAAATGCGGAATTTCTAACGGTTCACGCGGAGGTTCTGATAACGCAGGGATGAAGCTATTGATCAAGCGCATTTTTAAGTCGTCTCTGCGCTCTCTGCGTCTCTGCGTGAAACCCTCTGATCTGGCGTCTCGGGCTGACCGTCTGTCCTGATCACTGAAAGCTTTTTCCCCGTGTCTGATCACTGCAAAAAAGCAGAAGAGTTTCAAAACGAGTTAATCCGCAAAATGTCTCCTTTTCGAAGGCTTGAAACCGCTTTTTCACTCTATCAGACGGCATGGGACATCAAGAAAAGCGGACTGAAGGCGCTGCATCCTGATTGGACAGAATCCGCGTTGGAAGCGAGGACGCGCAGAATTTTTGTGACGGGGTATGCAGGAGATTAACCTCATTCTCGGAAAACTAGAGGAGGCTCGGATTCCTTATTGCATCGTCGGAGGGCTTGCTGCGATTGCCTATGGACGTCCCCGACTGACGTTGGATGCTGATCTTGTGATAGCGCTCGCACCTCACCACATTCGAACATTGGTGCGGGCCTTTCCGATTGAGGATTTCTACCTCCCGCCGGAAGAGGTGCTTTTGGCGGAAATCCAGAGAGAGTCGCGGGGGCACTTCAATATCATTCACCAGCACAGCGCAATGAGGGCCGACTGCTATCTGCCTGGGAAGAACCCGCTCACGCGTTGGGAATTAGAGCATCGTCAGAAGATTCCTGGACCTTTCGGGGACTGCTGGTTTGCTCCGCCGGAATCTGTTATCGCTAACAAATTGCTATTTTACCGTGAGGGCAAATCGCAAAAACACATTGATGATATTCGAGCCATGATTGATGCGGAGTGTCTCTCCGATAACAAGGAGCTTCTCCTCTGGATCGAGCGACTCGGGCTTGCGGAAGAATGGAAGCTCGTTTGCACAAACCGATGAACCACCTGGACGAATTAGAGGCGCAGAGCATCTTCTTGCTCCGTGAGGCGTACCACAGTTTTTCGAATCTCTGCATGCCGTGGAGCATGGGGAAAGATTCCAATGTGCTCATTTGGCTGTCGAAAAAAGCGTTTTGCGGAAAAATCCCGTATCCGCTGCTCCATATCGATACGACGTACGAGTTTCCTGAGATGCTGGAGTTTCGGGAGTGGGCGAGGAAACACTATGAGCTCGATTTGATTGTGAAGATCAACGAGGACGCGCGGGCCGGTCGCGGCGATTACTCCGCTCCTGTCGGGTATGATTCGCACGATCCGGTCACGGTGACCCATGAGTTAAAGTCCGTTGCGCTTCAGCAAGTTCTCTCCGATCGGAAATTTGATGCGCTGATCACAGGAATCCGGCGTGATGAGGACTCGACCCGCGCCAAGGAACGATACTTTTCGCCAAGAAATGCGGACTTTGAATGGGAATACAAAGATCAGCCGCCGGAATTTTGGAACCAGTTTACCACCGCCCTCGAACCAGGTGAGCACATCCGCGTTCAGCCGTTGCTCGATTGGACCGAGGTGGACATCTGGCGCTACATCGAGAAGGAAAATATTCCGATCCCCCAAATGTATTTTGCCCGACGCGGTGAGGACGGACAGTTCTACCGCTACCGTTCGCTCGGGTGCTGGCCGATCACCAAACCGGTTTTGAGCACCGCAGCAACCATCCCGGAAATCATCGCCGAGCTCATGGCCACCAAGACCAGCGAGCGCGCCGGGCGAGCCCAGGACCATCACGAACGCAACGCCATGCAGAAGCTGCGGGCGAAGGGGTTCATGTGAACGCGGAAGGCGGAGAGCGGAAGTACGAAGTGTCGGATCTGAAGCTTGAGGGCGAAGGGGGCCATGTGATCGCCGAAGGGGGAGAGCGGAGCGCGGAAGTTTTCGATCTGAAGCTGCGGACATTTCAGTTTGCGGTGCGCTGTGTGAAGCTGGCTGATGCCCTACCACCGACGCGATCAGGCTCTACAATCGCGAACCAACTTGTTCGCTGTGGCACTTCAGTTGGTGCGAACTACCGTGCGGCTCGCCGAGCTCGTTCTCGCGCAGAGTTCGTTGCAAAGCTTGGGATTTCGGAAGAAGAATGCGATGAGGTCCTTTATTGGCTCGAGATGATCGAAGCACTTGAACTGGTCGATCCATCCTCACTCAACGGGTTGTTCCAAGAGGCCGACGAATTGCTGTCCATTATTATAGCCGCTATCAAGACAGCGAAAAGCAATCAAATCACAAAGCGAAATGGTTGAATCAGCACATCCAACTTCCGGCTTCCAACCTCCGCCTTCCGCGCTCCGCCATCCGCCATCGTCTAAAAATGGTTGAATCAGCACTTCCAACTTCCGGCTTCCAACTTCCGCCTTCCGTGCTCCGGCTTCCGCCTTCGTCTAAGCTTCGCATTGTCATCGTCGGCCATGTGGACCATGGAAAATCCACCCTTATCGGGAGGTTGTTTCACGATACCCACTCGCTGCCCGATGGGAAGATCGAGCAGATCCGCAAGGCGTGCGAGACAGAAGGGATGGAGTTTGAGTTTGCGTTCCTTCTCGACGCGCTTCTCGAAGAGCAGGAACAGAATATTACCATCGATACGACGCAGCTTCCGTTTCGGACCGCCCTTCGTGAGTACGTGATCATTGATGCGCCCGGACATAAGGAATTTCTCAAAAATATGATCACCGGCGCGGCGAGTGCGGATGCCGCCATCCTGCTGATCGATGCCAACGAGGGCATCCAGGAACAGTCGAAACGGCATGCCTACCTGCTCTCCCTCCTCGGGATCAAACAGGTTGTCGTTGCGGTGAACAAAATGGACCTGGTCGATTTCAACCAGGGCGTCTTTGATGCCATCTGCGCCGAGTATTCGATATTCCTCAAAAAGTTAGGGGTGATCCCACAGCGGTTTCTGCCGATCTCGGCCAAGCTGGGCCACAACATAGCAGCAGCCGCCACATCGATGGAATGGTTTCACGGCCCCACGATCCTGGGAGCGCTTGATGAATTCGAAAATCCCGAACCGCCGGAAGGCCTCCCTTTGCGCTTTGTGCTGCAGGATGTCTATCGATTTGACGAACGAAGGATTCTTGCCGGCCGCATCGAGGCTGGGCGCCTTGCAGTTGGAGAGGAACTGGTGTTCTTTCCCGACCGCAAACGCAGCCGAATCAAATCTATTGAGAAGTGGGGGGCCTCGCATCCGCCAAGATCCGCCGGTTCTGGAGAGTCTGTCGCCATTACGCTTGAGGAACAAATCTTTGTCGAGCGCGGTCAGATTGCCAGCCATCCTGGAGTCGGCCCCGCCGCCGGCTGCGAATTGCATGCCAGTCTCTTCTGGCTCGGAAACGAGCCCCTCGCTGTCAATCAGCCATTTCCTCTCAAGATTGGGACACAGTCTGTCGAGGCGCGGGTTGTCGAGATCCTGCACGTGCTCGATTCGTCGACGCTCGAGCCGCTCACGGGGATCCGCCGGACATTAGAAAAAAACGAAGTTGCCGATGTGCGCATCCGCACGCGCAAGCCGATCGCTTTCGACCGTCATGATCGGATTGGCGGTACCGGACGGTTTGTCATATTCTCAGGAAAAAGAATCGGCGGAGGCGGTATCGTACTCGAGGCGGACCCCGACAATTCCGCGTCTGCTGTTGCCAGTGACAATATTACTTGGACCATCAATCCCGTCACCCGCGAAGACCGTGCTGAACTTCTCGGCCATAGCGGTGGGGTGATCTGGCTCACCGGGCTTTCAGGCTCTGGAAAATCCACCCTTGCTGTCGGGCTCACTCAGGAACTGCACCGCCGCGGGATCGTCTCCTTCAATCTCGATGGAGATAACCTCCGTCACGGACTCTGCTCAAACCTCAAGTTTTCTCCCGAAGATCGGGCTGAAAATATCCGGCGAGCTGGGGAATCTGCCAAACTGATGGCTGAAGCCGGCGTCGTGGTCGTCTGCTCGCTCATCTCCCCCTACCGCGCAAACCGCCAGTTTGTACGCGAGTGCTGCATCCGCGACGGGGTCCGCTTCGTCGAAGTTTTTATCAATGCTTCCCTCGAAGTCTGCGAAGCGAGGGATCCCCGCGGGCTATACAAAAAAGCACGCGCCGGAGAAATCTCAGACTTCACCGGCGTCAGTTCGCCCTACGAAGCCCCCCTCGAGCCTGATCTGGAAATTCACACAGGCGAAATGCCCATTCCAGACTCGCTGCGCCAGCTCGTCGATTTCGCCGCTCAAATCGTCACCTGAAGAAAATTAGGAGGTTTGGAAAACTGAAATGAGAAATCGAAAAGTTGCCATAAAAGACAATGCGCAGTTAGATGGATTCCATTTTCTTTTTTCGTGATTTCTTGTGCCTCTTTGTGGCCAACAATCCAGGCTCTTTCCTGTTGAGTAACAGCGGGCATTAAGAGATTTCGCCGCGAAAACACACAAAGAGTCACAAAAAGTGGAGATAAAAAGTCAATTCTTCTCTGTACAGACTTCATGTACATGCGTAGGCTCCCTACCATGAGCACGATCACCTATACAGAAGCTCGGGAAAATCTGGCTAGTGTCTGGGATAGAACAGTCGCGACAAGAGAGCCAGTTGTGATTTCGAGAAGGGGATCTGAATCTGTTGTTCTGCTTCCGAAAGATGAGTGGGAAGGTCTGATGGATACGGCGCATTTATTGCGTTCCCCAGCGAACGCCAAGCGGTTGTTGTCAGCACTGCTCAGGCTCGAATCCGGAGATGGGGAAGCATTGACTCCCGAGCAGTTGCGCTCCCGTTTCTCCATGAAATGAGCGGCCCGGAGAAGGAACTCATATTCGATCGCGATTTTCTCGAAGATCTCGCCTACTGGGTCGCCAATGATAGGAAAACAGCTCTGAAAGTGTTTGATCTGATCGAGGCAGTGCGTCGTGATCCTAGCTCCGGTCTTGGTAAGCCAGAACTGCTGAAACATCTCGGGAGTGGTATTTGGTCGCGCAGGATCACCCAGGAACATCGTATGGTTTATAGGGTATCCGACACCCGCATCCTCTTCGCCCAAGCCCGATACCACTATTAACTTCTTTAGCACCCAACATGACAAAATCGTCCGGGTCGAGTTCGTCCTGAATCGGTGTGTAACCTGCAATTCTTTTTTCGCGATTTCTTGTGCCTCTTTGCGGCCAACCTTCTGGATTCTTCCCCACTGCGTGCCGGGTGGCGGTAAGAGATTGAGCCACGAAAAGGCAAAACCCGCCATGAGAATCCCGCCCTCCACTTCCTTCAGTATTTCAAATCTTTTCATTTTCTAATCATGGAAATTCGTAGCGTTGAGGCAATTATTCGAGCGCTGAACGCTTCCGATGTCCGTTATCTAATTGTCGGCGGGCTGGCGGTAAATGCGCACGGGTTTGAGCGAATGACGAAGGATATTGATTTGGTAATGCATCTTGTCCCGGACAACATCGTTGCCGGTTTGGCTGCGCTAGCGAAAATCGGGTATGCCCCGCGCGTTCCTGTCACTCCCGAGCAGTTTGCAGACTCCTCGCAGCGGGAGCGGTGGAGGTCGGAGAAACAGATGCTCGTTCTGCAGCTTTGGAGCGATCAGCACCGGCGGACGCCCGTAGATATCTTCGTTTTTGAACCGTTTGATTTTCCGGTGGAATTTGGACGCTCAACAATGCAAACCTTGGCGCCAGGAGTCGAAGCGCCTATCGTCTCGTTAGACGCACTTCTTCAAATGAAGAGAGCTGCCGGCCGGCCGCAGGATCTTGTTGACATCGCTGCCCTTGAGGCCCTCTCTCCCTATCGGAAATGACCGAAAAGCTTCCAGATTTAGGAGGTTGGGAATGGTGTACATCAGAGGGAGCACGGCTAGCGACTCATCTTTTGGGGTTGGAAACAACATTCCGTGAGAAGATTGAGTGGCTCGAGGAAGCCGAGACGCTCGCGCTTCGGTTCCCGATCAACCGCGCCCGAGCCGTCGCGGAGGGCAGGATTTTAGCTGGCGCAGATGACTCGCCTGGATCAAATACATGAAACCGGGAGCATGAAAAAACGAAAAAAAGACCAGCATCCAAAAGTGATAGAAGTCTTTAGTAATCAGTTGTCAGTAGTTCAGCAGAACACGGCGGAAAAGCAGCCAGATTCACAAGAGTCTTAGCCGCAAAAAGGCACAAAGATGCGCAAAAATGAGAAAACCTCAGCTATCGCCTTTTGTGACTCAGCCAAAGACAGAAGAAAATGGGAAATGAAAGCAGTCGGCAGCTGTCAGTTTACAGCACCAGAACCCGCGCTGCGCTGGAGTGTGGAAAGAGGAGTAACTTGGGCTTGCGTGGGAAGGCGCGCCGTGGAAGGTTTTCGTTCTGCCGTAG
>Ga0194063_10001469_pt1 | contig 15283 bp, 7 predicted proteins | sample SepL3720m_MetaG_FD_155459 | JGI IMG/M metagenome (GOLD analysis project Ga0194063, IMG submission 155459) | Anoxic zone freshwater microbial communities from boreal shield lake in IISD Experimental Lakes Area, Ontario, Canada - Sep2016-L373-20m | ecosystem: Environmental > Aquatic > Freshwater >... | reverse complement strand
CGCTCGCTTCGTAGCTGAGTTCATCCGGATCGCCCCCTTTGTCCAAAGCGGCTTGGGCCATCATTTTTCTCACCAGATAGTGGGCCAAGAGCATTCCCCAGAACTCTTGCCTCACCAGTTCGGGCATAATACACGACGAGTGCCGCAGGCAAGTCGCGCACCCGCTTGTCCGCTTTGCCGCATGCGGCGACGATAGACTGCACCTTTTGAAGGGGAAAACACAGGGAGAGAACCCCCACGCCAAGATGTTCGGTCGCGGCGTTTCCTTGGGAGATGTTTTTCGCGTGCCTGGCCATGCACCCCAAAATACACGACTTCGACGGTTTGTCAATCTAAACTGACAGTATTGGGCGTCCCGCCCGTGAAAGACACTCGCCTGTGCTTGCAAAGCCAGTGCCCAAACGGGCGGGACGCCCGTTCCCCTTGGTCGCCGCGAAGTCCGATTATTTTCAAGATGAGGTATGAGAACCTTCATCCCGTAAGCCTCGGTGCCGGGGAGCATTCAGGCATCCGGGACATTACGGCGCAACCGGAGGAAAAAGAATCCGGCGGCGAGCAGATGGAGGGCCGCGAAGGCGCCCCAGAACGCGGCCCACGAGCCGGCGTCGAGTTTTCCGGGAAGGATGGTCGCCGAGGCGAGCAGGCCGGAAACCAGGAGGCCTGCGAGCGGGCCGACCCCGCTCCCGAAGACGCTCACCAGCGCCTGGGCGCGGTTGCGGACTTCCGGCGGCAGGTTTTTTTCCATGAAGATCTGCATGGTGACGAACGTGAACGCGGTCACGGGCCCGTGCATCGCCAGCCCGGCGACCGCGAGGGGCCAGCCGCACCCGCCGGCATACCCGGCGAAGCTCAGGCACCGGACGCCTCCGCAGCCGAGCCCGAAAAGCATCAGCCATTGCGGCTTCACCCGGTGCAGGAACAGCGGCAGAAGGCCGATGAAGAGGATCTCCGACCACTGGGCCACCGTCATCCATGCGGAGGGCCGCGCGATCCCGGTCGAGCTCAGAAGCTGCGGAGCATAGGGGAAAAAGGCCGCGGAAAAGCACATCGTGAGCGCAACCATCGCGAGCAGCACCGGAGGCATCCCCCCGGGAAAATGCATGACCGCCTTGAGGCCGAGGATTTCTTTCCACCCGCTCCTGCGAAGGGAAACGTTGGGCGCCGGCGCCGGCGGCAGCACGAACGTGTAGAGCGCCAGCGCGAGCTCGCAGAAGCTCGCGGCGGTCATCGCGCGCGGGGAGAAATCGGATGAAATCCCGAAGCTGATGAAGTAGCCCGCCGCAATCCACGAGACGGTGGACCAGATCCGGAAGAACGGGAAGTGCCGGGCGGGGTTGCTGGAGTTCGCCAGCACGACTGCCGTGGCCAAGGTGCCGGTGGGCGCAAAGAGCACCGCGTGAGCCAGCATGAGCGCGAGGATCAGCGGCGCGTTCGCCCGCTCGACCGCAAGGGAGGCCGAAAACATCAGGACCGAACTCCCGAACAGAAGATAGCGCAGCAGCCGCTGCGACGGGATCTTATGGTCGGCCAATACCCCGGCAAGCAACGGCGAAAACAGTGCGGCCACCGGAGGAAACGCGAATACCACGGGCACCAGCACCTCCAGCCCGCGCGCGGCCAGCACATTGCCGAACGGCAATATCCATAGCGCGGAGGAAAGCGGCTGCAGAAAAAAAAGAACCGCCAGCCGGACGAGGGGAGTTCGAGCGGAGGATTCGCGCATGTGCGGCAGTATTCCAGAACGAGGGCAATGAATCCAGCCCGGCGGAATGGATTTTACGTTGAACACAGCGGGCGTTGATGCGGCAAAATATTCGTGGCAGGCTGGCCCCGATGACCCTCCCGCACACCTTTTTCCTGTTAGGCCTTTTGCTCGCCTGCCATACCGCCCGCGCAGCGGAATTTGCAAACCCGGTCGTGCCCGGCGACTACCCGGATCCGAGCATCCTGCGGGTGGGCAACGATTTTTACATGACCAACAGCTCGATGATGTGGGCACCGGGGCTTCTCATCTGGCACTCGAAGGATCTCGTGCATTGGGAACCGGTCGTCCGCGCTCTCAAAAACTTCGACGGAGATGTCTGGGCGCCGGACATCGTCCGCCATGATGGGAAATTTTTTATCTACTACCCTTCGTCGAACAACCGCACGAACCGAGTGATCACGGCCGACCGGATCGAGGGCCCGTGGAGCGAGCCGGTGGATCTGAAGGTCGGAGAGATTGACCCCGGGCATGTCGTCGGTCCGGACGGCACCCGCTACCTCCACCTCTCGAAGGGGAATGTTGTCAAGCTCGCCTCCGACGGGCTCTCGGTGGACGGCCCGATGCGCAAGGTCTATGAGGGGTGGCCATTCCCGGAGGACTGGAAGACGGAGGGGTTCTGCCTCGAGGGGCCGAAACTTTTTTTCCACGACGGGTGGTATCATCTGATCTCCGCGCAGGGAGGGACAGCGGGGGCCTCGACCAGCCACATGGCGGTACACGCGCGGTCGCGCTCGCCGGAAGGTCCGTGGGAAAACTCGCCATATAATCCGCTCATCAAAACCTGGGATCGTTCGGAAAATTGGTGGTCCACCGGACATGCCACGGTCTTCGAAACCGGGCGCGGGCAATGGTGGGCGGTCTTCCACGGCTACGACAAGGACAACCGCCCGCTCGGCCGACAGGTGCTCCTCCGGCAGGTCGAATGGACGAAGGACGGCTGGCTCGTGGCAAAAAAGGGGACGCAAGCGGGCGGCCCCGCGCCGGATCTCGCGCCCGCGCCGCTGAAACCGATGCCGCTCTCGGATTCCTTCGCCGGGCCAGAGCTCGGCATCCAATGGTCGTTCTGGGGCGGCCTCGATAATGAGCGCATCCGGTTCGAGGACGGCGCGCTCGTCATGAAGGGGAAGGGAACCTCGCCGGCCGATTGTTCGCCGATGGCATTCCCCGCACCGGAGGGCGCGTATGAAATCGAGGTGGACGTCGAGGCGGAAGGCGACGCGGTCGGCGGACTCGTCCTCTATTACGATCCCAAGGCCTACGCGGCATCGGGGATCGGCGCGCGGTTCGTCTGGTGGGGACAGCGCGGCAAGATGAACGGAGGCACGAAAAGGGAGGGCGTCCGGCGGGCAAAACTCAAAATCGTCTGCGACCACTACGACGTGGTTTTCAAAATCCAGCTCCCGGGTGGCGAATGGAAAAACCTTCCCGGCTCGAACGCCCTCGACGTGAGCGGCTACCACCACAATACGTTCGGTGGCTTCACCAGCCTGCGTCCGGGCGTCTTCGCATCCGGGCAGGGCACGGTGAAATTCCGCCATTTCGTTTACCGTTCCCTTGCCCCGCAGCAGAGCCGTCCATGATAAGGTTTCCTTTCTGTTTCGCGCTGTTGCTCCTGTTCGCATCCGGCTGCCCGCGCGCGATGGCCGCTGGCTCGCCGGTTGTCTCAGCAGATGGCATCGCCGACCTGCAGGGCTTCATCAATGGACAACTGTCAGCCGGGGTGAAGCGAGTGGTCGTACCTCCCGGCCGCTACCGGGTGGCCCCGAAAGGCCGGTGCCACCTTCGCTTCGACAAGCTCGAAAATGTCGGGATCGTGATGAACGGCGTCGAGTTGGTTTGCACCGAGACGACCCAGGCCGTCTCGATCTCGGATTGCAGAAACCTCCGGATCAGCGGGCTGACGATCGATTATGATCCGCTTCCGTTCACCCAGGGCCGGATCACCGCGCTCGGGCCAGAAAACGAATGGATCGAATTCGAAATCGCGGAGGGCTATCCGGAAAACCTGGTAATGCGGATCGAGATTTTTGACGGCAAGTCCGGGGAGCTGAAATGTCCCACGCGTTTCGACTGGCGTCGGTTTGAGAAAATCGGCGCGCGCAAGTATCGCGTGAAAAGGGGCGGCAGGTTCAATCCAAGTGCCGATCTGGAGGAGATCGGCGATATCCTCGTGACCAATAGCAGCCACGCGCCCGGCGGCTCGAGCCCGCATGCCATCGTCAGCAGCCGTTGCACCGACCTCGTGCTGGAGGACGTTACGATCTATGCCTCGAATTGCTTCAGTTTCTTCGAGCACAATTGCGACAACTCGACCTACCTCCGCTGCAAACTCGACCGCCGCGACCCGCAGGATGATCCGGTGAAGCGTTCCATGAAGCGCATCCGATCCGGCGATGTGGATGCATTCCACAGCAAATACGCGAAGCGCGGGCCGAAACTGCTTTCCTGCAAGGCCGCCTACATGGGCGACGACGGAGTGAATATTTGCGGGCTGTATTATATGGCCGCCTCTTCGGAGGGAAACACGGTGCGCCTGATCACCAAAAACAAACCGGATCTCGATGCGGGCGATCCGCTCGAGCTCACGACCTACACCGGCGAACGCCTGTCAGGGGCGACCGTGGCCGAAGCCCCGCAGAAGGCCGGAACTACCACGCCGGAGGAGTCCGCGTTTTTCGGCAAACAGCACATGAATGCGAGCAACCGGGCGTTCCTTTCGAGCGAGGGTGCCCCGGTTTGGAGCGTTGTCCTCGACCGCCCCGTAAACCTGCCCATCGGCTCGGTGCTCTGCGCGACAAACCGCATCGGAAGCGGATTTGTGGTCAAGGACTGCACGTTCGGCCCGAACCGCTCGCGCGGCATCCTCATCAAAGGCTCGCAGGGCGAGCTCACCGGCAACACCCTCATCGGCAACTGGGGGCCGGCCGTTCTCATCACGCCGGAATGGTGGTGGCTGGAGGCCGGGTGCAGCGATGATGTCGTCGTTTCCGGAAACAAAATTGCCGGCTGCCGCGACACGGCGATCCACATCACCGCAGGTGGAGGAAATGGAAAGCCCTCCCCTGCCGGCGCACACAATCGCATCGCTGTCCTCGATAACACGATCCAAGGAGGACGGTTCCCCGCGATCCTCGTCACCTCCACGGATACCGGAACCATCGCGCGCAATGTCATCCGGTCTGATGCTACCGGCGATGCGATCTCGCTCGTCAACACCAAAGGGATCGATGTCCGTGACAACACCATCAGCCCCGCCACCCAACAGCCTCCTGCAGCGCCATGAAAGCGACCTTGATGAAGCCGAATACCAAACGCACCACGAAACAGGCGGATCAACACGACGGCGCATCGTCTTGCTCCGGTGGGGACGGATCGCCGAGCCGTCCGACGAGTGATAGAGCGGCGCTCGCGCGCCAAAAGTGGGGCGCCTGCGGCGATGTGCCCCTACCGGGCGCTGCCGCGCCAACCTGCTCCGGTAGGGACGGATCGCCGAGCCGTCCGACTATTCCTTCGATGGGCGAAGGGCATCTCCTTGCCGCGGCGGCCCTCATCGGCGCCTGCCTGATCGCTCTGCCGTCACTGCGCGCAGCCAACGAATCCGAGCGCCTTTATTGGGACACCTCGGACTCTCCCGGCCTGCAATCCGGAGCGGGCACATGGAGCGGCCACGCGGCGATGTGGAGCGCCACGCCCGATGGCAGCGGGCCGCGCGTCGCATGGAAGCCGGGCGCCGTCGCGGTTTTCCCGGGGAAGGAAAAGGCGCTGGTGCTGGTCGAGGGAGGCATCGAGGCGGCGGGCATCGTTTCCACCAACGTGGATTTTGCGGGCGGCAAATTCACGGTTCCAGCGGGCGGCCTGGCGATTTCCACGGATGGGGAGATCACCGTCTCCTGCGCGCTGGATGGGCCGGGCGCGGTGTGCAAGTCGGGGAAGGGAATGCTCAGCATCACCGGCATCAACTCGCACGCCGGCGGCTTCGCGATCGAATCCGGCTCGCTTCGCATCTTCTCTCCGGAGTCGCTCGGCAACGGCCCCCTGCGGGCGGATGGCAATGCCACGCTCGTCGCGGGCGCCGCAAACATCACCGTTTCCAATCCGGTGACCATCGCGACCAAGTCCCGCCTCGACGTGGATGTGAAAGTCTCGCCGTTCGTGCTCAAGGGACCGGTCTCCGGCAGCGGGGAAATTCTCAAAACCGGACCCGGACAGTTCACGCTCGGCGGCCCGGTTTCTCTTGAGGGGAAAATCCTCTCCGACTCCGGCGAGATCATTTTTTCGCCACCGTCTCCGGCCCGTGTTCAGATCGCGATCACGGGCGGGCTTGCCCGCGCGGGACCCAACAGCCTGGCTCCGGGCAGCAGCCTTGCCATCGGCAAAGGCGGCGCACTCGCCGCATCGGGGGCCTGCAACGGGCTTGCAGCCTGGGTGGACAGCGGGCGGATCGCGGCCGGCTCGGATGGCGTGCTCGCGCTGGACGGCGACATCGAGATTCGTGAACCGCTCGATCTCGCGCGGTTCGCGGAGAAATATCCTGCGATGTCGCTCGGCTCGTGCGGCAATGTGCTCGTCACCGGCGGACTCGTCGCACCGGGGAAATCCCTGCGCATCGGCGGCGGGGGCGGGAATATCGAAATCCGCTCGCCGATCACGGGCGGCATCGCCCTCATCATCGGCAGCCCGGGCTCGTCCGGCACGGTCTTGCTCTCGGCGGAAAATTCCTTCACCGGCGGAATCTCCGTGGATGGCGGCACGCTGAAGGTTGGTCACGCGAAGGCGATCCCGGATGGAACGATCACGATGGGCGGCACGCTGAGCGACGAGGCCAACTGCCTTCTCGACCTGAACAACTTCCCGCTCAAAAACCCGGTCAAACTTCTCGGGCGCGCAACCATTAAAAATTCCGGCGGCGGCACCGGCACGCTTTCCGGCCCGGTGGCGGCCGGGGAAAACCGCCTGCGCTTCGCGTGCGATTCCGGCTCGCATCTGAATGTCTCCGGCACGGTGACGTCTTCGACCTGCGTCACGATCGGAAGCGACAAGCTGCCGGCCGAGGGAAAAACGAATCTGATCGCGCTGGATCCCGCGGCCCCGAATTCCTGCTCCCGCATGCACATCGAGCGCGGCAGCGTCCTCCGGGCGCGCGACGGGCTGGGCCTGCCCGCGATGGCAAGGCTGACGATCGGCGGCGGAGCATTTGAGAGCGGCGGCGAATTCACCCGGCCGCTCGTGCCGCATGATGGGAAGTTTGACGGAAAGGGCGGGGTAACCCTGCTTTGGGATCGGGAGTTCGGCAGCGGGTTTAGCGCGCATGGCGGCCCGCTCACCGTGAGGCTCGCGGGCGCGCCGGGCCTCGTCTGGGGCACCCAGCCGGACGGCACGAGCAAGCCCGGATTTTTCAAGCTTCTGCTCAATGCCGCCACCGCCGACAGCCGCTTGATTTTTGATATGCCGCTGGATTTTTCCGGTGCCGAAGTGGATCGGAAAAATATTTTCACTCCGCTTCACGATATCGTGGTCGCCGCCGGCGAGGTCTGCCTGCCGCAGCCGGTCGCCAACTCGGGCTCCGCGCCTGCCGGGCTCAACAAGCTCGGCAACGGCACGCTGATCCTGCAAGGCACGAACACCTACAACGGCCCGACCGTCGCCGCCGAGGGCACGCTGGCCTTCACCAGCCCGGCCTCGATGGCCGGCACCGGCCGCACACTTCGCGCGGAAAACGGAACCGTCCTCGCCGCCGCCTTCCCGGCGGACAACGAATTCCTCAAGCGCATCGAAAGCCCGTCGGCCGCGCTGTTCACCGTCGCCCTCGGCGCGGACAGCACCCAGCCGCTCGACTTCAACTCGGATGCCGGAGCCATCCTGCGCGGAGCCACTCTGGGCGCGCTCGGCAACGCCACGTATTCGGGAAAACTCACCCCCTGCTGCGGGGTTCTGCGCCTCGGCGGTGGAGGCGGCACGCTCACCGATCCCGCGAATGTCCCGGCGATTGTCGGAGGCACGTTGAGCCCGGGCGATGTCGTGCTTCCGGCGGGCACCCAGCTCCCTGGAAATTTCTTGCTCGCCAGCGGCCGCCTCACCATCGGAACCCAGGCATGGAAGGCACCCAAACCCTCCGTGCCTCCGGGCAGTGAAGCGCCTCCCTCGGCGGCACCGGTTCTGAAGGCCTCCGCAATGGATCGCTGGGTGGACGCGGAGTGGAGCTTCCCGTTCGACCACGCAGGCGGCTTCGCCGTCGAAATCTCCCGCGATGGAAAAACCTTCGCCCCTGCGGGAAAATCCTGGCCGGGCGAACGCCGGCTCCCGATCTTCCTCACCGACCCGCCAAAATCGTTCCTCGGATTCGGCGGGAAAATTTTCCTGCGCGTGGCGGCGCTCGGTGCTGCGGGCGATCCGGGCCCGTGGTCGAATGTCGCGATGACCAAGGTCGAGGGCCGCCGCGATATCGAGGCGGAGATCCTCGCGCGCTTCCCGGACACCGGCGACCGGAGAAAATACAGCGCCAACGACCCGGAGCGACTCGTCACCTACACGGACGCTCAGAAAGAATCCCAGCGCGCCGCCGCGAAAGATCTCGCAGCTAAGCTGCAGGCGGCCGCCACGAGCCCGGACGGCCCGCGCGAGTTCACGATCCCCCCCGGCATCTACCGCGTCGCGACCGGTCAGCTCCAGCTCAAGGATGTCAAAAATTTCATCATCCGCGCGCCGGATGTCGAGATCATCGTGGATTCCGAAAAGAGCGGCGCTGCTTTTTCCTTCTCGCAATGCGAGGACATCACGCTCACCGGCCAGCCAGCTGCAAAATCCGGCTCCGGCGACAAGCGGGGAGAGCGCTTTCTCGGCGTGGATTCCGAGCAGCTCGCGTTCACGCTCGCACGCATCGTCGGAACCAATGCCGCTGACCGGACGCTCGATGTCGAGGTTTTCCCGGGCTACGAAATGAAGCTGCCCGAGTCCGAGCGCATGCTCGCCTTCCGCCCGGATGGCAGCCTCGCCAACATCGAGCAGATGGGCTGGAAGAAGGTCGAGCCGCTCGGCGGCCGCCTGCTCCGCCTCACCACCCCCTCGCTCCGCAATCCACTGCTCCAAAACACCGTCTTCAAACCGGGCAACCTCCTCACGCTTCACATCGCAGAGGCCCATCGCATACGAACTCACTCTGCCGTGTCGGCCAACGCCTGCGGGAACATGACTTACGAATCCATCCGCATGTTTGATGGCACCGGTTCGCCCGCCGATCACGGCACGGCCGGACACACGATCTTCCGCGACTGGCGGAACATCCCTCGCCCGGGCACGAACCGGCTCGAGATCGCCGCCGGCCTCGGCCAGTTCTCGAAAGATGGCGGATCGTTCGTGTTTGAAAATTGCGAGTTCGGCCCGCATCTCGACGACGGCATCAACCTCCTCTCGACGATGGCCGTGGTCGCGCGGCAGGATTCGGGCCGCTCGCTGGTGGTCTGCGGTCCGACCGCTCCCAAGCCGGGCGCGACGCTGTCTTTCTACGACTTCGTCACATGGCGAAAACTCGGCGAGGCGAAGGTGCTCGCGGCGAAGGATCTCAAGGAACCGGAAACCTCGGCGGCGGTGAACGCCTGGGCCGCCTCGTTCCGGATCGTGCAGAACGGGCGCAATGCCTGGCGGGCGGAGCTCGACCGCGACGTGACGCTCAGCCCATTTGCGATGATCGTCTATTCGAACTACCGCGCGGATGACATCATCGTCCGGGGCTGCTCGTTCCGCGACCAGGTCGCGCAGATCATGCTCCTCCAGGGTGCCAAGAGCGGGCTCGTCGAAAACAACCTCCTCCTCCGCAGCGCCGGCCCGGCGGTCAGCATGCAGTTCGCCCAGTATTGGTGGGAAGGCCCGATGCCGGGCAACTTCATCGTCCGCAACAACATGATCCGCGACAACCCGGTGTGGACTCCGGTCAGCGGCCTCGGCGGCTCCGGATGCATCTCGGTGTGGGCCGGCACGGCGCGCCCGGTCACCGAACGCCTGTTCTCGGGCTTCCGCATCGAGGGAAACACGATCGTCAACCCGGCCGCGTTCGGCATCCTCCTCCGCAATACCAAACACGCCACGGTCCGGTTTAATAAAATCGTCAACCCCGGATCAAAAAAGCTGGATAGCGAATTCCACGGCGCGCCGGCATGGAAAACTTTTGCCGGGATCGCGCTCGACTGCGTCAGCGACGCGGTCGTCACCGACAACGAGTTCGTCCTCTCGAGCCCGTGGTGCCGGCGCGGCGTCGCGGTCGAACCCACCTGCGATGCCCCGACGATCGAGGTGTCGCGGAACAAAGAATCCCGGTAAGTTGCCGGGCTGAGCATTCAACCAAACAAACCTGATGCATCCAAACCAGTGGCAACAATTCAAAGCGGCGGCCAAGCGCCTTCCGGGCGCGGGGATCCCGCTGGCACTCATCGTGGACAGCCCGTGGATTCCGACCCACCTCGGCATCTCCCATGCCGACTACTACTTTGATTCCGAGGTGTGGTTCGACGCCCATCGCCGGGTGATCGAGGAGTTTCCCGAGGCGATCTTCTTTCCCTCCTGGTGGGCGGAGATCGGCATGGCGGCCGAGCCCTCCGCGCTCGGCGTGCGCGTGCGCTTCTGGCCGCACCAGACTCCCAGCGAAGAGCGCACGCCGTTTCGCCTCGAGGATCTGGATCTCCTCGCCGCACCCGATCCCACGAGCGACGGCTTCTGCCCGCTCATCCTCCACCGCTACGCGACGATGAAGCAGCGCGTCTTCGACGCCGGCTATACGATGCCGGTCGTCGCCGCGCGCGGCCCGCTCTGCACCGCCTCGTTTTTTCGCGGGGTCACGGAACTGATGATGGACATCGTGGATGAACCGGAGCGGGCGCTCAAACTTCTCGACATCTGCACCACGCTCACCATCGGCTGGCTCAAGGCCCAGGCCGGCGCCATCGGCCCCTGCGTGGATGGGATCCTCGTGCTCGACGACATCGTGGGCATGATCGGGCCGGATGACTACGAGCGGTTCGCACACCCGTTCCTCAAGCGGATCTGCGACGCGTTTCCGCCGGATTGGGTGAAGGTCTATCACAACGACGCGGGCATCGAAGCCTGCCTCGAGCGCCTGCCCGACACGGGATTCGACGTGCTCAACTGGGGGAAGCAGACCGACATCGCTGACGCCTGCACCCGCCTCGGCGGCCGCATGACCCTCATGGGCAATGTGCCTCCCCTCGACATCGGCGTGCGCGGCTCGCCGGACCAGGTGGAGCAATCCGCCCGGGATGTGCTTCGGAAGGCCGATGGGCACCCGCTGATCCTCTCCGTCGGCGGCGGGGTCAGCCCCGGCATGCCCGCCGCGAATATCCGCGCCATGGTCCGCGCCCTCCAGGCCTTCCGGCTAGCCATGAGCTGACCCGAATGGGACTAAGAGCTGCTTGGGATGCTGCCCATTCAGGGCAGGGCTTGCGCTATCTTCCAAGACCCAGGGCGGCGCGGACGCTTGCCCTGGTCTGTTGGATGTTGCCCCTTCGGGGCTTAACTCAGCGCCATTCGGAGCTGACCCGCTTCCGCAATTCCCTGAGACAGTTCTACGTTTAACAACATGTCTGTTGCCTGCGGGGATTGGCACCGCTTGACTCAGCTGATCCTTCAGCCAGCATCCGCCGCAATCCAAGTCTGCCTTGAATAAAACTCCTCTATCCAACTACCGGTGGACCATCTGCGCCCTCCTGTTTTTTGCGACGACGATCAACTACATCGACCGCCAGATCCTGTCGCTGCTCAAGCCGATCCTTGACAGCGAACTGCACTGGACCAACCAGCAGTTCGGCTGGGTCAACGCGCTTTTCCAAGGGGCCTACGCCTTCAGCTACCTGTTCTTCGGATGGTTCATCGACCGCTATGGAATCAAGATCGGGTATGCCGTCTCGATCTCGGCGTGGAGCCTGGCGGCTGGCGCACACGCCCTGGTGAACTCGATCGGAGGCTTTGCGATGGCCCGCATCGCGCTCGGCCTCGGCGAGGGCGGAAACTTTCCTGCGGCCATCAAGACCGTCTCGGTCTGGTTCGCGAACAAGGAGCGCGTGCTGGCCACGACCCTGTTCAACTCCGGGGCTAATGTCGGCGCACTGCTCGCCCCCGCGCTTATCCCTCCGTTGGCTCTTGCCTATGGCTGGCACTCCGCGTTTATTGCCGCCGGGGCCGCCGGATTTCTCTGGCTGGCCGCCTGGCTGGTCTGGTTTCGGAACCCGATCGCCGAGGTCCTCTCGGACAGGGGCGGGGTGCCCGCGCGGAAGCTGCCTTGGAAATCCCTTCTGGGCTATCGCGAAACGTGGGCCTTCCTGCTCGCCAAACTTCTCACCGACCCGGTCTGGTGGTTCCTGCTGATCTGGCTGCCCGACTACTTCAAGCAAACCCGCGGGCTTGACCTCAAAGCGATGGGCCTGCCTCTCGTGGTGATCTACGCGGTCGTTACCGCGCTCAGCGTGGCGGGAGGATGGCTCACCGTTGTGCTCTCGCGCCACATCAAATCCGTGACCGCCCTCCGCCGCCTCGCCCTCTTCATCTTTGCCTGCTCGGTCGTCCCCATCGGGTTTGTCGGGCACTTCGGCCTCTGGACGGCCGTCGCGATCATCGGCTTTGCCGGTGCCGCCCACCAGGCATGGTCCGCAACCCTCATGACCACGGTCTCCGACATTTTTCCGCGCGACGCGGTCGCTTCGGTCATCGGCCTCGGTGGCTTCGTGGGATGTCTCGGCGGGATGGCCTTCCCGGTCGTCTGCGGTGCCGTGCTCGATTCCTTCGCCGCATCAGGGAACGTCACCAGCGGCTATGGGCTCCTGTTCTTCGCCGCCGCATTCGCCTACCTGATCGCCTTCGGAATCAACCGCGTCCTCTGCCCGTCGTTCGAGCCGATGGAGAACTTCTCCAAGCAAACCTGAGGCAGAGTGCCCCGCTATTTGGCCGGCGAGGTCTTGATCCCGATGTAGCATTGCCGATCCTTTACAAGGGTGCGGCGGTCGTCCTTCGTCGTTCCTTCTGTTGTCGGGACGCAAAACGCGGTCGCCTCCGGCAGCGGGGCGGTAGCCATAGCCCGCGCGCCACTGCGAAACCAGGACAACCCGGCCGCAGGTTTGTTGTCCGGGTTGGCGACCAGCTCGAAGGAATACCAATGGCCTGCTTTCAAGCGCACGCGCTCGGCACCGGAAAAAGTAAAGCTCATGATTCTCCCCGCACCTTTTCCCAGGCTCGAAGGGGTGGTGATCTCAAATGTGGCGTCGGCCGGCAGCAGGCTCTTCCCGGCATCGTAGCTATCGCGATCCGGGCTGTCACCCAAGTCCACCAGCCGCGCGCTGTAGCTCGAGCCCTTCACGGGATTCGCCGCCGCTGTGATGAATATCTTTTCAAGGATCTGATCACCATCCTCGGAGGGAATCCCAAACGACTGCCCCACGACCCGGCTGGTAACAGGGGTGCCGTCGTTGAGCCTCTCCTGCGTGGAAAGGGCGGTGCATGCGACTTGGCTGGTGACTTCTATCGGATAGCTTGTGTAGCGGACCTCCTCCGGCCACTTGCTGAGCTCCGAATCCCCGACCGCGACGCCCGCCTGAGCAAAGGGGATCAGACCCTCCACCATGCAATCCTCCACAACCATCGCGGCGCGGAGAGGACTGGCAGACAGGAGGCAGAGAAGTGACAGAGAAATGAGAGGCTTCACAGTTGGGATCGATTTTACGCCGCCGACCGACCGACTGCAAAGGCAACTTTGTTAAACGTAGAATAAACCGTTCCTGGGTTCCGAGTAAAATCGGAGATGCAGCGGGGCTGCTTTATCCGCGGAAGTAGATGTAGGCGCCGACGATGAAAACCATGACGACCGCGGAGGTGAGCACGTCGGTCCAGTGCCAGCTTTCGCGGGTGCGGCGGCGGTCCTCCTCGGTGGCGGTGCTGAACGTCAGGCCCTGGATCCGCTCGTAGTCTGGCGCGGCGCTCGCGTAGCTGACCCCGACCATCACGGCCGCGGAGATCAGGGTGATCAGGATGCTGAAGTATTGGAAGTTGATGTTGTTGACGATCCAGAGGAACGAGCCCTCGGGGTAGCCCTTGAAGAGGCCCAGCGTGATCGGCGTGTCCACGGCCATCCGGAAGATCCCGACGACGAACCCGACGACCATCGCCCAGAGACAGCCTTTGGCATTGAGGCGCTTCCAGAAAACGCCGAGAAAGAACACCACGAAGATCGGTGGCGCGAGATACCCCTGCACCGATTGCAGGTAGCCGTAGAGCCCGTGCGCACCCTTGACCACGGGAATCCATATCAACGCGATCACCACCATCACCACCGTGGCGAGGCGTCCCATCCGCACAAGCTCGCTCTGCGTGGCATTCGGGCGGATCTTCTCATAGATGTCCACCGTGAAGAGCGTCGAGCAGGCGTTGAAGACGCCGGCAAGCGAACCCATCAAGGCTGACAGCAGCCCGGCGACCACGATGCCGCGCAGGCCGGCCGGGAGCAGGTATTGCACCATCATCGGGAACGCGCCCTGCGAGCCCTTGGCCGCGAACTCTGCGGTCAGCTCCGGGATCGCGTCCTTCTTGACGAGCGCATAGCAGATCAGGCCGGGGATGATGAAAAGATAGACCGGGAACAGCTTGAGGAAGGCGGCGAAGATGCTGCCCTGGCGGGCGACCTTCTCGTTCGGCGCACCGAGCGCGCGCTGCACGATGTATTGGTCGGTACACCAATACCAGAGGCCGATGACCGGCGCGCAGATCGCCATGCCGAGCCACGGGAACTGGTCGTTGAAATACCAGGCGATCTCGGTGCTCGTCTTCACCGGCGCCCAGGTGCCGGTCATGTTCGCGGGGATCAGCGGCTTCCAGAGGTTGAACATGTCCGATCCGCAGAACGTCCTCAGCTCCTGCCAGCCACCGAGTTTGTGCAGCCCGTAAAACGTGAGCAGCGCCGAGCCGCCGATGAGGATGACGACCTGCACGGCATCGTTGTAGGCGACCGCCCGCATCCCGCCGATCGACGTGTAGAGCCCGGTGAGAAGGATGACGGCGATCGAGCCGATCCAGAAGCTGTCGATGACAACCCCGGCAATCGTGATCTGCAATTCCGGCAGAAGGGTTCCGAAGACCACGCCGCCCGCGAAGATGCCGACCGCGATCTTCGAGAGGATGAACGTGATGATCGAGACGATCGAGAGCACGTAGCGCGAACCGGTCGAGAAACGGCGCTCGAGGAACTCGGGCATCGTGAACACCTGCGAGCGCATGTAGAACGGCACAAACACCCATGCCAACACAAGCAGGCACCAAGCATGCAGCTCGTAGTGCGCCATCGCCACGCCATCCTTCGCCCCGGAGCCGGCGAGCCCGACGATGTGCTCGGACCCGATGTTCGAGGCGAAGATCGAGGCCCCGATCACCCACCAGCCCAGGTTGCGTCCCGCCAGAAAATAGTCGGCGGCCGTGTCCTTGCTCTTGCTCACCACCCACCACGCGACCCCGAGCAGGAGGGAAAAATAG